>Ga0209137_1004393_pt1 | contig 11246 bp, 8 predicted proteins | sample SaaInl5LU_22_DNA_FD_184642 | JGI IMG/M metagenome (GOLD analysis project Ga0209137, IMG submission 184642) | Marine microbial communities from expanding oxygen minimum zones in the Saanich Inlet - ESP_105LU_22_DNA (SPAdes) (version 2) | ecosystem: Environmental > Aquatic > Marine > Intertidal...
TTTGCCTACTAGCTAGTCGTTCGAGTCTCTCTCGACCCTGTTCTAAACCTAAGGGTATGTCTGTTCTATTGCTGCTATTAAATAATGCCTATGAATTTTTTCATTAGTCTCTGTTCGTAAGCGTCTCCTCATCCTCCTCGAAGTCCTCTGCGCTAAGCTGGTAGAAATTGCTGCTTGATGTCGCTTGCGCCTGTCTAGCAGCGCCTTCAAGAGTATCTTGCATGATCACTCCTTTGGTTTCTGCCAAAAAAGTCGTTGCAAAGCACGCTGCCGCTGAAGCCCCAGCGAACACGATGAACGGAAGCGAAGGGCTCACTGTTTGAAGGAGAATTATTTGCGGCGCGATGATGCCTCCGAGCCTCGCGACAAGAGAGCAAGTCCCCAAGGCTGCACTTCTCACGACAGTGGGGAAAAGCTCTGTGGTATACAGAAAAATCATGTTGAAGGACGCTGCGATTCCGAACCGGCCAACCAACGCAACAGCGGTTTGTGCGCCCCCCGTCGAAAACCCGCTCACAAGACACCCAAAGCCGGCGACGGTCAGTAGGAACATCAGCGTGTGCTTTCTCCCCACCTTCTCTACCGAAACCTGGGCGAAAGCGTATGAGACCATTTCGACGAGAGCCGAAAGAATATTGTTGAGATAGATCGACCCGCCGAGCGAGCCAACATTCAGCGACAACCCATAATACACCGCGCTGTTCACGAAGAACACGAAGGCCATGGCAAAAAGACGTATGCGAAGTGCGGGGTAAGGAAGTACCGCCGCGATGCTCGTTGAGCTCGCTGAAGATGTTGTAGGCCTTTTGAGACGGGGTAAGCCTCGCGGAGGTATGTCTTGTCCGTTTCCCTGGGCAAGGGCTGTAAGGACCTCGAGAGCTTTCTCCGGTTTTCCAGCAATCAGTAGCCATTTCGGTGATTCTTTCAGAAGCGGCGCGCTGACGACGCAGTATAACGCCGTCGAGACGACAACAAAGATCGTGTACGCGCGCCACTCCGTGATACCCATGGCGACGCATGACATCAGGACAATGCCCGACGCCCACCAGTACTGAGTGGCGATACCCAAACGAGAGCGCCACTTAGCACCCAGGGGCTCTGTGCTGAGAACAAACGAAGCCACACCGACGCCGCCACAACCAAAGCCGACGATACTCTTGCTCCAAAAGTACGGCCAGAAACTGGATACAGCAGCACTTATCGCCGATCCAAACCCCCCGATCACGAGTGATAGGTACATAGCAGGTTTACGTCCACGAACATCTGCTAGCTGTCCAATCAAACCAGCTCCAAAAAAGAAGCCCGCGAAGAACATCGAGTCAGCTGATGAAACTTTCCAAGCATCACCACAGACGAGATTCCACTCCGACCGGATGGAGGCCGACTTGGAGACCCACTCCCATTCTTTGTCGTTCAGGCTACAAAAATCACGATCCTCGCATCCGTCAGGAGCAATGCAGCGCCATGCGGCGTCTCTTTCAGTAAACACAGACATTAGGGTCATGAACACGGCGGGCACCCAAGCCACGGACGACAGCACAAAGTGCCTCACTTGCGCTTTGCCTATCTCTCCGACGTGCAGAGAGATCATCTCCTCCACCGTCAGTCCATCGTCCCGCGAAGGCTGGGGAGAATCAGCGTCGTCGAAGTGATGCACTCCGGTACTAGATGACGATGGTGTCATCATCTCCAGCACCGTGACCTCAGCACGGTTGCGCCCCCCAACTCTGCGCAACGACGAAGTGCTCTCACGAGGGTGCCCAACCCTCGTTTTTTTTTTGCTTTGAGAATTTCTCCACGCGCAGCTGCGCAGACGCGTCGCGTTTGATATTTCTGATCCCACACTGCGCAACGCGTTTCGCTTCGGGATTACAATCGGCAGTTTTTACGTGAGGTGCCCCGACTAGCCCGGCAGTCTTTCGGACACACCTCTCGAGGACACCCATCATGTCGACGATCCCTGTCTTTGGCAATGTCAAGGACGTGTACGGTCCGGAGACTAGCGATGTCGAGGAGCGATACGCCAAGCTCGCGGCGGCCTTCACACAGACCCACGGGGAGAAACCAGATCTGTTAGCGCGTTCGCCGGGACGAGTGAACCTGATTGGTGAGCACATCGACTACGAGGGATACAGCGTGCTCCCCATGGCCATCGCGTTGGATACTATCGTGGCCATCAAAGTGGACCGTGGCTCCGACAAGCTTCTTGTGTCCAACACGGACCCCAAGTACACGGCGAAGGAGTTTACCGTCGACCCTGACCAAGCGGTGGACACCTCAAGCCACCACTGGACCAACTATGTGATGTGCGGGTACAAAGGGGTCTTCGACTTTCTCAAAGAGGCAAACCGGGACGTACCCAGCGCGGTGGGCATGCGCATGATTGTCGACGGTGTTGTTCCTCAGGCTAGTGGACTGAGCAGCTCGTCTGCGCTGACTTGCGCCACCTCTGTCGCTGTGATGGCTGCGCACGAGCTCTCGTTCACAAAGCCCGAAGTCGCTGACTTCACGTGTAAGTGCGAGAGGCACAGCGGGACGCAGTCTGGAGGTATGGATCAAGCTATCAGTATTATGGGGGAGAGAGGTGTTGCTAAGTTAGTGGATTTCAATCCCGTGCGTGCCTCGGACGTGAAGCTGCCTGAAGGTGCGGCGTTCCTGATTGGTAACTGTTTGGCGGTCTCGCAAAAGGCTGTGACGGCGCACGACAGATACAACCTCAGAGTCGTCGAGTGCAGACTCGCGTCGATTGTCCTCGCTATGAAACTTGGCGTCTCGCAAGCAGAAGCTCTCGGATACTCGACTCTGAGTGAAGTGCAAAAGCTGATCGGAAGCCTGGAAGAGTCGGAAAAAGCAGTGACTAAGCATCTGCATGCTGAAGCGTACACCGCAGCGGAGCTGAAAGAAATGCTAGGGCAGTCTCTTGAGACCCTTTTTGCAGGTTCCGAAGCTTCTTTGTTGGTGTTGAAGCACAACACCACCGGATACAAGCTGCACGATAGGGCTGTTCATGTCTACTCAGAAGCGGCGCGCGTACATAAGTTCGCGGACGAGTGCAAGGATACGCCTTCCCTCAACAGGCTCGGTGAGCTGATGGATGCGAGCCACAAGTCGTGCAAAGAGTTTTACGAGTGCTCGTGCAAGGAGCTTGATGAGCTCGTGGAGGCGTTCAAGTCGGCGGGGGCTGTCGGCGCGCGTCTTACCGGGGCCGGTTGGGGAGGTTGCGCGGTGGCTTTGGTCAAACAGGATGCCGTGAAGGATGTGCTCGCTCGTGTTAAGGAGGCTTTCTTCGATTCGCGTATCGAGAGTGGAGTACTGCGCAGTGAGGATCTCGGTCAGATGTTATTTGCATCGCTCCCGTCCAGCGGGGCGGCGATCCTCAAGGGCGTCTGAGAGCCATCGTGCGCGTTCACAGAAAGATCTCGCGTTGTATTATGAAAATACCGGTGCTCACTTGCCCTTCTCTCCCCACAGAATGGAATCGACATCCTGACCCTTACGCACGTACACACCACCGCTCTCGATCAGGCCCGGGCAAGGACGATACGCCTTGATCGGCCACCAGGAGAAAAGGGGAATGGCTCCCATGCCGCCGATGATGCGGCCGGAACCGTCACACTGCATCTTGTCCTTGGCAAGACCGCAGGAGTCGCAGCTTCCAGTGCACTTAGCGTCGTCCTCCTTGCCCTCGGCGCGCACGACAAGCCTGTTGGCGCGAGCGCCGGCGTTACGCGTCGCACGAGTCGGCCTGATGAAAGGTCGATGATGAGAATGGAGAGCGGGGTGAGCTTGCGAACGAACACGAGAGAAACGTGGGTGGACACCAGCGGTGGCGAAGGATAAAATGGCATCTGGGACGGCTTCGCGAGAGACTAACCTGCGAGACTTGACGCGGAGCGTCGCCGCTGCGCTGGTGGAGCAGGCCATGAAAGTCATAGTCGACGTGGACATGGTGGGAATGACCCTGGACGGCGCGTGATCTCGGTGCGCGGTTGTGTGTCGAGCCAGATCGCGCCGGAAGTTACAAACGTCGGTGGACTCGACACGTTGGCAGCTGCCGAAGACGCCGAGTCGCTCGCTCATCGGGCAGTCGTGGCGGGCGGTCAACATGGACCGACGCGACGAAAAATACCCCTTTTTGGTAAATCCAACAATCGCATGTAAGGTTTCACCTTAGCTGCTGGCCATACACACGCAGCGCGCGTCGCGCGCGACCAGGAGGTCCCCTGCCGTCGTGTCCTTTCGCGCAGGCCGATGGGAAAGATGTCGGGTTCGGGGTCGGAACGGCAAGCGTCGGACGCGGCCAACAATATGCAGCTCCAGACCTTTCAAAATGCCGCGAATCGCGACGGCGAGTTCGTCGAGCTCGCGAGCTATGCACCCGAGCTCACGTCGCGCATCTGGGACATCAGTGACGGGCGTTTGGTCAACGGCATGTGGGCACGAATGGGTGTGAACGACCCCGGTTTCGAACCCTTCGGCGGCACAGTGCACGAGTTTCAGCTCGCATTGGAGGAAGAGCTCGCGCTCGATTACGAAGAGGAACCGGGGGCGCAATTCCTCCGGAATCTCCGTGAACAAGAGCGATACAGAGACACCAATGGCTCGAGTAGTAAGTCCGCACCCGTCACCGCGCTTTACGGCGGATCTTTACCAGGCGTTACGAGACCGGTGTGGGTGATGAAGGATCACAAAGGCGAAGAGCACGAGTTTGGCTCGGAAGACGACGCCGTGTTATTCCAGAAAAAGCAGTCGGCGCTGATGTCGCGGAAACAGGCGAAGAAGGCGAAAGCCACAGCGATGTCTGTGGCAGCGAAGCTGCTCGCTGGCAAGACGACCAGCAAGGACGACGGTGAAGGCGTTGATGACGAGGGCACGGTGAAGGCTAAGAAAAAAGGCAAGGATGGTGATGATTTGAAAGGATCTGACGAGCCGCCTTCGTCTGCTGCGCGTCCACCGATGGCGTTCGACTCCATCGCGTCCATCACCGTCGCGGCGTGCCGCCGAGATTACGAAGGAACTGACACGGAACTGAAACGAAGACTCCGTGACGTCATCGACGGCAACGTGTCATCGGAAATCACGAAGAAGCGAATGTTCTTACGTTCGCAAGTCCAGGACGCTCTTCAAGTTTTCGCGCAAGTCATCGAAGACGAAGATGCAGTCACCGTCTGTAATTTCGTCAACTGTTTGGTGATGCAACCGGTGGTGGGGAAGCACGCGGACCTGAGGGATGTGAAGACGACGGATGATCGGTACAAGCAGATGGAAGCGAAGATATTCGACAAGCGCGTGATCAGCTTTGAGCTGTTGCGCGATGAACCTGTTTGCATGCTGGGCATGGCGATCAAACAACAAAGGCCGTTGAAACCCCGGGTGGTCATCGTCGTCGAGCGGTCCATCATGGAAAACGTGTTGCGCGCGCTTACCAGCCCTGAGGCTCAAAAATCAGGTGGTTTACGTAATCTGTATCCCGCCGCGGGATGGGTGGTCGTCCCAGACGGGACGGACATGGCGTTGGCGAAAGTTAACTTTCAGATTGCTTTGGCGCGCGTCCTGAAGAGACATGCTCTCGGGGTATCGTGTGGCGGCGGATTAAACGTGCTGAGCCAAATGTGCCAAGCCGCGATCTGGGATGTTCCGATGATGGTTCTGCACGGTTCCGGCAGAGTTTCCGACATTTGGATGAAGCTCTGGCCTCGCAGGACGTCCGCCGATTTCGACGCTGTCGTCGTGCACGCACAATTGCAATCTTGTGCTGGGTACTCAATCGAGATGCAGTCGACGCACAACGTGCGCGAGGTTTTGAAAAAGGGCAACCTGATGCTCCACTCCATCAGCGCCAACACAAACGCATGCGAGCGTTTGTTTCGGATCGAACTCAAAGGTGATCAATTGATAACCACGGCGTTGCGGCGGTTGCACTCGTATGAGGTGACCATCCGGGTGTATTCAAAGTACAAAAGGCCCCTCGCGACGTTCGCGTTGATGGTATCCTTGTTTGCCACGCTCGCATCCGTTTTCGTGTCTAATTTGGACACGTTCGGCCACTCCCAGTCGACTGGGAGGATTTGGGCTGGAATGATATTGCGGTGGATCGCTGTCGTCGCACCGGCGGTGTTAGTGGTGCTCAACTCCATCGAAAACTTCGTTAACTTGAACAACATGCTCATCATCGCGGAAAGAGCGTCAGCGAAAGTGGAAAGTTTGTTAAACGTTTACCGTATGCGTGCGCTGCAGTACAGCGACGCGTACATCGACAAGGAACGCGACGCGCAGCTGGAAACAGAACGTTTGCGCAAAGAGGCTGCGAAGCAAAAGGCGGAACGTGCGAAGAAGTCGTCGTCGTCTGACTCTTCTGACGACGACGACGACGATGACGGCGGTGCGGCCTCTTTTTTCGAAGCCGACGACATGGATCAAGAGACGGGTGATATCGTTACCGTCCGCCAAGCTAAGTTGGCGGAGATTCTTGAAGGCGTGAACAAGGACTTTTCAGAGGCGGGTGCTATGCTCTTCGAACTGAAAAATCAGCTTGATCCAGACCAAGAGGCGAAAGTGTTGCCCGCCAAGACCAAAAAGTCTGTCGAGGAACAGATCATTTCCATGCACCGCAAGCGCGTGCCCAGCAAATCGAGACAGGCGAAGCAAAGCTCGTCGGTGGCGGCGGACCCGACGAAGGCGGACGATAGCGATGACGATTTGAACCCGCAGATGATGTCGCCCCTGCATCTCGCGAGGCTGGAGGGTAACCTGGATGGTCTGAGTAATCTAGGCGGTCTGGCAGGTAAATCGTATGGGGGTCAGACGGTCGGTGGGAGAACGTTCGAGTCCCGGAGCGTTTTCAGCCAGGATCCGAGACAGCTTGGATTCGACAGTCGGACGCTTGCGCTTCCCTACGCGTCAGTCAATACGCCCGGCCAAACGTTGGCTCTGCCGAGCTCTTCTGATATTGCGGCGCAACATCTCACACCAGGACAGCGCATGCTTCTCGCTGGTGCGGCGGCAGAGGCGGGCGTTGACGTGCCGTCGACCTCCGCCGTGTCGTTTGATGTTCCCGGCGTTGACCTGGAAACGCCGGGAAAAGGAAAAGAGATTGTCACTCCTGGTATGGAAATCGAAACTCCCGGTGTGGACTTGAAAACCCCCGCCGTGAAGATCCCTCAAGTCCAACTCCCGCAGTACTCTGTGCCGTCGCGTCAAAGCGTCCGGTCTCGGATTGAGCGTGAGCGCGCGGCGGCGGAGGCACGCATGCCAAAGACCCCGCTCGGCAAGCTGTACCAATCCATCACCGGCTACACTCAAAAAGCCTCGAGCAAGGTGCATGCGGTGTCAGGTTCAGCTCAGATGCAGGCGACGATGGGGTATCTCGGGCTGAGTAAGAGGAAACTATCACAGAAAGAACGTGCGAGCCGGCTCATGGCTAAGGCTGAGTTTCGGGAGTTCAAAGAAAGCAAGTTTCCCGTGTCTTCCCGAGAGTACGTTCGATTCAGGTTGTCGAAGACGCTCACGGAGTTTCGCAACAAACACAACGAGTTGATGGTATACTCGTTGATGGCCCAAGTGTTCATGTACGTTCTGTCTGCTTTGGGTTCCGTTCTCGCGACGATCGGCATGCCCGAATGGGTCGCCATCACTGTCGCTTTGGGACAAGCGTCTCAGCAGTGGCTCAGGCAGAACCGCGTGGAGGAACGCCGCATCGCGTACCGACAAGCCGCCGCCGAGATGGCGGACGCGCGCATGAAATGGGAAGCGATTCCGATGGAAAAACGCGCGATTCAAGAAAATATTGACGCGCTGGTGTTTCGCGTGGAGAAGGCTATTTTGAGTGTCGTGGAGCCCTTGCCGACGCAGGTGAACTGCCCGAGCCTGGAGAGTTTGGCGCACGTGGACACGAGGCCGACAGCCGAAGACAGAGAGAAGAACGCGCTGTAGACGATTCGTCGGATTTTGTCACGTCGTATCGTAGTAGTCTAAGTTGTGCTTTGACTTGCAAAGATTTATTTTTGCCTCGCACACGCCTTCAGGGACTAAGACCGCTTGTAGAACTCCAAATCGTACTGCGTCTGTTCATCGTCCTTTGAAATGACGCCGAATGACTCACGGAGACGCCTGCCCTGCGCCTCGTCCTTTTCGAGGACGGATTCAGGGACGACGGAGAAGAGCGCGTAGAGACGACCGCCGTAAACGGTGACGCACGCGAAGATGGCTCCGAAGTAGCCGGTGAGGTCGAAGTCGACGTACGTCAAGCCATACGCCTCACGCTCGGAGACTTGAAAGGTGTCGGCACCGACGATAGCATCCTGCAGGTTGTAATCGGACAGAGCGAGGTCTCCAAGGAGCTCCTGGCGATCTTCTTTCAGCTTGTTATATCCCGTTAGTGACACGCAGTACACCTTCTCCGCCGACAGTTTCGGGTTCGAGTACTTCGTGTCGGTACCGTTCGTGGACTTCTCAGTCTTGTTGATGGTATCGGGGGTCCAACCGTCCGGAATGTCGTAGTAGTACTTGAATTTCTCGAAGTTGTTCTCGTTTCCGCCGTATCCGCCGTACGAGGAAGACGAGGTCGCTTCGCCGTACAACCTCCGGTACCCGTCTCCGAGATCAGACGGGTTTGTGAAGTTCTGACCCTTGGCAGCCGCTGCGAGCGCGGCGGGGGACTCGATGGCTCTCGCTTCGAGCGGCACGAATCCCTGACCGTCAGAAGTGATGAGAGTATCGGAAGGGGATCGTTTTCGTCAATCATGGCGTACTCTTAGGCGACGAGGACGACACGCAGGTTTGATGGAAACAGTGATTGGGTTACGCCGCGGTTGCTTACCGCGAGGGTGGCTGCCAGACCGGTGCCGATGATCTGCCGCCGAGAGGCGTGGTCACCGTCCGTGGAGGAGGACTTAGGGTGAGAAGCCCGCACGACGACAACTTGCTTCTTCGCAGCGGGAGACTTCCGGCGGAGAGGGCTGAACCTGTGCAGTGTCAGACCCAGCGAAGACGAAACAGCCGATGTCATGATGACGTGGATGAGCTGAAAAGTAGATGCCGCGGTGTCCGATCGATACTCCCTGGAAGCTCTGTGGGACGGCGTGGAATGTAGGGTCCAGCGGCGCGATGCACGAAGACAGTGCGCGTGGTGGAATGGCTCTTGAACGGTGCGAAGGCGAGATGTCGCGTTACGAAACAGCCCGTGTAAACACTCTCGCTTGATGACCTATCCTGAAGAGAGGTCGGAGAGCCAACAGGCGAACTACATATTGAGAGGAAATTCGGGTGTGATTGTGTTCCGAAGCGGTGAAAAAAGATTAGTTGCCATGTACAAACCACGCCTCGACTACGCCGTGGTGGTCGTCGGCCCACCTTCGTCACCAAAACCAGTACCCCGCGCGGCCTCCTCCTTAGCCTGTCTCGCGTGCTCTGCTTTCGAAGTGATCACCTTCTGGAACAGGTCGTGGAACCTAAAGAGCATCGTGTCGAGCAACGCGTTGCTCGCGTTTGTGGTTTTCAGACCCGAGTCCACGAGGTCCTTCACGCGTTCTTCGCGCAGCTCATCTTTCACCCCTTCGAGGTCTCCCGCCATCGCCTCGCAACCGGAGCTCCGGCACGCCTGTATGAGCTCGTCGAGAGAGCACAGGCCGTGCACGTGCGCGACGTTCATGAAAGTCGAGTTTCCCCTGTTGCTCCCCTCGCCGTTGGCAGAGCCGCCGCCGACCGAGGAGTCGACGGTGTCGAACCTCGAGCCCATGACGGAGGAGTCGGCGGTGTCATACATCGCCATAGATGACAGTCTCGACTTACTGTTGGATCGCGCAATCGCAGCCTTCATGACGGGAGGCGTATCCAACGTTTCTGGTGCGCCGGAATCGGTGTTCGGCGCTCGCGGCGGCTTTGATCCCTGACCATTCCCGCTCGCCGCTAGCCTGGGGGTGGCGTCCACGAAGCGTGCACCGCCTCGGTGTCTCACGCTCGCTTCACCCACCGCGCGCATTTCCATGTACAACACGTTGAGCGACTGCTTGCGTTTAACGCTTTCTTCCCCAATCGTTCTGTCGTCCCCGTCCAGGCTTTTCCGAACCCTCGTGTTCGCCTCCTCGAGTGCTTTGAGCGCCATGTCGCTCGTGTTACGTCCGCTCGGAGTGAGCGGAAAAGCGCCAATCGGGCCGCGTCGGCACGCGTTGATAGACTCCTCCTCGACAGACATCGCGAGCCAGCGCTGAATGGTCTCGATATCTTCTTCGCGGAGTTTTGATGCCATCAAGTCGGTCGTTCTGCTGACAATCTCCTTATGGAGCTCCAGTGCGGCGATGCAACCCTCGCTCGAGTACACCGACTTTGGCAGCTTTGCCATGATGCTTTTCGCCGCCGAAAGGCCCTTGTCGGTGAAAAATGGATGTTGCACGCACTGCGCGGCGTTCAGACGCTTGTCCGGGTCGACTAAAAGGAGCTTGCTCACCAAACTGCGCGCGTGCGGGCTGAAGGTCTCGTCGAACGGTTCGTAGGCGCCAGCGAGAACTTTGTACAGTCCGGCCACAGAGTGCTCAAACGGCATTCGACCGGAAATCAGAAGATAGATAATCACCCCGACCGACCACATGTCGGACTGCTGGCCGTAAGACCCGCGCGATTCAACTTCCGGTGCTTGGAACAAGCTCGTACCGAGAGGTGGCTGGTTAGCGATGCGGTCTTCGCGGTCCAAGTGCGTGGCTCTTCCGAAATCAATCAACGTGAGCTTACGAGGTTTCGCGGTGGAAATCATCACGTTGGCCGGCTTCAGGTCGCGATACACGACCCCTCTTGAATGCACGTGCGCGACAGCATCCGTGAGCTGTCGAAGGAGTGCCATCTTTTCGGTCACGATTTTGTCGTGCGAAAGCCCCGCGTTTTCCTCCTTTTCCACCTCTACCAGGTACTTGATGAGATGGCACCCTTCGACTCTCGTCAGGACCGTGTAAATGTCGTGGGGGGTCTGGTACGCGCCCAAGAGCTTCACCACGTTGGGGTGGTCGACGTAGGAAAGGAGCTCAATCTCCGAGAACGCAGACGCGCGCGCGGCAGAGCTCCCGAACCTTCCGATGTGCGTGCGCTTCAAGGCCACGGACGCGCCGGTCACCCGATTCTTCGCCGCGAAAACCACGCCTTGCACGCCCTCGCCGATTTTATCCTCCTTCGTGTTGAACTCGTAGTCATCCTCACAGTGTCTGTCGTGAATGATGCTGATTGGAGCCTCCGCGGGTGCCGATACGCATTGACCCATT
>Ga0209137_1004396_pt1 | contig 11245 bp, 4 predicted proteins | sample SaaInl5LU_22_DNA_FD_184642 | JGI IMG/M metagenome (GOLD analysis project Ga0209137, IMG submission 184642) | Marine microbial communities from expanding oxygen minimum zones in the Saanich Inlet - ESP_105LU_22_DNA (SPAdes) (version 2) | ecosystem: Environmental > Aquatic > Marine > Intertidal...
GCCGGGTTGTCTGCCCGCGGCAATGGCGGCTTTATCGCGCGACATGGGATTAATTTGCCCAGAGGCCAATGGCTCAGAAGCCGCTTGGTCGGGATTGGGTCGACCGGATCAATCGGGAATTGTCGCTGCGCCACATTTATTGTCCGTAATGAACCACTTGACCGGAAAGCACTTGCTAGCAAGTCCGAGTATGGCCCCCCATGACGTCAGCAAAGATTTGCCCGACCTGTCAGATGTTCGTGGCCAAGCGGAGGCCAGAATGATTTTGGAAGTTGCCGCGGCCGGCGCCCACAATGTGCTTATGGTTGGCCCGCCCGGCGCAGGTAAGTCAATGCTGGCTGCCCGACTGCCCAGCATTTTGCCAAGCATGACGGCTGAGGAGGCCCTTGAGCTTGGAATTATTGAGAGCCTTTCGGGTGGCCCGTCTGGTATTGCCATGACGATGACCCGTCCTTTCCGCGCGCCACATCATTCTGCAAGTATGGCGGCACTTATTGGTGGCGGCCGAATGGCACTGCCGGGTGAAGTGTCTTTGGCTCATAACGGCGTATTATTTTTAGATGAATTGCCGGAGTTTCCGCGTGCGGTTCTCGATGCATTGCGACAACCGATCGAGACAGGGGATGTGCATGTTGCTAGGGCAGCTATGCATGTTACCTATCCGGCGAAGTTTCAATTGATCGCCGCAATGAACCCATGTCGCTGCGGATTTGCCGATGACCCTAGCCGCTCGTGCCACCGCCTCCCGGTCTGTTTGCAAGAATATCTTGGTCGTATTTCTGGCCCGCTATTGGATCGTTTTGACATGTTCGTGAATGTGCCCTCGGTACCTCTGGAAGATGTTTGGGGTGGTGAACCAGGCGAGTGTTCTTTTGATGTTGCGACGCGTGTGAAGGCGGCGCGCGATTATCAAATGGATCGTCAGGATTGTTTGAACCGAGATTTAGCGGGTGACCGATTAATGGATCTCGTTAACATCGACCCGGATGGTTCCAAATTGCTAGAAAACGTTGTTAAGCAAAATAGGCTCTCGGCTCGTGGTTTTGCAAGAATGCTGAGGGTCGCCAGATCGATTGCTGACCTATCAGCGCATGACCGTGTTTCTGGCCCAGATATTTCCTGTGCTGTGAATTGGCATAAAAACGCTCTTCACAAAAGTTCAACATAAATGTTATGCCTGTGACATAAAATTGTACGAAGAAGGCTTTGGGAATAACAATAAGGAATTTCTCGTGGCTTATTCACACTATATTGATTACGGCTTACATCCTGAGATTTGCGACACTCCAAATCCGATTGTTTATGAAAAACGCGGAAATGTTGTTGTTCGCTTGGCGACGGACGAAATGGAAGTGCGAGCTGCCCAAGCACTTCGCTACCAAGTTTTTTTTGAACAGCTATCTGCGCGGCCAACTCTAAAGCAACGTTTAACGCGTCTTGATGTCGATGGGTACGACAAGTTATGCGATCATCTAATTGTTACAACGCGAGATGATGTTTCCGACGTCACACCATTGGCGAGATTGAAAACCGGTGAGACTGTCGTCGGATGTTACCGCCTCTTGCACGGCACGGCTGCCGAACGAGGCCCGGGATTTTATAGTGCCAGCGAATTTGATTTATCCGCGATGTTATCATTGGCCGGTGCGGGCCTAAATATACTTGAGCTTGGCAGGTCGTGCGTCGCACCAAGTTTCCGCGCTAAGCAAACTGTTGATTTGTTGTGGTCGGGTCTTGGGGCGTATATAAATTATTATAGCATCGATGCGCTTATGGGCTGCGCGAGTTTTGCTGGCATAGATGCGCAAGCGCTAGCTCAGCCGTTAAGCCTATTGCACCACACGCGGCGGACACCGGAGCAATGGTATGTCCGGGCCCTGCCTGAGCGCTATGTTGACATGAACCAAATTCCAGAAGACGAGATTGACTTTCGCAGTGCTCTGCGAAGTATACCACCAGTGCTTCGTGGTTATTATCGGGCCGGCTGTTATATCGGTGATGGTGCTGTAATCGACCATGATTTTTCGACGGTCGATGTCTTTGTGCTTTTACCAATGCATGTACTCGCAGATCGTTATCGCGAACGTTATACCAATTAGGCGGACGGGGTTGGTTATTTTTTGCCAACCATCCCCATGCCGAAGGAAGCAATCGCTGCCATATTTAAAAGCTCAGTTGCTGTTGCACCGATACGCGCTATTTGAACGGAGTGCTCTAAACCAACCAAGATTGGGCCGATTAGAGTTGCCCCGCCAAGCTCTTCCATCATTTTTGTAGAGATAGATGCTGAGTGAATAGCTGGCATAACCAGTACATTGGCGGGTTCTTTTAGGCGGCAGAATGGATATAGTTTCATTGCTTCTCGGTTGAGCGCAACATCCGCGGCCATTTCACCGTCAAATTCAAAATCCACGCCGCGCTCTTCGAGTATTTTTACGGCTTCGCGCATAAATACAGAGCGATCTCCTTCAGGGTGACCAAAGGTGGAATAGGCCAGTAAGGCGACGCGTGGCTCATGACCTAAGGCGCGCGCGGTGTGTGCGGCTTGGGTTGCAATGTCAGCGATTTCTTTTGCCGTCGGCATATCCACGACATTGGTGTCAGCGATTAAAACAGTACGCCCTTTCGCAATCAGCATTGAAATACCAATAACGGTTTGCCCCGGATGTGGCGCGATAACGCCGCGAACTTCATCCAGCGCAACAGAGTAACTGCGGGTAGTGCCTGTGACCATAGCATCTGCATCCCCAAGCGAGAGCATGCAGGAACCAAAAATATTTCTGTAATTGGTCACCATGCGATGGCAGTCATGCTCGAGTTGGCCTTTACGCTGAAGGCGGCTGTATAAATATGCCGCATATTTTTCTGCGAGTGGTGAGTTTCTTGTGTCGTGAATAGTGATGTCGGCTGGAAGCCCTAGTTTTTCAAATTGTTCTAGAACGATGTTTTCAGTACCAACTAAAATTGGTTCACCAAGTCCGAGATCACGGTAAGCAACAGCAGCGCGGACGACTTGTTCTTGTTCGCCTTCTGCAAAAATCATACGCCGTGGTTTTCTTCGTGCTTCATTCATTATGATTTGTATTGAGCTAGCTGCTGGGTCAAGACGCGCAGAAAGCTGATCACCATATACGTCCATATCGATGATCGGTTTACGCGCGACGCCACTATCCATGGCGGCCTTGGCAACGGCAATCGGAATTTCGCGAATGAGGCGCGGGTCAAATGGTACGGGAATAATATATTTAGGGCCGAAGCGCGGACGCTCTCCACTATAAGCGGCGGCGACTTCATCGGGCACGTCTTCGCGCGCCAGCATTGCCAAAGCCTCAGCGCAGGCAATCTTCATAGCGTCGTTAATCGTGCTAGCCCGAACGTCGAGTGCACCTCTGAAAATATACGGGAAGCCGAGCACATTATTTACTTGGTTTGGATAGTCAGAGCGTCCTGTCGCCATAATTGCATCATCACGAACTTCAGCAACTTCTTCTGGCGTAATTTCGGGGTCTGGATTGGCCATCGCAAAAATAATTGGATTGTCGGCCATCGACTTAACCATGTCCGGTGTCAGAGCGCCTTTTACCGAAAGGCCCAAAAACACATCGGCGCCAGCAACCGCATCAGCCAAACTGCGCGATGTGGTATCGGCGCTATGAGCAGATTTCCACTGGTTCATACCTTCTTGGCGGCCTTTATAAATGACACCTTTTGTATCACATAGAATAGCATTGTTATGGGGCAGTCCCATTGCCTTGATCAGCTCCAAACAGGCAATGCCTGCTGCGCCCGCACCGTTTACGACGATTTTGACATCTTTAATATCGCGGCCGGTGAGGTGGAGCGCGTTAATCAGGCCGGCGGTACAAATAATCGCTGTACCATGTTGGTCATCATGGAACACTGGAATATCCATTAGCTCGCGCAATTGTTGCTCAATGATGAAGCAATCTGGCGCTTTAATATCTTCTAGATTGATGCCGCCAAATGTTGGGCCCATGTAACGTATCGCGTTGACGACGGCATCTGGGTCTTCTGTATCTAACTCGATATCAATGCTGTCGACGTCGGCGAAGCGCTTAAATAAGACGGCTTTACCTTCCATAACCGGCTTGGAAGCGAGCGCACCAAGATTGCCAAGGCCAAGAATAGCTGTGCCATTGGATATAACGGCAACCATATTTCCGCGCGCTGTGTATTCGTAAGACGCATCGGGGTTTTCGGCGATAACCTGCACGGGAACCGCCACACCTGGAGAATAAGCCAGAGATAGATCGCGCTGAGTAGCCATTGGCTTGGTCGCTGCGATTTCTAACTTGCCTGGTTTTCCCCGCGAGTGAAATCGAAGAGCCTCTTGATCCGTGAATGAGCGCGATTCTTTGTCCGACATGATTATCCCCATAATTGGCGTGCAAAATAGCCGAATACGTTTTACGCGCTTGAAGGCCAGATAACAAGCTTAGGTATTAAAGCTGTTGAGTTTTTGATGATTTGTACGCTTCGCGCTTTGTCTATTCGCGGTCTCTGATACAATGACCAGATGAGTGAAACAAATAGCACCCCCCCAAAAGCGGATACGAAAGCGACGGCCAAGGAACAGCCGGCGCAGGTTACGCCTATGATGAACCAATATTTGGCCATCAAGAAAGAGCACCCTGAGCACCTGTTGTTCTACCGTATGGGTGACTTTTATGAGCTGTTTTTTGAGGATGCTGTGTCCGCGGCTGCAGCGCTCGATATTACCTTGACGCATCGGGGCAAACATTTGGGCGAAGACACGCCAATGTGCGGCGTTCCGGTTCATGCGTCTGAGGGGTATTTGCACAGGCTAATCCGCAAGGGGTTCCGTGTTGCCGTCTGCGAGCAAATGGAAAACCCTGCCGAGGCCAAAAAACGCGGTGCAAAATCTGTTGTACGCCGAGACGTAGTTCGTTTGGTGACGCCTGGCACGCTAAGCGAGGATGGGTTGCTGGACGCAAGAAGCCATAATTTCTTAGCCGCATATGCCACCTCGGGCGATGAGCCTTCCCTGGCTTGGTTGGATATGTCGACGGGCGAGTTTTGGGTTGCAGATCTGCAGCAACAATCATTTGCGGCTATGTTGGCACGGCTTCAGCCGAGCGAGATTTTGCTACCCGAGACAATTGCCAACGCAGACGATGAGGTGTCGGCAAAGGTTTATGAAACCCTGCCGAATGTCACGCTTACGGTTTGTTCGCCCTCGACCACTTTATCCGAGCTTGGCACCGATCTCATGCGCAAGCACTTTCTCGAAAACGATGACAGCTCAGATGCAGATAATATTATGAGCCGCGCTCATTTGGCGGCTTGCGGATTATTGCTCGACTACCTGCAGACGACGCAGATATCCAACCTCCCAAGGTTGCGCTACCCGCAAGTCGAAACTGGGTCTGTCTATATGAGTTTGGATGCCGCTACGCGGACAAATCTAGAATTGATAAAGACCCAATCGGGAGAGCGTCGCGGTAGCTTGTTGTCGATTATAGACCGAACAATGACAGCATCAGGCGCTCGTTTATTGTCAGCTCAGCTTAGCGCTCCATTGCTTGATCGTATTGCGGTCAACCAACGGCTGGACGGCGTAAGCTACTTCCATGACGACACAAATTTAACGCGGGATTTACGCGAAGGCTTGCGAGCTGCTTCCGACATTGCCCGGGCGCTTAGTCGATTGGCTATCGAACGCGGCGGGCCACGTGACCTCAGCGCTATTGCCGCCGCGATATCTGCGGCCGAAGACGCGCAAGTTGTATTGTCACGAGCGCAACGCCCATTGCCTGGCGCCCTTGCTTTTTGGGGCTATAGTCTAAGCTCTGAATTATCGGCATTGCGCGACTTACTCCTGGCGGCTCTGCAAGATGATCTGCCGGTGCTCGCGCGCGATGGCGGCTTCGTACGTGATGGTTATCATGCTGGCTTAGATGCGGCACGCGCGCTGCGCGATGAGAGCCGGCGGGTAATTGCGGCTTTGCAGATGCGATATTGTGAAGAGACGCAAATCAAGGCGCTTAAGATCAAACATAATGCAGTCTTGGGTTATCATATTGATGTGCCTGCAGCACAAGGCGACCGACTTATGGCGGAGCCTTTCAGCGAAACTTTTATTCATCGTCAGACATTGGCAAATGCCGTTCGGTTCTCGACCCAAGAGCTTGCTGGTTTGGCAGGAGAAATTAGTCGGGCTGCGGAAACCGCACTTGGCATTGAGCAAAGTATTTTTGCAGATTTATGCGCGGCGATTTTGTCATCCTCGCTATCGCTCGAATCTTTATCCAACCAGTTGGCGCAATTGGATATCGCAGCAAGCCTTGCCGACCTCGCATCCGAGGCGGGTTGGACGCGCCCATCTTTGTTTGAGGACACTCGCTTTGTTGTTGAGGGAGGGCGCCATCCGGTCGTCGAACAAGCGTTGAAAACGCAATCTCAGACGGCGTTTATTTCCAATGATTGTAATCTCACGTCGCAAGCCCAAGCCCGCTTATTATTGTTAACCGGTCCCAACATGGCCGGCAAGTCGACTTTCTTACGTCAGAATGCGTTGATCGCAATATTGGCGCAAATGGGAAGTTTTGTTCCGGCGGCTAAAGCTGAAATCGGTCTGGTTGACCGCGTTTTCTCGCGTGTTGGCGCGGCTGACGACTTAGCGCGAGGGCGCTCAACTTTCATGGTGGAAATGGTTGAGACGGCGGCAATCTTGAAACATGCCTCACCGCGAAGTTTTGTTATTCTTGACGAAATTGGTCGCGGTACAGCAACCTTTGACGGTCTTTCTTTGGCGTGGGCGTGCGTCGAGCATTTGCATGAGATCACGGGGTGCAGAACGTTATTTGCTACCCACTATCATGAGTTGACGGCCCTAACCTCTCGCCTTGATCATCTCAAGAACATAACCATGCGTGTCAAAGAACATGGCGGCAAATTAGTATTCTTGCATGAAGTTGGTTTCGGCGCGGCCGATCGTTCTTATGGTATTCAGGTAGCAGAATTGGCGGGTCTACCTGAAACGGTTACCGCCCGCGCAAAAATAATTCTACAACAACTCGAAGAAAACCGCGCCGCAACATCTTCGGGTTCGACGCTGGAGGGGCTGCCATTGTTTGAGGTCAATGCAGTTGTCGAGCCTGAGAGCGATGCGGTTCGAGACGCGTTAACAACGATTGATCCGGATGTGTTGTCGCCGCGCGACGCCTTGGAGTGGATTTATCGGTTACGCAAATTGATATAGGCCTGCACGGCCACTAAAAATTGTGCTAACAAAATAGCAGTGCCTGCGTTGGTATGTGTTGGCATTTGAAGGCTATGTTTATTCAGAGGTGGCGAAATTTATGACTAAGAAAACACCCCCCAAAAAACTGGAGAAACCCTCTGGAAATACGAAGGCCAAACGGTCAGCAAAAAGGGAACCTAAAGCTGTGCCAGAAATCGTCAGTGGCGGGGTTATAAATGGACACGCTTTGCGCCAAGAGCTAACGACTATAGCGCGCCAAAATATGGGCCGCGAAGGTGAATTGCGCAAACAAGCGCTGGCTTTAATGAAGCGCAGTTTAGTCGATGGGCAAAAACAAATTCAAAATCAGTTCGAGGCCGGTGCGTTCAAGGGGGATCGGTGTTCCGCTAAGCTGAGTGATTTGATGGATGAACTGCTCACGGCGCTAAATGATTTTACCCTCGTGCATGTATTGCGCTTAGCTAACCCGACGGATGAAGAGCGTGTAACGGTGATTGCTGTTGGTGGTTATGGGCGCGGAAATCTAGCGCCGCATTCGGATGTCGATCTACTCTTTCTATTACCTTATAAGCGCAACGCTACATCTGAACAATTTGTAGAATATATTCTTTATATGCTTTGGGATATGGGGTTAAAGGTTGGTCACTCGACACGCTCAATTCGCGATTGTGTTGTTCAGGCGCTAGAAGATATGACGGTTCGCACGGCGATGCTTGAGGCTAGGTTTCTTTGTGGCAACTTAGACTTCTTTGGCGTGTTTAGAAAAACATTCGAAACCAAAGTAATGAAAGGAACGGTTCGTGAATTTGTTGCGGCCAAACTAGATGAACGCGATAACCGACACGAGACATCGGGTCGCTCGCGGTATTTGGTTGAGCCAAATCTCAAAGAAAGTAAAGGCGGATTGCGAGATCTCAATACGCTGTTTTGGATCGCTCGATATTGTTACAATGTGCAGGAGCTCGATGATCTTGTTGCCAAGAAATTGCTAACCGCTAAAGAGTTAAAATTATTTAGGGGCTGTGCTCAGTTTCTTTGGTCCGTTCGGTGCCATTTGCATTTTATGGCCGGGCGCGCGGAAGAACGGCTTAGCTTCGATGTACAACAAGAGCTAACATTACGAATGCGCGTTAAGGGCAGCAAGGGGCTTAACCCGATAGAGAGCTTTATGCGCCAGTATTTTCTCGTTGCCAAAGATGTCGGTGACTTGACAGCTATCTTCTGCGCAGCGCTTGAAGAAGAGCAAAACAAGAAGGGTCGCTTGGCAAGATTGCCAGCCTTGTTCCGGCGACAACAAAATGTTCAAGGCTTTACAATTGACAATGGCCGCTTATCGCTCTCGCGTAAGGATTTGTTTGAGCGCGATCCCGTTAGTCTTATCCGGGTTTTTGCTATCGCAGATAAATATAAGCTCGACATCCATCCGAACACGATGCGTGAAATGACACGGTCGCTCAATTTAATTAATGCTGACCTAAGAAGTAATGATGAAGCCAATCAACTATTTTTACAAATACTCACGTCGAAGAAATCTCCAGAGCGCACACTAAGACGAATGAATGAGGCGGGCGTCCTTGGTCGGTTTATTACAGATTTTGGGCGCATCGTTGCTTTAATGCAATTCAATATGTATCACCATTATACGGCGGATGAGCACTTGCTGCGCGCCATCGGTATTCTATCGGAAATTGATACGGGCGCACTTGCAAGTGAACACGCAATATCGCATCAGTTAATGAAGCAAGATATAAATCGCCGCGTGCTTTACTTAGCTGTATTATTGCATGATATCGCCAAAGGTCGACCCGAAGACCATTCGATTGCCGGCGCGAAGATAGCGCGTCGACTAGGCCCGCGGCTTGGTTTTACGCCGGATGAAACAGCGCTTACAGAGTGGTTGGTCGAACACCATCTTGTGATGAGTGACGTCGCACAACGCCGAGATTTAAGTGATCACCGAACCATTCAAGACTTTGTCGCCTTCGTCCAAACAACGGAGAACCTAAAACATTTAATGGTTCTGACAGTGGTAGATATTCGGGCCGTCGGGCCGGGGGTATGGAATAGCTGGAAGGCCCAATTGATCCATGAACTATACCATGAAGCTGAAGCTGTGATTACGGCGGGTGGTTCTATGGCTAAGCGGACCGTTCGTGTGGCTGCGGCACAACGCAACTTAGAGGCGCTGCTTGTTGGTTGGTCTAAGGCGGAAATCAAAAAATATTTGGGGCGTCATCAGGATGCATATTGGCTGAACGTGGATTTGCCGACACAGCTTAGACACGCCAATTTAATGCGCCGCCCTTTAAGCAAACCGATGATTGTCGATTTTAATTTTGATGAGACCCGGGACGCGACGGAGCTCACGGTAGTTGCTGAAGACCACCCTGGTTTGTTCGCGCGCTTAACAGGCGCTTGTGCGGTTGCGGGATTAAATATTCTCGATGCACGCATAACCACAACGCGCGATGGCCTGGCTGTTGATACCCTTTATGTTCAGGAATTTGAAATATCCGGCGAGCTGACGCAGCACAGAATGGAGAAGATCGTTGAAACAATTTATGACGTCATGTACGGAAAAATTGAGCCGCCAGATAATCTGGCAAAGCGGTCATTTGGCAAAAAACTAAATGCGTTTCATTTGACGCCGAAGGTCCAGATTAATAATGATTTGTCGGATCAGTCCACGGTGATTGAGGTCTCGGGTATTGATCGTCCAGGTTTGCTTTATTCACTATCCAATGACTTGTTTGAACAAAGTGTTTCTCTAGTCGCCGCTCGGGTAGCGACATTTGGAGAGCGGGCAGTCGATGTTTTTTATGTAACCGACACGTTAGGTGGCAAGATCACGAACGGTAGCAAACGAGCTCGATTAATCAATCGTCTAAAGGCAATTATAGCCGACCCCGCGATCAGCGGGTCAGCAAAAAAACCAGCGGATAAACCAGTGGATAAACCAGCGGATAAAGTTGCGTGACCTCGAACGGCGACCCTTCTTTGGATCAGCGCGATACTAAAGCCGCGCCATCAGGGCTCGCGCGCGCGGCACTATCCGTTGGCGGCGCCACACTGATTAGTCGGATTACTGGCTTTGTGCGCGACTTGATGATTGCGGCATTTTTAGGCGCAGGCGCTTATGCCGATATTTTCGTTGTGGCATTTCGATTGCCAAACTTATTTCGTCGGTTGTTCGCTGAAGGTGCTTTCTCAGCCGCGTTTATTCCGCTCTATGCGCGCGTCAAGACGAAGGAGGGTGAGGTTGCAGCCCGCAATTTTGCATCCGATATTTTTGCTGTTTTGTTTTTCGCTCTATTAATTTTCACAGCTATAGCGCAAATCTTCATGCCATATTTTGTTATGGCGATTGCTCAAGGCTTCACCTATAGCCCAGAGAAGTTTGACCTGACGGTTTATTATACACGGATCGCTTTTCCTTATTTATTGTTCATGTCTCTGTTGGCGTTTTATGCGGCAATGTTAAATGCACAGCGAAAGTTTTTTGCCGCGGCCTTTGCCCCAGTCCTGCTGAACGTGGTTCTCATTGGCGCCCTGTTGGCGTCTTATTATCTCGTGCCATCGACGCAAGGCGCTAGCGGTACTCTCGACTATCTTATTTGGGGCGTGCCGTTTGCTGGTGCTGTGCAATTGGTGTGGGTTGTTGTTGCGGCGTATCAAAATGGCCTGACGATCGCATTTCGGTGGCCGCGTCTCTCGCCTGAGATCCGGCGCGTTTGGGCCCTCTCTATACCGGGAATATTGGCTTCGGGTATTGGGCAGATTAATTTGCTGATCGGAACTTCGATAGCGACGGCGCAGGCAGGCGCGGCGGCTTGGCTATATTATGCTGACAGGCTGTATCAATTGCCAATGGGGATCATTGGCGTCGCGCTCGGCGTTGCCTTGTTGCCAGAATTAGCTAGGCGATTATCGAGTGATGATTTGGTAGGGGCCCAGGATGCGCAAAATGGCGCCATTGTGATGGCGATGCTTTTCACGATA
>Ga0209137_1004398_pt1 | contig 11241 bp, 10 predicted proteins | sample SaaInl5LU_22_DNA_FD_184642 | JGI IMG/M metagenome (GOLD analysis project Ga0209137, IMG submission 184642) | Marine microbial communities from expanding oxygen minimum zones in the Saanich Inlet - ESP_105LU_22_DNA (SPAdes) (version 2) | ecosystem: Environmental > Aquatic > Marine > Intertidal...
GGACTTTCGGATTTACCTGTCTGCATGGCGAAAACACAAAAATCATTCAGTGATAACGATGCTTTACTAGGAAGACCAACCAATTTCCGTATTACCATCCGTGAATTTGAGTTTGCTGCTGGCGCTGGTTTCGTTATTCCTATCCTCGGTAACATGATGCGTATGCCTGGTTTACCAGCTATTCCAGCATCTGAACACATGTATATCGACAACGATGGTAAAATTTCAGGACTGTCCTAGTTCCTACAGTCAAAAAATGAGAGCGGCTAAATAATTTGGTATATATACGTAAAGCAATGCGTATATATACCTAAAATTGGTTCGGATTAGAAAATCGTAATAATTTTTTATAGTTTCAACGCTATTAACTGCTATTGCTTCGAGTAGCGTCTTTTTTATAAGGCACTCAGGAAAACACTGATATGAACATCTTGTTGAATTCACAAGCAATTAGCCTTATTGGTAACCAATGGATAAACGCACCGAGCCCAGGACAGAACAACGGCGTTCGGCTCTAGACTATATTGAAAATCAAGTTGATATATGGAACAGAACCGCAAACAATAAAAAACGCATTATCACTATTTGGAGAAAGCGAATAGCCATATTATCGAAGCGGTGAATGATTCCAATCATTGGACAGAGAAAACGATTTTCTGCACCTTACTTGATGCAACCGATGAAAAATTCAACGACCATCAAGTGAAATCATTAATCGCAACCGGTAAAATGATCCGTGTTAATGGCGGAAATTGGTTTGAAAGTGAAAAAGCACTTCTCGACTGTATCAAACAACGTCTTTCATAAAATGCCATGAGCGATAATTCCAATCATAACGAAAAAGCTTCCTCGGATTTTAATAAAGATTCGGAAGGAAAATTTCGATCTGGAATTATTAAAAAAACAGAGAATTTCGACCTCTTCATTTCCTAAAAAAGAGATAATGGAGGGGATCATGGTCAACAAATAGCAGAGCGACTCTATCGAGAGTTAACCCGAAAAGGATTAAAAGTTTGGCTGGACAATGAAGAGATCGGTTACTCGAGAGATTTCGAAGTTCGTATAGAAGAGGCCATTCTGCACTCCAAAAAATTCATGTGTATCATGAGTCCGGCCTGGCTCGAATCTGAAAATTGCCGCTACGAATTTCTCAAAGCTGTTTCCTTCGAAAAAAGAATTATTTGAAAAGGTGCAAAAAAGCGCGAAAGAATTGGAAATAACCCCTTCGCAATGGATCTTAAGATGGGTGAAAAATCAATCTGATTGCATCATACCTATAGTGGCTGCTAGTTCTTTAAAGCAATTAGAAACGAATTTAAAAGCCGTTTTAGATTAAAATCAATTTGACGCTCGCTAAGATCAAAACGAAAGCAAGGGTATATCTTAGGGTTCGATTATCCCATTTTTTACTTCCAATTAATCCTCCTACAAATCCACCCAATAAGGCCAAAGCGACCAAAACCCATGTTGCTGGCGGAATGGTTGCGCCCGAATAAAACTGACCGCCAATTCCCGCAGCAGAATTCACCCAAATAAAAAGGGCAGAAACTGCCGCCGCTTCTTTGACTGTCCCCCAGCGCAAAAGCAAAATCACGGGACTTAAGATTATTCCACCGCCAATACCAATCAATCCAGAAAAGAAGCCAATCAATCCTCCGATCCCAATTCCAAGGAACCAATTTGGCTTTCTAAGTTCTGTGTTCTCTTTTCCAAACAGGTTCAACATTTTTGCAATTGCAAAAAGCAATAGCATTCCGAGAGTGATTTTGTATATATGCGCATCGACATCTAACATTCCTCCCAGAAAAGACAGTGGGATGGACACTACCGCGAACACCAAGAATAATTTCGGTTTGAAAAACCGTGACCGTGCAAAATGGAAAAAAGAAATACCTGCGACGAACAAATTGAGGAGAAGAGCAATACTTTTCATGTTCTCTGGTGCGAAGGAAAACAATGCCATTAAAGCAAGATACCCACTTGCTCCACCATGTCCAACGGCCGCATATAAAAACGCAACTATTGGCAAAAGCACAAGAAATAACACTGGGAATTCCATCTCGCTAAATTACATTTTTAAGCGATGTTTTGAGATCCGTTACATTAGTCGAGCGTGAAAATTATCGGTAAAGTAACTCTACTCTTTTCAGCTCCTTCAGGACCAGAACTCGGAATCCACTTAGGCATTTGTCGGATCAGTCGAACAGCTTCTGCATCCAATAAGGGATGCACCTGCTTTACCACTTCTATTTCGGTGATCGAGCCATCGACTTCTACAACAAACCGAACATACACCCTTCCAGAAATTCCTTCTTCAATCGCCTCAAACGGATAATTCATATTGTTTTTTAGGAAGGCGATCAACGCTTGAAATCCTCCAGGGAATTCGGCTTCTGGCCATTGTACAAAGTCTATTCTTCCTGAATTTAAGATAGAGTCCTGCCGCTTCATATCTAACTGAATGGTATCTGGTTGTTGACCAAAACACGGTTTCCCAAATAATAAAAGCAACAAGAGTAGCTTCATAGAATGATTTATCTTCTTCCGCATCAAATTTAATACCGTTTAGCCAAAATCAAATTGAGATTGCATTTGAAATCCGTATTTTAAGCCTTCAAAACTAGAACTTATGAAAACGCTCTCTGCAATTCTTTTGTTAACATCCCTCGGATTATCATTCATATCATTTTCACAAGAACTCGATATTAAAAATGCCTTTCCGGAGATTAATGAAGGTTTAGAGTACCGATGTATTGGTCCTTTTCGTGGTGGAAGGTCAGCTGCAGTAACTGGAGTTGAGGGAAAACCGATGCTTTTCTACATGGGAACCACTGGCGGAGGCGTTTGGCGCACACAGAACGGTGGAACGACTTGGGAAAATATTTCCGACGGCTATTTCGGAAGCTCTATAGGCGCTATTGAAGTCTCTAAATCTCACAATAATGTCATTTATGTCGGTGGAGGCGAAGTCACCGTTCGTGGAAACGTGTCTCCTGGGACGGGGATGTACAAATCCGTGGATGGCGGAAGAAGTTGGAAAAACGTAGGACTTTTAAATTCAAGACACATCGTTCGTATTCGGATTCACCCGACCAACCCAGAAATCGTATACGCTGCTGTTTTGGGAGATTTGTTCAAGGACACGGAAGAGCGCGGCGTTTACAAAACAATTGATGGTGGAAAAACTTGGAAACGGATGCTTTTCAAAAATGGACGTTCAGGCGCTGTGGACTTAATTCTCGATCCCGTAAATCCTGACGTTGTGTATGCAAGTACTTGGAATGTGCGCAGAACGCCGCATGATTTCTCTTCAGGAGGAGAAGGTTCCGGACTTTGGAAATCGAACGATGGTGGGGAAACATGGGAATCGCTTTCAGATATGGAAGGGATGCCTGAAGGAACATTGGGAATTATCGGTGTTACCGTTTCTCCTGCGAATCCAGATCGCGTATGGGCAATTATCGAAAACGACAACGGCGGTGTCTTTCGTTCTGATGACGGAGGAAAAACCTGGACAAAAACCAATTCAGATCGAAGTTTAAGACAGAGAGCTTGGTATTATTCTCGGATCTACGCTGATCCTGCAGATGCTGACAGAGTTTACGTTATGAACGTTTCGTATCATAAGTCGACAGACGGTGGAAAAACATTTTCTTCGCATTATGCACCACATGGAGATCATCATGATTTATGGATTGCACCTGAAGACCCTAATCGAATGATTATAGCTGATGACGGTGGTGGTCAGGTTTCGTACGATGGAGGAGGCACTTGGACAACTTATATGAATCAACCAACTGCTCAATTTTACCGTGTTGTTACCGATGATCACTTTCCTTATCGCATATACGGTGCACAACAAGATAACTCAACCGTTCGAATCGAATCCCGCTCTGACGGTTGGTACATTTCTGAAAATAATTGGGAGGAAACAGCAGGAGGAGAAAGTGCTCATTTAGCGCCAGACCCGAAAGACAACGATATTGTTTATGGTGGAAGCTACGGTGGGTTTCTCACACGCTACAATCATCACACCAACTTAAATCGAGCGATTAACGTTTGGCCAGACAATCCGATTGGCTATGGTGCCGAAGGAATGAAATACCGTTTCCAGTGGAATTTCCCTGTATTTTTCTCTCCGCATGATCCCAATAAACTCTACACCTGCTCGCAATTCATGCATGTTTCATACAATGGCGGTGAAAATTGGGAAATTATTTCCCCAGATTTAAGTCGAAATGATAGCACAAAGCTTGTTTCTTCTGGCGGACCGATCACAAAAGACAATACCGGTGTTGAATATTACGCAACCATCTTCGCAGCAATAGAATCTCCTTATGAAAAAGACCTACTTTGGGCAGGATCGGATGACGGTCTGTTGCATATTAGTACAGATGGAGGAAAAAATTGGTCCAATGTGACACCGAAAAAATTGCCTGAATGGGCAATGATCAATAGCATCGAAGCCGATCCGTTCCAAAAGGGTGGTCTGTACGTAGCAGCAACTTTGTACAAAAAAGGAGATTACACGCCATACCTATATCACACAACAGATTACGGTAAATCGTGGAAACTCATCACAAATGGAATCCCTTCTGGACATTTTACACGCGTTTTAAGGGCCGATCCTAAGGTGGAAGGTCTACTGTACTGTGGAACTGAATTCGGGATGTACATCAGTAAGAATAACGGCTCAACTTGGGAACCGTTTCAATTGAATTTACCCATCGTTCCGATTACAGACTTAGCCATAAAGGAAAATGATTTAATTGTCGCTACACAAGGTCGAAGTTTTTGGATTTTTGACGATCTAAATGTCTTGTGGGATGAAGTAGAGATACCGACGGCTAAAGAAACATTAAGAGTTTACGATTCTTATCCCACAGTTGGTTTCGGAGGTGGTGGGAAATCCTCTTCATTGGCAGGAACAAATCATCCAAATGGCGTTCGCTTGTATTTTAATCTTCCAAATGTCGATGAAGAAGTGTCTCTACTGTTTTTAGATTCTAATGGAGAGTTGATCCGTAAATTTAGTACGAAAGCATCGGATGCGGACAACAAGGTGACTTTGAAGGAAGGGCTGAATACTTTTGCTTGGAACACACGGTACGAAAAGGCAGATGAATTTGAAGGGCTTCTTCTATGGTGGGGAACACTTTCTGGTCCGAAAGCACCTCCTGGAACCTATACATTTAAGGTGGTAACTGAAAAAGATAGTGCAGAGGTCAATTTTGAGATTCTCCTTGATCCTAGAATCGAAGGAACTGCGGAGGATCGACGCGCCCAGTTTGAATTTCTACTTCAAATTCGGAATAAATTGGATGAAACTCATGATGCGATTAGAAATATGCATGATCTGAAGCACCAAATTTCGGCTTTAAACGAACGGATCGACCCGGAAAAATACGAAAGTGTTATTACGGAAGGAAAGCGTTTGGATTCACTCATGCTCGACATCGAAAAAGCCCTTTATCAAACGAAACTGAAAAGTAATCAGGACATGTTAAATTATCCGATTAAACTTAACAACAAGTTGGCGCACGTAGCATCGCTTGCAAGTATGGGGATTTACCGTCCAACGAAACAAATGCTCGGAGTAGCTTCAGAAATAACGGCTAAAATCAACCTTGAATTGGAAAGATGGCGAGAAATTCAACAAAACGATATTCCGAAATACAACGCTCTAATTCGCGATCAGAACGTTGATGTAATTGGTATTAAACCAGAATAAATGAGTTTAGAATCGAACAAGGAAAACGCGATTGAATTATATCGAATGGCATACTTAGGTAATCCTCGATTGGCGGTGGAGACCTATGTTGGAGAGGAATAAATACAGCACAACCCAGATGTTGCTGACCGGAAAAGAGGTTTTATCGATTATTTCGAAAGAATGCAAAAAGAATACCCTGAGAAATCGATACAATTTCTTCGATGTATAGCCGAGGGAGAGTTGGTAGCTTTGCATATGCATCAAACTTAGCCTGTTAATTAGCAATATGTTACGATGGATTTCTTTCGTTTTTATGAGCAAGGTAAAATTTGCGAACATTGGGATTCGATACAGGTAGTGCCGAGTGGGGCACAAAATGCTAATGGGATGGTTTAGTGATGGGAGCTGATTGGGTATTTTATTGTCAGAGCGTTCATTGACATTTCTACATTTCTACAAATGTCGAAACGTTGCACACTTTTGTAATCTCGTTTCTCACTCAAACCATCACCAAAACCCCTAAACAAAAAACTCCCACTTCTTTCGAAGCAGGAGTTTGCATATAAAAGTTTATTCTGACTAATTGTTGAGGGCTTCTGCTCCACCAACAATTTCCAAAATTTCGTTTGTAATTGCCGCTTGACGTGCTTTGTTGTACTCCAACGTCAAATCTCGTTTCAAGTCAGACGCATTATCTGTTGCTTTATGCATTGCTGTCATACGCGCTCCATGCTCTGAAGCATGAGAATCCAACAACCCTTTAAACAATTGAATTTTCAAAGATTTAGGAATCATATCTTCAACGATTTCCGTTTTCGAAGGCTCAAAAATGTAATCACCAGTAGATGAGCTTCCTTCCGAAACCGTTGGGATAATCGGCAAGAATGGCTCTACCATTACATCCTGAGACGCTGCATTGATAAACTTATTATAAATGATAACAACTTTATCTACTTTCCCAGAATGAAACTCATCCATAAGATACTGAGCCAATTGAGAAGCACGATCAAAAGTCAAATCATTGAACATGTCTTCAGCAGCACCAATTCCCTCTGGGCGAAAACCTTTATCACCTCTTTTGAAAGCATCATTTGCCTTTTTACCAACGCTAATTACTTTCGTATTGTACCCTGAAAATTCTCCAGCCAACAGACCATTTACCTTCTTGATAATGTTGTTGTTAAATCCTCCACAAAGTCCACGATTAGAAGTAATTGCAATAATATATGCGTTTTTCACTTCACGTTGGTGTGAGTATGCGTTTTCTGAAAGATCAAGTGTTGCACTCAAATTACTTAAAATCTCTTGCAATTTTTCAGCATAAGGACGCATTTGCGTAATCGCATCCTGAGCACGCTTTAATTTTGCGGCAGAGACCATTTTCATCGCAGATGTGATTTGCATCGTGGATGAAATGGAAGTAATTCGGTTTTTTATTTCTTTAAGATTCGCCATCTTTTTGAATTATGAATGATGAATGTAGAAAGATGAATTAGTGCTTAACTCATCTTTCCGAACTCATAAATATCACTTAGTATTTCGCTGCCAACTCTTTTGCTACTTGCGCAAGAACATCAGTTTCAGCATCTGTGTATTTTCCTGCTTTCAAAGCATCTAAAGTATCACGATGTTTTGCGTCAAGATAATCTAAATACTCGCTTTCGAAAGTTTTCACTTTCTCCACTGGCACCTTTTGTATCAATCCTTTTGTTCCAACGTAGATAATCGCAATCTGCTTTTCTACTGGATAAGGATCACCTTCCATTTGCTTCAAGATCTCAACGTTACGAGCTCCTTTATCAAGTACAGACTTCGTAGCAGCATCAAGATCAGAACCGAACTTAGCAAACGCTTCAAGTTCACGGTATTGCGCTTGATCGAGTTTCAATGTACCAGCAACTTTCTTCATTGATTTAATCTGAGCAGACCCTCCAACACGAGATACCGAGATACCTACGTTAATCGCTGGACGAATACCAGAGTTAAACAAGTCACCTTCCAAGAAAATCTGACCATCCGTAATCGAAATTACGTTTGTTGGAATGTATGCAGAAACGTCACCTGCTTGTGTTTCAATGATTGGAAGTGCTGTCAATGATCCTCCTCCTTTAACTTTTCCTTTCAAAGATTCTGGAAGGTCATTCATTTGAGCTGCAATCGCATCATCATTAATAACTTTCGCTGCACGCTCTAACAAACGCGAGTGAAGGTAGAATACATCTCCTGGGTATGCCTCACGACCTGGAGGGCGACGAAGAAGTAACGAAACTTCACGGTAAGCTACCGCTTGTTTTGATAAATCATCAAATACGATCAAACCTGGACGACCTGTATCACGGAAGTACTCACCAATTGCAGCACCCGTCATCGGAGCGTAAAATTGCATTGGTGCAGGATCAGATGCGTTTGAAGCAACAACAACTGTATAAGCCATTGCGCCAGCATCTTCTAATTTCTTAACGATCCCAGCAACTGTTGATCCTTTTTGCCCAATCGCAACATAGATACAGTAAACTGGATTACCAGCATCGTAAAATTCTTTTTGGTTGATGATTGTATCGATACAAACTGTTGTTTTACCAGTTTGACGGTCACCAATTACCAACTCACGTTGACCACGTCCAATTGGAATCATCGCATCTACCGCTTTAATTCCTGTTTGAAGAGGTTCGTTTACTGGCTGACGGAAGATAACTCCTGGTGCTTTACGCTCGATTGGCATTTCGAACAACTCACCTTCGATAGGTCCTTTACCGTCAATTGGGTTTCCAAGTGTGTCAACTACGCGACCTACCATTCCTTCACCAACTTGAACAGAAGCAATTCGACCAAGACGTTTTACTGTGTCTCCCTCTTTTACCTCTGTAGAGCGACCAAGAAGTACAGCTCCTACGTTATCCTCCTCAAGGTTCAAAGCGATTCCTTGTAGTCCACCTTCGAACTCAATCAATTCACCATACTGAACTCCTTGAAGTCCATAAATACGAGCGATACCATCTCCAATTTGAAGCACAGTACCCACTTCTTGCAATTCAGCTTCCGTGCGGAATCCTGAAAGTTGCTCTTTTAATATTGCAGAAACTTCTGCTGGTTTTACATCTGCCATTTTGTTTTGTTTTTATCGGTGAAGATTATCAAGACCAAGCTGGATTTGTCTTCACTTACAAAATTATCGTGTTAAACGTTGTTTTAATTTATTTAATTGGCTACTTACTGAGGCATCTATTCTAGTGTCTCCCATTTTAACCATGAAACCACCGATGATTGACGGGTCAATCTCTTCGGTAACCTCTAATGTCCCTTTTACAGAACCTCTTACTTTCGCAAGAATTGCTTCTTTTGTTGACGCTTCCAATGGAATTGCCGAAACCAATGTGATTGGAACAATACCTTTGTATGCTTTAACTTGCGCTTCGAACTCAACGGCAATCACAGGCAAGTAAGCCTCACGACCGTTATTTGTAAGCAACTCCAGGAAAGACAATGTTATATCTTCGAATTGTTCAAAAATCATTTTAAAGACAGAAATCTTTTTGTCTGCCTGAATAATTGGACTTGAGATCAATAATTCGAAATCTTTCGTTTCGTTGTTTGTTTGAAGCAAAAAGTGCATGTCGCCAGCCACTGAATCAACCTTCTTATTTTCGATGGCCAATTCGAGTAGTGCTTTCGCGTATCTTGCTGCTACTTTTGTACTTTTCATTTCAATTAGTTCATGTTAATGTCGTCAGCCAACTTATCTGCAAGCGCTTTTTGCTTATCCGCTTGAGACAACTCCCCTCGAACAATCTTTTCAGCAATTTCGATTGAGAATGCCGCAACTTGAGTTTTCAATTCAGAAATCGCTGCTGCTTTCTCTGCGTTGATTGACTCTTTAGCTGATGCTAACATTTTATTACCTTCTTCTTTTGCTTTATCCTTTGCATCCGCGATCATTTTCGATGCTGTTTCTTTAGCATCTTTGATCATCGTGTCGCGCTCAGCACGTGCTTCTTTCAAAAGGTTTTCATTGGAAGCTTGAAGCTCCAACATTTCAACTTTTGTCTTTTCAGCAAGGTCTAACGATTCTGAAATCTTCTCTTCACGCTCATTAACAGCATTCAAGATCGGCTTCCATGCGAATTTCTTCAATAAGAACAGTAATGCTAAAAACAAAACTGCTTGCCACAAGAACAACCCAATCGAAAATTCTTCTAATAACTTATCCATCTTTTCTTAATTTGTTTTAACTCTAAATAATCCGAAGCCACAACCAACCGTTATGGCTTCAGATCAATTTGGTTGGTCTTAAACCGCGAACAATGCCGCGAAACCAATTCCTTCAATAAGCGCCGCTGCGATCAACATTGCTGTTTGAATTTTGTTCGTAGCCTCTGGCTGACGAGCGATAGCATCCATTGCAGATCCACCGATACGTCCGATACCGATACCAACACCGATAACTACTAAACCAGCTCCGATTAACTTAATTGCTGCCATTGATTCTTCCATGATAATTATATTTAGGGTTAAAAATATACTCGTTTAGTGATGTCCTTCTGCAGCCGCCGAACCGAAGTACAAGGCTGTCAACATCGTAAAAATGTACGCTTGCAAAAGCGCAACTAATAATTCAATAATGTTCATAAAGAACGTCAATCCAATGAAAGCTCCTTGGGCGAAGATCGAATCGAAAAAGAACACAACTGCGATCAAAGACCCCAATACGATGTGTCCCGCCAACATGTTCGCATACAAACGAATCATCAAGGCGAATGGCTTCACGAACATCCCAATCAATTCAATCGGAATTAAAATTATCTTCATTGGAACAGGAACTCCTGGCATCCAAAAGATGTGCATCCAGTAATCTTTTTTAGCTGAAAAAGTGGTAATCATGAATGTGAAAATCGCCAAAGCCGATGTTACCGCCAAGTTTCCTGTTACGTTAATCCCTAGTGGTGTCATTCCGGCAAGGTTCAAGAACCAAATAAAGAAGAATACAGTCAGTAAATAAACCATATATTTCTTGTGCTGATTCTCACCAATATTCGGAATGGCAATATCGTCACGGATAAACAAAATGATTGGCTCGAAAAACTTAGCCGCACCTGTTGGAGCAAGACCTGTTCGATATGATTTCGCGATGCCTCTAAACAAGAAGAACATTAAAATGATCATTAAAATTGTTACGACAACATTTTTGGTGATCGAGAAATCCCACGGAGCTTGTTTTACATACTCTATAATCATTCCATCCTCATCCTTCACCGCTTCTTGTAAGATGGATCCTCTTTCGTCTGACTTGTAGATTTTTCCTTCGTGATAGTCTAAAACGAAGTATTTCCCGTTAGACTCAACTACTTCATGACCGTGATCAAAAGCACTCGACATGAATACATGTAATCCTTCGTCCCACAAAATAACTGGCAAAGGAATTCCGTAGTGCTTTCCTTCTGACTCATTCGTTAAAAGATTGAAGTCGTAAGAATCTTTCGTGTGATGCTTCACATACTCCGTATTCTTCGCTCTTTGCTCTTCAGGAGTCA
>Ga0209137_1004402_pt1 | contig 11235 bp, 6 predicted proteins | sample SaaInl5LU_22_DNA_FD_184642 | JGI IMG/M metagenome (GOLD analysis project Ga0209137, IMG submission 184642) | Marine microbial communities from expanding oxygen minimum zones in the Saanich Inlet - ESP_105LU_22_DNA (SPAdes) (version 2) | ecosystem: Environmental > Aquatic > Marine > Intertidal...
CAAATTCTTGGCCACGCATCACCAGCACTTAAGACCGAAACCTCATGCACTATTTACAAAAACTCAGATTACAAAAACGCAGATTACAAAAATATTCTTCTTAATTCCTTAACCATCCCAAAATCGGTTACAAATGTGGCCGCAATAGGGCAACAATATGGCGATTAGATTAAGAATAATTTAGGTTTAGGCTTAGATAAACGGTCAGCTTCGCCATAAATTTATGCATTTACATATTTGCAACTTATTGTTTTTAATGTATTTATTTTACTCTTCCCAAAATAAGCCATTTGCAATTCGTCTCAGTTTGAATTAAGACGGTTTCAACCAAGATCTGGTAAATCGACTTTTGCCACATTTAAAACCTCATATTTGGACCCTCGATTCGGGTCTTAATTTAGCCCCTAATTTGGACCCGTAATAATGACAGATAAGCTTCCAAATAATCATTTTCAGTCGACCGCGGCGAATGCTAGTGGCAATACAACTTCAATATTTGCCGACGCGCGGGCTATTTTCCTTGAAATCGACGCGTCAAAAAAGGCCGAAGCGACCCTAAAACTGGCGGCAGAATGGTTTAAGGGCAACTATGCGCCCTTATCGGACGCGAAAACGACGGCTGGTGAACCTAACGACGAACCTCAGTCTAAGCAAAAGGCTGAGCTAAAGACTGTAGAAAATTGGCCAAGTAAACCAGGTCACCCTCTTCAACCAGAACTACTGGCGCCTCGTGATATGCCTCGACGCAAAATGAGCGGGCCAAGTGGTCGTCTCGCTCAATTGCACGCATTAGCGCATATAGAGCTTAACGCTATCAATCTCGCTATCGATATTATTGGTCGGTTTACGTTCGCCAGATCGAATAAGGAATTTATTGACGACTGGCTGAAGGTTGCCGCCGATGAAGCAAAGCATTTCTTAATGTTACGCAACCGTTTGCGCGAGCTTGAGAGTGACTACGGGAACCTACCCGCTCATGATGGATTGTGGGATGCCGCAGAGTGTACGAAAGATGATTTACTGGCGCGCTTGGCCATCGTCCCGCTCGTTTTAGAAGCCAGAGGTTTAGATTTAACGCCTATGATTACGGCAAAATTTGCGCAGGCGAGCGACCACGCAAGTGCGCGTCTACTCGATGTCATATATGAAGATGAAAAATCACATGTTGGCGTCGGTATGAAGTGGTTTTCAAAGGGTTGCGAGAAACTATGCGTCGATCCTGAGGCAACATTCAAGTCTCTTGTAGCAGAGCGTTTCAAACCAGGCCTAAAGCCGCCCTTTAATGAAATGGCTCGCAATGAAGCCGGAATGCCTAACGGATTCTTTACTATTGATAATGTTTAACTATAGAAAATGCTTAAATAAATAGTAAAATAGGCACAAATACTGCAGTTAAATAAAAAGATAACTAATTCAGCCTTGCTATCTGGCAATTTTTTTGACACATTCTCGAGAAACTAAGGAAATGTTAAAGTGATTCAAAGACTTCATCGGCTTAAATGGTTATTCGGAAACTATTTTGTCGAAAAACAATTGTATATACGCAGCCAAGGTAGTGTGAAATATATTTCCCTGTCGGGGCGCTCGCAAACAATGTTGGCATTGTTAACCGTCTGCCTGTGCTTATGGGTGGGCTATGCATCTGTAAACACACTCTTCCGAAGTTCCCTTGACCAGGAAAAAAGCATAGAGACCAACCAAAAGATTCTTGCATATGAAGATGAAATCAATCGCCTTCGTATCGCCTATGATAATCTCAATGGCAAACTAGCTATGACCAAAGATTGGTTTGGTGAAACAACAAACCGGCTCGAAACGCGTCACAAAGAGTTGAATGATTTGCTCGAACGTCATGCGAGCGTAACCAATTCGATCACCAAAATGCAGCAGCGGTTTACAGAGACAAAAAATCGTACGCGCCGCTCTACGGGTCAGACGACCTTAGTTGCGCAAGTAGGGCAAGATACAAACGGTTCCTTTGAGAGCCGCTTGAGCGTGCCAAAAGTTTTGATGAGCGAGCGGCACTTAGCTGGATTGAATAATAAGACGAATACCGTGAGTGAGACCCTTTCAGGCAGCAACGTTCCAGTTCCTCTTCTCAGTGAAAATTTGCATGCCCGTATTACTAATTTGAACACGCGTCAGAAAGACTTGATTGACGCTATTGAAGAAAGTACGGACCGCAAGATACGTGAGTACACTGCGATAATAAAAGGAACGAAGGTTCTAGAGCCTGAATCCTTTATAGCCCAAATAGTACCCGAGAGTGACCGTGCAATGGGCGGCCCATACATACCCATAAAAACGAGTCGCGATTTGGAAAGTAGTCTCGATCGCCAGATCTATCGAATTTCAGGAAACCTTGATTATTTGTCGGACCTAAGCTCCGCTATTGAGAATATTCCTCTATCGCGCCCCATTCATAACTATCGCCGCACCAGTGGCTTCGGACCACGGGTCGACCCGTTTAAGAAACGAGCCGCATTTCACTCAGGCACTGACTTTGGGACACCAACAGGAACACCTGTGCACGCAACACTCAACGGAACCGTGACCTATGCAGGCAACCGCGGCCCATATGGCCTAGTGGTTGAAATTGATCACGGCCAAGGGTTTAAGACACGCTATGCGCACTTAAATAAAACGCTCGTTCGGCGCGGACAAGTAGTCGGCTTCCAGGAACAAATCGGTCAAGCTGGTAACACAGGACGCAGCACCGGTCCGCATCTGCATTATGAAATTTGGCACCAAGGACGGGTTCATAACCCAAGTCATTTTCTAGCCAATGGCGAACAAATTTTTAACACCGCTGAAACCTATAGTTCAGACTAGTCCAGGAAATTTTATGTCCGAAAACAAGAAAACCTCTAAAGCAGCTCCGTCCATTCTGAGTGCCGACCTCGTCATCACGGGACAGATTTTTTCGACTGGAGATATTCAAGTGGACGGTACGCTAGACGGAAATATTTCGTCGCACGCAGTGACCATAGGCCAAACAGCCAAAATCAAAGGTGAGGTCGCGGGTCAAATTGTTACCGTGCGCGGTTGCGTCGACGGAACCATTCGTGGCAATCAAGTGCACCTGTGCAAGGGCAGCGTTATCAAGGGTGATATTTATCATCAGGTTCTGGCCATCGAGTCCGGTGCTGAACTAAATGGCGCTGTTCGCCGAGAAAAAGACCCGCTAGCGGATTCCATTGTTAAGGGAAATGTTAAGGTCGACCCGAAAGCGGATGCAAAATCCGACCCAGCAAGTGTTGGATCGTTGGGAACAAAAACTGAGCTTTAAACTGGCCCGCTTTAAACCGACTTACTCGACATCGTCAACCGGCTCTGAATTGCCATAAGCGCGTTGCGCTAAGGCAGCTTCAATAAAACTATCAATATTTCCATCCAGCACGGATTGTGGATTTCCACTCTCAACACCCGTGCGCAGATCTTTCACCATTTGGTAGGGTTGCAAGACATAGGATCGGATCTGATGCCCCCATCCAATATCCGTTTTATTTTGCGCCTGTTCGAGCGCTTCTTCCTCGCGCTTTTGCAGCTCCAGCTCATAAAGTCGAGCCTTCAACATCGTCCACGCTGTCGCTCTATTCTTGTGCTGCGACCTCTGGTTTTGACACTGCACGACAATATTAGTCGCTATATGCGTTATCCGAACGGCACTATCCGTCGTATTCACATGTTGACCGCCCGCTCCGCTAGCGCGAAACGTATCGATGCGAACATCTGATTCCGATACATCGACATCAATCGCATCATCAATTTCAGGATAACAACCAATACTCGCAAAGCTAGTATGTCGACGAGCCTGAGAATCAAAGGGTGATATTCTTACAAGTCGATGAACGCCCGTCTCGGTCTTCGACCATCCATACGCATTGTGCCCACTAATATGTATCGTCGCTGATTTGATACCAGCTTCATCACCATCGGCAATATCGATCACTTCCGTCTTGTAGCCGCGACGCTCTGCCCAACGCAAATACATCCGCATCAGCATATTGGCCCAATCTTGGCTCTCCGTGCCGCCAGCGCCTGCATGTATCTCTAGAAATGCGGAATTGGCATCCGCTTCACCAGACAGCAATGTCTCGACTTCCATTTTCTCGGCTTTTTCGCGCAACTGTTTTAATGCAGAAAGACTATCGGCGATAATATCCTCGTCGCCTTCAGCTTCACCAAGCTCGATCATATCCGCATGATCGCGCATTTCCTTGGCTAAATCCTCGCACCCACGGATCGATTGCTCAAGATGCGTGCGTTCTTGCATAAGCTTTTGCGCTTCCACTGGATTGTTCCATAAATCAGGTTGCTCTGCTTGCTCGTCCAAACTGGAAAGCCTTTTTAATGCCCTATCCCAGTCAAAGATGCCTCCTTAGCAAGTCTACGGCTTGCTGAATACGGTTGACGTGATCTTGTGCTTCAGATCGCACGCTCTCTATCCTTTTCAATAATCAATTTATAGATCAAGTTAATTTAAACTATGGCGGAAACTAATGCGCGCCGCGCGTCGAGTAAAGCCCCGAACAACTCTCCCACATCAACGATCCATCAATATGAGTTATCAATATGAGCTATATCAGTAGGAGTTATCAATAGGAGTAATCAGTAGAGCCCACTGGCAGCCTCTTTAGGGTCTTCGCCACGCTGACGCGATACCGATTTATCGCTAGCATTACCGCCAACCACGCGTTGCCGGTTCCGAGAGCTTGGCTCAGTTCCAACCTTAAAGGCTTCGAGTATGACATCACGATCCGAGGGCTTCGCTAACTTTCCTGACTTGGCGCTAATACGCACTAAATTCACAGCCGGCGGAATGCGAAACGGTACCGACGGTTGATCTTTCAATGCCTGGCTCATGAACGACTTAAAGATAGGTGCGGCAACCCCACTACCCGATTGCCGCCTACCAAGGGTTCTATTATCATCAAAACCAACATAAACGCCAACGACCAGATCCGGGGAGAAGCCTATAAACCAAGCATCTCGACTATCATTTGTCGTTCCCGTTTTGCCCGCCAATATTTTACCTTCAATGCGGCTTTCAATGCCGGTGCCGCGCAGCATTACCCCCTCAAGCATGGAAACAATCTGGTAAGCTGTCTGCGGAGACACAACTTCGTCACGATTATCTGGCAAGCTCGGAGCCACCTGATATTCCCAAACATCAGGTTCACAGCCAGCGCAACCACGCTGATCGTGCCGAAATATTGTTTTGCCATAGCGGTTTTGAATTCTATCGATCAGAACTGGGCTAATTCTTTTGCCCCCATTGACGAACATGGAATAGGCAGACGCCATACGAATGAGGGTCGTTTCACCTGCCCCAAGAGACATCGATAGTACAGGCGGTAAATTGCTAACCACGCCAAACTTTTCTGCATAATCGACAACCTTTTGCATACCAATTTGTTGGGCCAAACGGATCGTCATCAGGTTACGGCTTCGCTCCATACCCAGCCGCAATGTCGATAGGCCATAAAATCTACGCGCATAGTTTTCTGGTTTCCATAGGCCTTGATCATTACCTTGATCCATAACAAACGGCGCATCGAGAACGAGGCTGGCTGGCGTATAGCCGTCATCTAAAGCGGCGGCGTAGACAAACGGCTTGAAGGATGAGCCGGGTTGGCGCTTCGCCTGAACCGCTCTGTTAAACTCACTCATACCAAAACTAAAGCCGCCCGCCATGGCGAGCACGCGCCCCGTATGCGGGTCCATTGCAATAATCCCACCGTTCACTTCGGGTAGTTGTTCAAGCGTATAATTATAAACAATGCGAGGGGCTTCAACCTCTCCTGTCTTTTTGTCGGCTACCTCAGGCGTTTTATTTGTGTTATCCGCGGCATCATCTGCGATTGGCATTTGCGCAACGTAAATAACGTCACCGGCCCCCAGGACTTGATGAAGGGTTTTAACGCTTGGCCCTAAAGCACCGTCTATCTTACTCGCCGCACGTCGTGCCCATTTAGTTTGTTTCAGAGATATTTTCCCGGTTTCTCGCGATTGCCCTGGTGGCTCATTAACCCCTTGGTCACCAGCTACAGACTGTGGCCGTTTATAAGTTATACTTTCGGGGCGTAGTCCAATCTCAGCTTCAAAATCATCAACAGACAGAACAACTGCGAGACGCCATGGGCTCAAGTCTTTTTTATAAGACAACGCTAACAATTGATCTTGCCACGTCTCAAGATTTTCGAACTGAGTAATCGGTCCGCGATAGCCCCGCTTTCGATCATAAACAGCGAGACCTTCGCGAAGGCTCTCCATCGCATAAGCTTGGAACTGTGTGTTCAGTGTTGTGCGGATCGACAAGCCGCCACCATATAATTGGTTCTCGCCATAGCGATCATAAACTTGCCGACGCACCTCTTCGACAAAATATTCGGCTTCGAATAACTGCGACCCAAATGGCCTAAAACTAACTTTCAGATCTTGTGCCTTCGCAAAATTAGCAACATCTTCTTCTATGTAACCATTTTCAAACATGCGATCGAGAACCCAGTTTCGTCTTCCAAGCCCACGCTCTTTATGACGAATAGGGTGATAATTGTTTGGTCCCTTGGGAAGCGCCGCAAGATAGGCCGCCTCAGCATAGTTCAACTCACCCAGCGATTTATCAAAATAATTCAAGGCTGCTGCAGCCACGCCATAACTGCCAATACCTAAATATATTTCATTTAGGTAAAGCTCTAATAATTGCGGCTTGGTAAATGTCCGTTCTAAACGCACCGCCAAAATAGCTTCTTTAATTTTACGCCTGAATGTAACGTCGCTCGTCAGCAAGAAATTCTTAGCAACTTGTTGAGTGATTGTAGACGCACCTTCCAAGCGACGATTGTTGATGACATTCAATACATTTTGAACGGCCGCACGGACGATACCAAAAAAATCTAATCCACTATGATCATAAAAATTCTTGTCTTCCGCCGCCAGAAACGCAAGTCGCAAACGCGTAGGAATGACATCAATAGGCACAAATAAACGCCTCTCGCGAGCGAACTCAGCAATCAGCTCTCCGTCTCCCGCATGCGCGCGACTTGTGACGGGTGGGGCATAATCCGCCAAATGCTTATAGTCAGGCAGGCTCGCTGCTGTTTGCCACAAGAACGCACCCAAAATGAACGCCCCTAGGAATAAAAACACCAACGAAAAACTGACAAATATTTTTATTATTTTCAAGAAAAGCCACCATGATCCAATAGTTTAAACTGCATTATTCTTTTATCATAAAGTTCCAAAATGAACAGGAAAAGCTAGAATAAATTACACCAACACTTACCCAACAATTTGGCGCTACCAAATCATTATCAATTCACAATCAATTATCTAGGGCTGCGGTTACAAAATATTGATTAATGGCCTGGCTTAGAGCCTCAGCAACTTTATTTCGCCATTTGCTCGAGCTTAACTCACGCTCATCATATTTATTAGTTAAAAACCCAAGCTCAATAAGCACGGATGGCACGTCGGGTGCTTTTAGAACCCTGAAACCGGCAAACCTATGGGTCCGGTCCAACAGTCTCGTCTTGCCTTTCATTTCATTTACGACAATTCCAGCAAACTTCACGGAAAGGTTTTTGGTCTCTCTTTGCGCGAGGTCGATTAAAATATTTGCGACCTCGGCAGGCTGATCGCCGAAGTCGATACCGGCAATAATATCTGACCTGTTTTCTTTTCGCGCTAAGGCTGCGGCCTCTTTATCCGACGCGGTCTCTGACAGCGTATAAATAGACATGCCGCGTACCGCGGAGCGGGAAATCGAATCGGCATGTATCGACACGAACAGATCCGCATCATATTGCCTCGCAATATTTACGCGCTTTCTTAATGGAATGTAAATGTCGCGATCCCGCGTTAAATGAACCTCATACTTCCCGGTCCGCTTTAAGGTACTCGCCAAAGCTTTCGCGAAGGCCAACACAATATTTTTCTCCTGCGCTTTACGCCCATGCGCCCCCGGATCCACGCCCCCGTGACCAGCATCAATAACGATGACGCGCTTGGCCTTTTTAGTTTTTGGTTTTGGTGTAAATGGCACTTGCGGAACAGCATTGGCAACGCCCTTATTTGGAGTTGATGCTTTTCGTTTTGCTATCCTCGCCAAAAAAGAGGCTTGCGTAGTTTCCACTAAATCAATCACCAGTCGATACGGAAAGCCGGCTGACGGGCCCAACATAAAAATCTTCTGCACCTCAACCGGCCCCGTTGCATCCACCACGAGCCGCGACTTGCCGGGCCCGAACAGGCCATACCGAACATTCTTGATGAGACCATTTGATGGATCATCAGGTTTTTGCTCCGGCCATGTAACCGCTGGCAGATCCAAGACGACACGATGCGGTGCATCCAGGGTAAACAAATTATAGTCGAGCTTTTCGGATAACTCCAATACGATGCGCGTTCGTTGCGACGTAACCCCATAACGGATACTGCTGACACTCTCGGAGGCCATCGCGCCACCTCCTGAAACGGCCAGTAGCGGAATAGCCAAGAACGACAAGGTTAATAACGCCACAGCGGGTAGCGCCAATAACGCCCGCAACCGCAGTACCGCTTGTGATGTAAAAACGAGACCTAGCGTCAATTTCGTAAGTCCTATTATTTTTTTCGAAACCTTCATTCGCTCACTTACCTATTTTTGCGGCTGACTGCGAATCAACTGACTAAGTACTTAAAGATACAGACGTCTGCGGCCAAAGGCCAGAAATACCCCATAAAATATATAAGCTTGCGCATATTGGCCATGCAGACTACAAACAAAGGGCTATGCGCAAGCTATTTGATTCCGCTGGCGGTGCTTACCATTTTGAACCCAACTAAAACCTAGGTTCAAATTTAGGCAATTTTTAGACCTATTGATTTAATAGAGTTCAAGATTGTCTATTTCAAAATGGAAGCACGCGCGACTTAAGGGAAATAGCAATACATAGTACCGACGGAGCAAAATGTTCCAACGGTTTGAGTTTCCGGCAGGTCAGTGGATTTCTTCTGACGGGCCACTTGCTAAAAGCAGATACGAAAACATTTCGAATGATTGTTGTTCGAATGATTGTTGAATGTCTGCAGCAAGAATAAAATGTAAGGGCTGAGTGTGAATACACTTTTTGAAATGACAGACGGTTATAGCCGCCAAAACATCTCTGGAGATAATGTCTCTAGGAATGCTGAAGGCTCATCTATCCCGCTGGCTCTTACCCCCATTAATCCAATTATTTTAGACAGAACTGAAGCGTTTCAACTTAAGTTTGCACGCCAGCTGTCTTGGAGTTTTTCTAAATGTCTTATCGCATGCTTATCGACGCCGCCCACCAAGAAGAGACGCGGGTTGTTGTCCAATCTAACCAACAAATTACAGAGTTTGATTTTGAATCAGAAAACAAACGCCCACTTCGCGGGAATGTATATCTAGCTAAAGTTACGCGCGTTGAGCCGTCTCTTCAGGCGGCCTTCGTGGATTACGGTGGAAACCGTCACGGCTTTCTAGCTTTCAGTGAAATTCATCCTGATTACTATCAGATCCCCCTCTCCGATCGTGAGCTTCTGCTTGAAGAGCATGCCAAGGAAGAAAAAGAGAGCGCGGATAGTGAAGAAGATTCTTCGGATAAAAAAGAAACGACGTCCGATGACGAAGAAACCGAAGCCGTTGAAAGTGTCGGAGGCGACGCTCGTGAGGAAGCTGTGTCGGGAAACCGGATGCGCTCCATGCAACGAAAATATAAAATCCAAGAAGTTATCAAGCGTCGTCAAGTTTTGTTAATCCAAGTGGTTAAAGAAGAGCGCGGAAATAAAGGCGCCGCTCTCACTACCTATCTGTCTTTGGCTGGTCGCTATTGTGTATTAATGCCCAATACAGCACGTGGTGGTGGCATATCGCGCAAAATTAATAATGTCGCCGACCGTAAAAAGCTTAAGAAAATTGTCTCCGGTCTCGATGTCCCTAATGGAATGGGACTAATCATTCGTACGGCTGGATCAGAGCGAACCACGCTTGAGATTAAACGCGACTATAAGTACCTCACGAAGACATGGGAAAACGTCCGCGATTTAACGCTACAAAGTTCAGCACCTGCCCTTGTCTATGAAGAAGGCTCGTTAATCCGGCGTTGTATTCGAGATCTTTATAACAAAGATTATGATGAAGTGGTTGTCGATGGCGATGGCGCCTATCAAGAAGCTCGTGAATATATGAAGCTACTTATGCCGAGCCACGCGAAAAAAGTGAAACTACATAAAAGCGACCAATCCTTGTTTAAGGAATCGGGTGTTGAAGATCAGCTTGTGGCTATGTTTAGCTCACACGTTAATTTGCCATCGGGCGGTTATCTGATTATCGACCAAGCCGAAGCATTGGTTGCAATTGACGTAAACTCTGGACGATCCACCAATGAGTTTTCGATTGAGAAAACAGCCGTTAACACCAATCTTGAAGCCGCGGAAGAAGTTGCACGGCAAATGCGCTTACGCGACCTTGCTGGTCTGTTGGTAATTGATTTTATCGACATGGATGATCATCGCAATAATCGTGCGGTTGAGAAAAAACTTAAAGATGCGCTTAAAAACGACCGCGCGCGCATTCAAGTGGGTCGCATCAGTCCATTTGGTCTGCTCGAAATGTCTCGTCAAAGAATGCGCTCTGGTGTCGTCGCGAGTAGCTCACAGGTATGTAGCCATTGCCAAGGCAGTGGTATGATCCGTTCTGTTGAGAGCCGAGCTTTACATATTTTGCGTCACTTAAGCGAACAGGTCAGCAAGTTCGAATCTGGTGAAATACAAATTCTACTTCCAAGCGATGTTGCCATTTATTTGCTCAACCAGAAACGCCGGGCACTTCAAGAGATGGAAGAAAAATCGAGCCTAACAATTACAGTGCTCGTCGATTCCGCCCTCACCTCCATGGAAATGATTGTTCAATTACCAAACCAAACATCCCGAGGTGAAGCGGTAAGAATGGACGCCGTTCCAGAGGTCGAGAGAACGAACCAAAGAAACCAGCGCGATCGTCGTGGTAGAAACAATCGTAATAAAAAGAATGATAACGAACGCAACTCAAACTCTAATGAGCAACACGAAGCAAAAACTTCGGAAACAGTCGAGCCCAGTCAAGCAAGCGATGAGGAAGTTAAGACAAATCCTGAACGCAATGCCGAAAGAACGCTCGAAGATGGAGAACGTCCACGCCGCCGACGTCGCGGTAGACGTGGTGGCCGTAACCGACGCAATGAAGAA
>Ga0209137_1004411_pt1 | contig 11217 bp, 15 predicted proteins | sample SaaInl5LU_22_DNA_FD_184642 | JGI IMG/M metagenome (GOLD analysis project Ga0209137, IMG submission 184642) | Marine microbial communities from expanding oxygen minimum zones in the Saanich Inlet - ESP_105LU_22_DNA (SPAdes) (version 2) | ecosystem: Environmental > Aquatic > Marine > Intertidal...
TACTGGAAAAAGAAGTATGGGCAAACATTGATAGGTGTAGGAACAACTTCCCTTTATGGGATTCATTCTCAGTATAATGGTATTCCGCATTTTAAAACTTTGGGTGAATCTGCTGGTAAGATTTCAATCAAACCTGATGATGAGTTCTATGACCCTTGGCATCAATGGATTAAAGAACATCGTGCTGAATGGTATGAAACTGCAATTACCAATGAGAGAATCCGAAATGGTGCTAATATGGGAACTGGTGAAGGTGCTAGTGGACCTGTAAGTGGTATCAAACAAAAGATTCTAACTCAGATTTTCAAAGAGTGCGGTATCAAAGCATCTGATTATCATCACGGATTCAAAAGAGGTGTATATCTTGCAATGATGTACGAAAACGGAAATGAGTTCCTCCGTTCAGAAATTGAAGAATCGGAACTCAAAATGAAGAAGAAGTTTGAAGATGGTGTAGATTACATTAACAATTGGTGGAAAAGACAGGCAATCAAACGATATTCTAAGTTACATGATGAAGGTAGATTGAAGCCAGAAGATTTATTCTATATCGATGGTATTGGTAAAGATTGGGAAACCTTCAAAGCAGAACGATTAAACGAAGTAGGTAGATAAAATATAAAATATGGCATTTTTTGAACAAAATATAGAAGAAAACATAGATAACAGTTTATGGGTGGAGAGTTACCGCCCTGTCAAGTTAGAAAACTATGTAGGTAACGAACACCTTAAATCAAAGGTAGAAGGTTATTTAGAAAGTGGTGATGTACCCCACTTATTACTTTATGGTAGAGCTGGTACTGGTAAAACTACATTAGCAAAACTAATTGTTAAATCGATTGAATGTGATTATATGCTTATAAACGCATCATCTGAAAATAATGTAGATACAGTTCGTAACAAAGTTACTAACTTTGCATCATCAATGGGATTCAAAAAGTGGAAGATTATTATCTTAGATGAGTTTGATTATATGTCTCATAATGCACAAGCGATTCTTCGTAATTTGATGGAAACTTTCTCTCAGCATTGTAGATTCATTTTGACTTGTAACTATGTAGAGAAAGTAATCGAACCAATTCAATCTCGTTGCCAAACTTTCCAAATCGTACCTCCAACTAAAAAGGATGTAGCGGTTCAAATCTCAAAGATTTTGACAGCAGAGGAAATAGAGTTCCAACCAAAGGATTTAGTTCCAATCATTGATGCTGGATATCCTGATATTCGTAAGATTATCAACACTTGTCAAATGAACTCAATCAAAGGTAAATTGCAGGTAGATACTCAAAACCTATTGGAGAATGATTACAAAATGAAAGTTTTGGATATCCTCAAATCTTCGGATGATAAGAGAAACAAATATACCAATATGAGACAAACTATCATTGATAGTAGAGTAACTGATTTTACTGAATTGTTTACTATGTTGTATGATAAAGTAGATGAGTACGCTCCATCCAATACAGCCAATGTAATTATTGCATTATCCGAAGGACAGACTAGACACTTCCATTCGATTGATAAAGAGATTCCAATGGCAGGAACACTAATAGAAATTCTAAACTTAATTTAAGATGGCAAAAATCGTAGGAATGGGTGGTAACAAACCACAAAAAGCATCAGAACAACCAACACAACAAGCTAAATTAGATTTGGCACAATCAAAACCTGTGGTATGTTCACATTGTGGATATGATGTATTCGTAGATGGTTCTAAGTTCAGAAAGATATCTAAGTTAGCCGCAGGAACACCACAAGATGTAGTAGTACCAATTGAGGTTTTACTTTGTGGAAATTGTGGTGAAATTTGTGAAGAACTTCTATCACCACAACTTGCATTGTTAGAAGAATTAGATAAAAAGAAAGCAGAAGATAATTCTTAATTTTAGAACTAATTATATGGTTTAGTTATATTTATATACATGAAACACTATGTATATAAATTAATTGAAAAAACCACAAACGAATTCTACTATGGAGTTAGGTCTTGTGAATGTAACCCAATAGATGATTCTTATATGGGTAGTATGATAGCTTGGAAACCAAACAAAGATAATTTGATAAAAGAAGTAGTTTCAGAATTTAAAAGTAGAAAAGAAGCTGTTGAATTTGAATCAAAAATCATTGAGGAAAATATAAAAGACCCACTAAATAGAAATTACCATACAGGTATGGGATTGGCATTTTATGGAAAAGCTCATTCTCAAAAAACTAAACAAAAAGTATCAAATACTATGAGTGGTAGACATGCTGGTGAAAACAATCCATTTTATGGAAAGAAGCATACACCTGAGACATTAAAGAAGATATCTCCATTGGGTAGAACCCATTCAGAAGAAACAAAAAAGAAGATGAGCGAATCTTCATCTAAGATAGATAGAAGTGAATATAAACTAAAAAGAAAGAAAGTTCTTCATTTGGAAACAGGTAAAGTATATCAGTCAATCTATATGGCTGCTAAGGAGTTGGGTATCAGTAGAAATACTGTTAGAAAGTATATGGATGATAAATTTAAATTAGTATAATGGCAAAATCGTTGTTTGACCACATAAAAGCAGTAACCAATGAGCAAGACCCAAAGTATTGGGATAAGTTGGATGAATCGGATAAGCGTACTTGGAGCAACTATATGGTTCTTCGTTTCCTATCTATGAAATATGAATGGGTAGAAACTATTGCGGCTGTACAACCTTATCTTCAAGAAGTTCCACCTAAAGCAATGTATCTTGCTATGATTGATTTACTTCCAAAAGGTAGACACTTTATGAAGTATATGAAACCAACGGGTGCTGATAAGTACGAAAGTTGGTTGGTGGAGTTGGTAGCAAAACACTATGAGGTATCAAAGTTGGAAGCTGAGGATTATCTGAAGATTCTATATGCATCTCGAACGGGGAAAGAACGAATCCTACAATTAGCAGAGGATTATGGGACAGACCCTAAAATTATTAAGAAATTAAAGATAAAAGTTTGATAATCTCAAACTTTTTTCGTATATTTGTATAACAAATAAAAGATTATGGCTAGAGTTAGTTTTTCCCAATATTCAACATATTCATCATGTCCTCGTCAGTATAAGTTGCGGTACATTGATAAGTTGGGAGAATCATCGGCTAACATTTATACAATTTTTGGTACATCCATACATGAAACAATCCAACATTTCCTTTCGGTGATGTATGGAGTTTCGAAGAAACAAGCGATGGAAATCGATACCGATAAATTGTTGTTAGATTGGATGAGAAAAGAATACATCAAAGAGAACGAAAAGTTGACTGAAGGTACAATATGTACTCAGTTGGAGTTAGAAGAGTTCTATGGTGATGGTAGAAGAATCTTAGAATGGTTCAAAAAGAAGATTGATAAGTTTTACACAAAGACTGGATTTGAGTTAGTGGGAATTGAGATTCCTCTAAACGCAAAAGTAAAAGAAGGTGTTCATTTCATTGGATTCATTGATATCGTAATGAAAGATTTATCAGATAACTCTATTATCATTATCGATTTGAAAACCTCTACAATGGGGTGGAACAAATACGCTAAAGCTGATAAGTTTAAAAATGCACAAATTGTTCTTTACAAAAAATACTACTCAGAGTTATTCAATGTTCCATTGGATAAAATCAAAGTAGAGTATCAGATTATGAGGAGAAAACTCTATGAAGATGCACCTTTCCCAATTCCTTATATGTCAAAGCATGTACCTGCAAATGGTAAACCATCGGTAAACAAAGTTTACAATGAGTTTATTGGATTTGTAAATGAAGTATTTGATGATGAGGGAAATTTCAGAGATTTACCCTATCCAAAGATACCTGGTGATAAACAAAAGAATTGTAAATTTTGTGAATTTAAGACCAGAGGAATTTGTGATGGAATTCCATCGTAAAAATAAATATCTATATACTTATATATAAATGTATATAATGTATGTAATATGAGCACAGAAACAAAACTAACAACTGTAAAGATTTTAAAAGGTGTTTATTCCAATTTTAAGCAAGTATCATTCGATTCCGATGTAACACTTCAAAAATTGGTAAACCGAACAGTTGAACGATATGTAACCGATGAAGATTTTAGAAAAGAAATGAACGAATATCTAAAACTACAAATTTCAGGTTCACAATTTTAAAAAAAGATTAAATAAGTTATGAGTAAAAAGAAAAAGATTCTTCTCCTTTCAGATGATATGCGAATGAGTAGTGGTATTGCTACTATGAGTAAAGCATTGGTAATGGGTACTGTTGATAAGTACGATTGGTTTCAAGTGGGTGCGGCAATCAACCACCCAGATAAAGGTAAAGTTTTAGATTTATCACAAGATATTCAAAATAGAACTGGTGTAACTGATGCTAGTGTTAAAATCTTACCTTGGACTGGTTATGGTGATGCCGATTTACTAAGACAGATATTAAATTCCGAAAAACCAGATGCTATTCTCCACTTTACTGACCCTCGATATTGGACATGGTTATATGAAATGGAGCATGAAATTAGAGAAAACTGTCCTATTCTTTATTACACTATTTGGGATGATTTACCAGACCCACTATACAACCGAAACTATTATGAAAGTTGTGATTGGTTGGGTGCAATTTCTCGTCAAACTTATGGTATTGTATCCCGTTTGACATCTCTAACCGATAAACCAACTTGGAAACCTCACTCTGATTGGCAAGTAAGTTATGTACCACATGGTATTGACCCTAATGAGTTTAAGAGTGTAGATGTACCATCAGAATTCCGTTCTGAGGTATTGGGTGGTAAAGACTACGATTATGTATTTTTCTGGTCAAACCGAAACATTCGTAGAAAACAGCCATCAGATGTGATTATGGCATTCAAAGATTTTTGTGATAGAATTGGTGTAGAAAAAGCTAAGAAGGTTGTACTTCTAATGCACACTCAACCTGTGGACCAAAATGGTACTGATTTACCAACGGTTGCTAAAACTTTAGCACCTGATTGTAATGTTCTATTCTCAACAAAGAAATTAAGTACGGAACAACTAAATTATCTTTACAACATCGCAGATTGTACTATCAACATTGCCGGTAACGAAGGATTTGGTTTAACAACCGCAGAATCAGTAATGAGTGGTACACCAATCATTGTAAATGTAACTGGTGGATTGCAAGACCAATGTGGTTTCAAATTAGATGGTAAGTATCTAACTGCTGATGATTACATTAAGATTGGTTCACTTCACAAATGGAGAGATTGGGAAGATAAAGTAACTTGGGGAGAATGGGCTAGGCCGGTTTGGAGTAAAGCCCAATCACTTACAGGTTCAGTTCCAACTCCATACATTTGGGATGATAAAGTGGATATCTACGATGTAGCAACCGCTATGGAAGAAATGTATAACACTCCAAAGGAAACTCTTATTAAGAATGGTGTTGAAGGTAGACGAGCATTTATTGAAGATATGGGATTAACTAAGGAAAATATGTGTCAACAATTGGTTAATGGAGTTGAATCTACATTCCAAAATTGGAAACCAAGAAGAAGATACGAACTATTCAAAATAGCATAAGATGATGTACATTAAAAAATCACAAGATTACTTTGATAGATTCAAAAACAAAGATATCAGAGGATTATCACATATTTATTCTTCAGATGTTCACCTAATCGATTGGGATATTAATATCAAAGGTAGAGAAGAAGTATTAAACGCAAACGCTGGTTTATTTGAGTTAGATTTTACTTTAGATGTACACAATATCACTCATTCTGGCAACAAAACATTCAACGAAATTACAATTACAATTGGTGATATGGTTTTAGAGATTATGGATGTAATCACTTTCAACGAAAATTACCAAATTACAAATATTACAGCATACAAAAGATAAGAAGTTATGAATAAACCTTTATTAGTATTTCAAGCTCCGTTTTTCACTCGAAGTGGTTATGGTGACCATGCAAGAGATATCCTAAGAAGCTTGTTTGAATTAGATAAATACGATGTTAAAATCGTACCAATGAGATGGGGAAATACTCCACAAAACCAAGTAGACCCAACAACCGAATTTGGACAGAAAATGTTGGCAAATGTGGTAACTCAAGTCAATCGTAAACCAGATATCTTCATACAAATGTCTGTTGCAAATGAGTTTGAACCAAAGGGTACTTTTAATATTGGTATTACCGCTGGTGTAGAAACTACTGTAATTCCAAAGGAATTTATTGATGGGGCAAATAAAATGGATTTGATATTAGTACCATCTCAGTTTACAAAATCTTTGTTTGATAAAACTCAATATCAAGAACAAGATAACAAAACAAAGCAGGTGATTAGAACTTTTAAAACTGAAAAACCTGTTGAAGTATTGTTTGAGGGGGTAGATATTGAACGATATGTAAACTACCCAAAATCGGAAACTGATATTTTAGAAGGTATTGGAAGTGATTTTAACTTCCTTTTTGTTGGACATTGGTTAAAGGGTAATTTAGGACAAGATAGAAAAGATGTTGGTATGGTAATCAAAACTTTCAGCACAGTGTTCAAATATCTTCCTAAAGATAAAAGACCTGGTCTTATTCTGAAAGTATCTCATGCTGGATTTTCGGTAATTGATAGAGAAAACATTAGAGAGAAGATTGAGAATGTAATTAAAGAATTATCAGATGTACCACCAATCTATCTATTACATGGTGATTTAGATGATACTGAAATGGCTCAGTTGTATAATCACCCGAAAGTGAAGGCAATGATTTCATTTACCAAAGGTGAAGGATATGGCAGACCTTTGGCCGAATTTGCTACAACTGGTAAACCAATTATGGTTTCTAATTGGAGTGGACAGGTTGATTTCTTACCAAAAGAACATACTATCTTATTAGAAGGTCAATTAACCGATGTACATGATTCTGCAGCTGATAAATTCTTATTGAAAGAATCAAAATGGTTTACTGTAAATTATTCAGATGCCGCAAATAAAATGTATCAATTGTTTAATGATTATAATAATGAGTTAAAAAGAGCATCTGGTTTGAGAACAAATATTATCAATAATTTTACGATGGAGAAAATGACTGAGGATTTGGGTAAAATTATGGATAAGTATGTAAGTAATGTACCAATCCAAAAAGTATTTAATTTACCTAAATTGAATAAAGTAGATTCTCAACCAAAGTTAAAACTCCCTAAACTAAATAAAGTATAATGAATTACGCACCGCAATATAGAGGTTATTTAGAAGTTGGTAACCGAATTTCTAAAAATGATATTAGACCTTATGGATTATATAGAATATCAACATATACATACACAGATGGTGATAGAAATACTCTAAGAGGTGAAGATGCAACTCTAATTTTTGTAACTGGAATTTATCAAAAAAAAGTATCTGCATTGAAACTTTCAAACATTCAACCTATTAAATTCTTAAATTGGTTAAGAAAAGTTGTTGGTGTAAATTCATATACTGAGGGTAAAAAACGAATTGATGAGTTAAAAACTCCATTTGATATTGGTGGTAATCGTATCTATGATTCCTACATCAAAAACAATCCAGATTTTGTGGCAAAGGGAGCCGCTTATAGAACTTATAACTTAGCTGGTATTCAATATGCTACTGAAGTATTTTTAAATGAAAAAACACTAAAACAATACTATGGTTAATGTTACATATGCAATCACAGTTTGCAACGAAATAAATGAGATTACAAAATTAGTAAACTTTCTTCATCCAAGAATCCAATCAGATGATGAAATTCTGATTCAATACGATGAAGGTGGTGTAACTGAAGATGTGATGGGGTATTTGAGAATCATTAACGATTTACATTCTAATATTAATGTAATTGGATTCCCATTGAACAAAGATTTTGCATCTTACAAAAACAATTTAAAGAATCATGCACAAGGTATGTTCATCTTCCAAATTGATGCTGATGAATTACCATCGGAATATTTGGTTGCAAATCTACATGATTTCTTAGAAGCAAACGCTGATATTGATTTATACTTCGTACCCAGAGTAAACACAGTTGAAGGTTTGACTCCAGAACATATTCAAAAGTGGAGATGGAATGTAAACGAAAACGGATGGGTAAATTGGCCTGATGTTCAGACAAGAATTTATCGTAGAACTTCGGAGATTGAGTGGGAAGGTAAGGTACATGAAAGAATCAAAGGTTACAATACAATGACTTACTTACCATTTGAAGAAGAGTACGCATTATACCATCCAAAGGATATCGAAAGACAGGAGAAACAAAACGCTTTATACGAAACAATATAATGGGACAGCACAATTTTTCTGAAGAAATCATAGTAGAACTATTCAAAAGAGAGCCAATTGATATTTGGGTTAATTCCTTTGGTGGTTCAAGACACAATTACATAGTTGATTGTATTAAAGATAAATACTCAACATATAACTCTGTTTATGAGATGAAAGCATGCCACTACATTAGACCATTGGGTGTGGTAGTTGGTAGTGGTATCTTTTGTTATACTGAAAATGTTGGTATTGCAATCTCATCTCAAATCAAACGAGGAATGTATCACAACTTTCAGAAATTGATGGAAGGTGAAAATGAAGTTCCGTTTGATATTGGTGTATGGTTGGATAGTATTGATAAGCAGATTGATAATTGGACAACAAATCCACATTTCCCAACAGTGATTATAAATACCGATGTAATAGAGGATAATAAACACCTTTTTGAAGAAATGTATGGTGTTACCATGCTTCCGTTTAAAGATAGAGGTACATCTGAATACATAGATGAGGTAAAACCTTATATGGATAAAATAAATAAAATTAATAACAAATTAAAATCACTACCCAATTATGCAGAAGTATCCAACTGATTTTAGTATTTATCAAAATCCACCATCTTGGGTTATTCCGCCTACTGATATGGTTCATCATGATGGTGACCACATATCCGATTGGATAAAACAACAAAGGTTCTACGAAGCTCATATTATGAATATATTTAAAGATTATATTCCATCTAATGGTGTATTTTTTGATATAGGAGCAAATATTGGTAATCATTCGTTGATGTTTAATAAGTTATTTCCAAATGTTAAAATACATTCATTTGAAGCATCTCCATACAATTATGTTTATTTGTATCAGAATGTAATTGGTTACCAAAACATTACACCATATTGTATAGGATTAAGCGATAAAACCGAAATAGTTAAGTTTTCACATTATGAGCAAGATTATGGAAGTAGTGGAGTTTCGGCTGTTAATGATAGTGATAAAGCTCAATCAAAAGGAAAAGTTTTTGAAATGGATGTTTTACTTCAAAGATTTGATGCACTCCCATTTAATTTAAAGCCGGATTTTATAAAAATAGACGTTGAAAACTATGAAATACCTGTTTTAGATGGTATGATGGACTTGTTAGAAAGTACTTCACCTTTAATTTGGTTAGAGGACCATCCATTAGAAACTTCAACAAATTTAGAAAATAGCCCTACACTACATTTACAAAAAATTGGATACAACCCAATTGTAATGTGTGAATGTAATGTTTTACTAAAACGAAATTAACAAATTAAAAAACCTACCTGATTTTCAAATAAATAAATTGAATTAGTATTAAAATGATAACATTTTGTATTTCAACATATAACAACTTAGATTATCTGAAGATAGCAGTAGATAGTGTTCGTAAGAACTCTTATTACAAAGATTCTCCATTTATCATTCATGCGGAAAATTGTACTGATGGAACTGATGAGTGGTTAAGAGAAAACTTTGAAAGATATAATTTAGAATACTACATCGATAAGAACGAATTCCCAATTGGTATTGGTGGTGGGATGAACTATTGTGCACAAAGAGTGGAAACTGAATACATTATGTTCTTACATTCAGATTTCTATGTAACTACAAATTGGGATAAGGCTCTGATGGATACTCACAACAAATATCCAAATGAAAAGTTATGGGTAAATTCACACAGAGTAGAACCAGCTATGTTTCCCAATCCACAAAGTAGGCCAGGCACTGTAATAGTTCCAAAGGAAATATTTGGAGCATATCACTATGATTTCAATTCAGAGTTGTTTGATAAATACGCTGAACAATTCACTTCAGAAAATGATTTTGAGATTCCAAAAGGTGAAGGTGTAAGTGGATTAATTAAGAAAGAACATTGGGATGAGATTGGTGGAAATGACCCACTATTCGCTCCAGCATCTTATGATGATATGGATTTGTTCCTACGAATGTTACAAAACGGATTTAGATTCATCTTACCAACAACTTCATTAGTTTGGCATTTTGGAGCAAGAGGTTCACATCGATTGGAAGAAAATGATGGTAGAACTTCGGAAAGACAGATTATGGCTGAACAAGCCAATATGAGAAAGTGGATAACAAAGTGGGGCTCACCTCCAACTTTTGATGAGTATGGGATGATAAATGGTGTACGATGAAAGTATTCGAATACAATAATGGAAATGAACAATTTCCACATAGAGCAAAAAATTGGGGAGATATCGTATCCTATCCATTAGTAAAGACAATCTCACAAAGTGAAACGGTTGAACTAACTAACGATAGAGTAAGTGGTAAGTTAATCGTAGTAGGTTCAGTACTTCAGCATTTAAATCAAGGTGATTTAGTATGGGGTGGGGGAGCAATTGACCAAAACCACATCTCAGCAAGACCTGAGAAAGTATTTGCAGTTAGAGGACCTTTGACACGAAACGAACTTATGAGTAAGGGTATCGATTGTCCTGATGTTTATGGAGACCCTGCTTTATTAATGCCATATATCACCGATTATAAAAGAAAACAACCAAAGTACAAATATGGTTTGATTCCTCATTACGCTGATGAGTATGAACCACATATTGAAAATCTGAAAAAGCAAGGTGTAAAGATAATCAATATATGTGCTGGATTGCATGAATTCATCGAAGAGATTTTAGATGTGGAGTTTATCTTATCATCATCTCTACATGGATTGATTGCCGCAGATGCTTGGGGAATTCCAAATGCTAGAGTGAATATCAAAGGAACTCTTTATGGTGGACATTTTAAGTTTATAGATTATTGTTTATCGGTAAATCGAAAAATAGATTATGGATATCAACTTTTACCAAACACATCGATTGATGAACTTAGTAAAATTAGATACAATGATAGAATCGATTTCAATGCTGAAAGATTAGTAAGTTCAGCACCTTGGAATGATAATCAATATAAACATTTGTTTTATTAAAAATAAATT
>Ga0209137_1004416_pt1 | contig 11213 bp, 7 predicted proteins | sample SaaInl5LU_22_DNA_FD_184642 | JGI IMG/M metagenome (GOLD analysis project Ga0209137, IMG submission 184642) | Marine microbial communities from expanding oxygen minimum zones in the Saanich Inlet - ESP_105LU_22_DNA (SPAdes) (version 2) | ecosystem: Environmental > Aquatic > Marine > Intertidal...
CGAGCCCCGCAGGGCGTTCAAAAACACATCGCGGCGATGCCGGTACTCATCTGCTAATTGAAAGGCGTAATTCGGTTCGGCTTCCATAAAATCCGCCAAGGCGTGCTGCACCGGGGTTACTGCCACAAACGCGACATACTGATGCACTTTACGCAACTCAGCGGTTAGATCCGCAGGGGCAATGCAATAGCCCGTTTTCCAGCCAGTGACACTGAAGGTTTTGCCGAAAGAAAAGTGGGCAAAACTGCGTTCCCGCAATCCAGGGACTTGCAGCACCGATCGATGGGAGCGATCGAATACCAAATGCTCATAGACCTCATCACTGCACACGTAAAAATCATAACGTTCGGCAAATTCCGCTAAGCGATGAAAAACCTCTGGCTCGAAGTTAGTGCCACACGGGTTATGGGGTGAATTAATCATCACTAAACGCGTTTTGTTCGATAAGGCTTGCTCGAAACGGTCCCAATCAATCTGAAACTCGGCCGCAGTTAAGGGCAGGCGAATTGCCCTACCCCCGGCCAAATCTACCGCCGGCTCATAGCTGTCGTAGGCCGGGTCAAACATAATGACCTCGTCTCCTGGTCGAACCACAGCCTGCACACAACAGAAAATGCCCTCGGTCGCGCCAGGCACAATGGTAACCTCTGCCTCCGGATCTACCCGCACACCGCGATGCAAAAGTACAGTCGACGCTACCGCTTCGCGCAAGCGCAATAAACCGGCCATAGGTGCATACTGATTATTGCCCGCCATAGCATGACGCCCTAGCGCCTCACGTAAAGCCTGGGGAGCATCGAAATCAGGGAACCCCTGCGACAAGTTCAACGCACCGGTTTGCTGTGCAAGCGCAGACATCGTCGTAAATATGGTGGTTCCCACCTTAGGTAATTTGGTCGTGAGCACGCCATTGATCCAAAAGCAAAACGCTACGTTAGCACAGGCCAGATAGCCTTTATATAGGGTCTTAGTCGGGTCCACTGACTGAACCTTCACAAGGTAGCGAACTCAGCGTAAACCTCAGTGGGCTAGATAAGGGGCACCTGCGTATCAAGTCGATGAATTATGAATTTAATATCGCATGATCCCACGCAGCCTTTTAGCTGCAGGGCTATTTTTTGGTCTTGTCGCAGCCTGCGCCAACCCACAAGCTGAGCTAGCTACACACGGGCAGTATGAAACAACGGCGGTGTCAATGAAACTCGCGCTTATACCGCCCGCGGAACAAGATGGCGACGGACGTTATCTCAACTTAGATCCAGAGGGGAGCCACGGGTCAATCGTTACTCGGCTGGGGTTTTTCGGCCGAAGAGTACTGACACCTTTTCGCGCAGGCGTAGGCGCCGCTGAGCGGCTGAAAGAATCGCAAGTTAGCATCGAAGGTGCTGACTCGGTGCAGTGGGTCGGTCATTCAACACTGTTGGTGTCGATGCATGGCTTACATTTTCTAACCGATCCCGTCTGGTCCAACACGCCGAGTCCTGTGCCACCCCTCGGACCCTCAAGGTTTGTGCCTCCAGGTGTAGCATTGCAGGATCTGCCCCGCATTGATTTCATCTTAGTGTCGCACAACCACTACGATCACCTAGATATTCCAACACTGCAAAAACTGGCGAAACGGTTTCCAGATGCCCCGTTTGTTGTGCCCAAGGACAACGCGGCCTTGCTAAACAAACATGGTGTGAACAACACCATAGAGCTTAATTGGGGACAACAGACTCAAATAAACAACCTCACCATAAGTTGTCTACCCGCCCAGCATTGGAGTAAACGAGGTATTGGCGATACCCGCCAAGCACTCTGGTCCTCTTGGTCGGTGACGAGTCCGAATAAACGCTTTTACTTCGGCGGCGATTCGGCTTACTTTTCTGGATACAAACTCATTGGAGATGCGTTGGGCCCCTTTGACCTGGTTGCTCTACCCATTGGCGCCTATTCGCCTCGCGACATGATGCAGGGTTCTCATATGAATCCAGAGGAAGCCATCAAGGCAGCGTTGGACCTAAGAGCCACCCGAGTCCTACCCATTCACTACGGAACCTTTGATTTATCGGACGAACCCCTCGACGAGCCGCTGGCGCGCTTTGAGACCGCATTACAAACCATGACAAACAACCTCAGTGCCCTAATACTGAAGATAGGCGAACGCCATGCGTTTTAGAAGTGTCGATCCTGATATGCGACAGCTTAGAAAACGTCTGCCACCACACACTCAGGGCAGACCGTCCGCTGCCATGTATTGAGGCCGTCGAAGCGGTCCAAAGGAAAATCAGCGACTGCGTCTGGGGCGACCATCCGTAAGTTGAGTCCAACTCGGTAAAAACCCTCGTCGTTTGGCGCTAAGGCACGCCAGTACATAAGGCCACGACAATTCGAACAAGCGTGGAACGCCAACGAATCGGCGGGTTGATAAGCCAGTGTTGCACCCTGAATTGAAACATTTTGCTCGTCGTACCCGTACACCCACAACGCGCCATATCGGCGGCACACTGTGCAGTTGCATCGCAGAGCAGCTTGCGGTTCACCATTGAATACCCAAGAACATTCCCCGCAATGGCAAGCGCCCTGTAATTTCATCGCTGTACACCTCTTACTGTAGGCTGTTAATGTCGACTAGGACACGGGGATTGGAATTCGTCGCACGATGACACGGCAATGAGACAAATTCATTTATCCCACAAACGGCACTTGGCAACAGACCTTATCCTTTTCGCACAAGGCTTGCCCAACTCTTAGAACGGGCACCCACAGAAGCAACACTCATGCATGAAAAAAACTCAATCATCATGAAAAAATCATCGTTTGCCGCATTTTTCTCGCAAAGCTTATTCTGCCCCTGATCAAGATTAAAAACTACGAATAATCATAAATAGCAGGAGCACTTGCATGAATAAGGAATCCCTCTCTTTGTTCAAAACAAAAGATAGTCCTAAATTTAAGACAACCACCCTAAGCCAGAGAGTCTTCCAGGCCAGCTTAATCGGAGCACTTGGCGCTAATATGCTCGCGGCACCGGCAGCCTTGGCTCAACTCCAACTCGAAGAGGTGGTCGTTACGGCACAGAAGCGAAGTGAAAGTTTGCAAGACGTGCCAATCAGCATGAACGCCATCAACAGCGACCAATTAGACGCCTTAAATGTGACTAACTTTGGTGACTATGTCGCTCAGATCCCTTCGGTCTCTTTTACTCAACGACGCCCCGGCCAAGCTCAACTATTCATGCGCGGCATCTCGGATGGCGGAAACTCGAATCAGTCTTTGCAAGGCCCAGCGGTCGCAATTTACTTAGACGAACAGCCTGTTACGGCAATCGGGCTAAACCTAGATGTGCACGTCTATGATGTAGAGCGCATAGAGGTGCTAATGGGTCCTCAGGGTACTCTGTATGGCGCGGCTTCACAGGCGGGCAACTTGCGAATCATTACCAAAAAACCTGACCCTTCCGGCTTCGAAGCGGGCTTTGATGTTGCTGCTGAATCGATAAGCGATGGCGATACGGGTTACATGGTAGAGGGTTTCGTCAATATTCCTCTCAGTGATAGCGCAGCCTTGCGTGTCGTTGGCTGGCGCGACGAGGACGGTGGCTACATTGACTCAGTGGCAGATACCATTACCTACCCGCTTAGTGGCATTACGAAAAGTAGCGCGCAGTACGTTGAAAAAGACTTCAACACGTCAACTAAAACGGGATTACGAGCTGCGCTCAAAGTTGACTTAGACGAGAGCTGGACCGCAACGGTATCGGCTATTCATCAACAAACCGAAACCGATGGTATCTGGGACCATGACCCTGATGCACTTGGGTCGCTTGAGGTATCACGCTTTTTTGATGACCGCCAAGATGACGAATGGACCCAAATGGGATTGGTTGTCGAGGGTGACTTAGGCTTTGCGGATTTAACCTACGCAGGCTCGTATCTAGACCGTGATTTTGAAGTCTATAGCGATTACTCTGCCTACTCGATTAGTGGGTACGTTGAGCCCTACTACACTTGCTACAGCTCTTACTTTGGCCCTTGTGTAGACCCTAGCGTCCAGTTTATTAACGAAACGGACATTAAGTTCGAAACGCACGAGTTACGTTTAACGTCAGCTCAAGACCAGCGCTTCCGCTGGATTCTGGGTGCGTTTTACATGAAAAATGAAACCAAATACGACTCACAGTGGAGCGTACCCCCCATTAATCCTGGGGCTGCGGTACGGGACGATCTATACTTTGAAACGGACCAAGTCAGAGAAGATTCCGAAACAGCCGTATTCGGGGAGTTCAGTTACGATTTAACCGACCAATTGACCGCGACTTTCGGATTTAGAGACTTCGACAGCGAAACCACCTTAAGCGGATTCGTTGGCACCGTCTTTTGGCCAGACTGCTGCTATGCCTTTAGCGACACACGTCCGCCAGATAACGTAAATTCGAAGTTCGAGGGCAGCGACAACACCTTCAAATTGAACGTGTCCTATAAGCTTAATGACGACACCTTAGTGTATGCAACGGCCAGTGAGGGTTATCGCCCCGGCGGTGCTAACCGCACCCAACAGCTCGGCGCCACCTATGATGCCGACTTCGTTACAGCCTATGAACTTGGGTTAAAAAGCACCCTTATGGATGGCCGCATGCGCTTCAATGCCGCTGTCTACACCATGGACTGGGATGACATGCAGCTCGGATTCTTCAATCCAGCGATTTCCTTACTTGGCTTGGTAGACAACGTTGGCACAGCCGAGAGCCAAGGCTTTGAACTAGACACCACGTTCTTGGCGACCGAGCAACTAGAGCTTAATTTCTCGTACGCGTATAACAAGGCCGAGCTAACCGAAGACTATGACAGCCGCAACGATGGTACCCCCGATGCACTAAGTGGTCAGGATCTGCCCTTTACCCCCGACAGCAAATGGGCCTTAACCGCCCGTTATACCTTTGACTGGATGGGCGGCGATGGTTATGCCATGGCGAATACAACCTTTACCGACAGCATGTACAACGACATTTTCCTGAGCAATCGTGAAGAAATGGATTCGTATACCGTGACCAATCTGTCACTGGGGCTAGAGCAAAATGGTTGGACAGCGGAGCTCTTCGCCAGTAATGTCTTCAACGAGGAAGCCGAGCTGTATATTAACACCGCTGACATCCGTCGATTAGTGACAGTCAATCGTCCTAGGACCATAGGCCTGCGGTTTGGTATGCGATTCGAGTAAATTCGCTAACGGATAAACTCAATCACGTTGTCGGAGACGGCCTATTACGAGTATCACGCGACACCAGTTGCCTCCTGCCCTTATGGAGGCAGCTGCACATATCGCAAAACATGAATTTGGAGCGGCTGAAGCTATTCTCAGGCCCTATCTAAAAGAGCAACCTGGGGATGTGAACGCCATCCGGATGCTGGGTGAAATCGGCCTGGAACTCGGCGCCCTGCGCGACGCAGAAAATCTATTGGCTCAGTGCGTCAAACTTGCGCCAGATTACCCAGCGGGCCGCTACAGCTATGCGAACGTTCTGTACAAACGGCATCGTTTTTCCGAGGCCATAGAGCAACTCGATACGTTACTACACAACCACCCCGAGAATCCTGCCTACCTTGCTCTTAAAGCCGCTAACTTAGCCGAAATCTCACAGCATCAGCAGGCAATCGATATTTTCTCTGCGCTGCTAAACGACGACCCCAGCAACGCCAGCGTTAGGCTCAGCCTGGGGCATGCGCAACGCGCAACGGGAGACCAAACAGCAGCGATAGACACTTATCGCAAAGTTGCCGAATCTAGCCCCGAGTACGGCGAAGCCTGCTGGAGCTTAGCCAATCTAAAAACCTATCGCTTTAGTGAGTCGGCGCTTGAAACAATGCGGGAGCAGCTCAAAGCCAGCGGCGGCGATTACCGTAAGACGTACCACCTACTCTTCGCTCTTGCGAAAGCACTCGAAGACGCAAAACGGTATCAGGAAGCGATGGCAGCGCTCGCGCAGGGTAACAAACTCAAAAGTAAAACCGTGCCCTGGAGCACAGAGCAGTTCGAGCAAGACACGCAAGCACTGATCGATTTTTTTCAGGCAGAGCGTCTTCAGATTCTTGCGAGTTCTGAGCTTCACGCCCCAGACCCTATCTTCATCGTAGGCTTGCCGCGCGCCGGCTCTACGCTCATTGAGCAAATTTTATCTTCGCACTCTCAAGTCGAGGGGACCGCTGAGTTGGCTAATATGATTGCCATTGCGCGGAGCTTGGCCAACAAGACCAACAGATCCTCAAAATCTCAGTATCCCGAAATACTAGAACAGCTCAATGAACAGCAACTCGCTGCCCTGGGGAAGCGCTACCTCGATGAGACGCGCCTGCAACGTCAGACCCAAAAGCCCTATTTCATAGACAAAATGCCGAACAATTTCAGCCACATAGGACTGATACATCAAATTATTCCTAACGCAAAGGTTATCGACGCCAGACGGAACCCTATGGACTGCTGCTTTAGCGGCTACAAACAATTATTCGCTAGCGGTCAGGGCTTCACCTACAGCCAGCGACGCATCGCACACTACTACCGCCAATACGAGCGCTTGATGAACCATTGGGATGTGGTGTTTCCTGGTTTTGTTTACCGGGCGCACTACGAGGCGATGATCGAAAACCCCGAGCATGAAATTAGGGCCCTACTGACCTATTGCGGTTTGGAGTTTGAAGAGGCGTGCTTAAATTTTCATGAAACACAGCGCCCCGTGCGAACCGCCAGCTCTGAACAAGTTCGCCAACCCATCAACCGTAAAGGCATTGGCGCTTGGAAGCCTTACGAAGCCTGGTTACAACCCATGATGACCGAGCTCGGTGATAGTGTTAGGCACTACCCCTACAACTAGTGCGATGCCAAACCATTTAACGAGCTGTCGTTAGCCACTTCCCCTAACAGCCAGTCTCTAAATGCCTGTATCTTTGGCATATCGGCCTTTTCGTGTCTGCCCACCAAATACCATGCGTTGGGGTTCTTAACGCGCTTATCTGGGAACAATTCAACCAAACTTCCTACCGCAAGGTCATGAGCCACGTAAGGCTGCTGCCCTATCCCAATGCCCATGCCTTGAGCTGCCGATGACAGAGCCACATCGTAAGACTCGAATTGCAATCCAGACTCTGGCACAACGTCGGCGTCTATGCCCTGCGACGCTAGCCACACGTGCCAATCGCCTCCTGACGGATAAACTTGCAAGATGGGGTGATCCCTAATTTCGGCAGGGTCATGAAATCTTCCGTGCCGTTCAAGATACTGGGGACTACACACTGGAAATAGCTCGCTATCGAATAAGTGGGTGTAGTGAAGCTGACTATTCGAGGCGCGCCCGATCATAATGGCGAGATCAATGTCGTCTTGATCAAAATTCACATCATCTTGCGAGGTATGTAAACGAACTTGCAGGTTCGGATGTGCGCGCTGAAATTCTGCTAATCGTGGCAGCAACCACCGTATCGTAAAAGTCGAATACACTTGAACAGTAAGCGTTGTCGACAAGCGATCGGAGACCACAAGTTCAGTCGCATCCGAAATACGATCCAAAGCATCTCGAAGTACAGGATAGTACATGGCGCCCTTGCGATTTAGCTCTACCGCTCGAATTTGCCTGACGAATAAATGAACACCCAAATACTCTTCCAAGGAGCGTACTTGATGGCTAATAGCCGATTGCGACACCGACAGTTCCTCTGCGGCGAGTTTGAAACTACCGTGGCGAGCGGCAGCTTCGAATGCCCGCAAAGCGTTTAATGGGGGTAGCTTTCTTTTCTGTCGGCGCAATTTCATAGGCTACTCGCTCACAAGCAGATACGTGAATTATTTTCATTGAACTACACATTTATATCATTTGTAGCGCCTGTCTATGATTGAGAAAATTTGTTGTGTCGTCAATCACTAACTATAATAACGGTGGTACTACTTTGAGTGACTCTCTCGTAGCTTTGGTCACAGCAGGTGCTTCAGGTATCGGCAACGCCATTGTCGAAAAACTTCTTGAAAACAACTACCGCGTGCATGTTGCCGACATCAATGTCTCTGCGTTAACGCAACTGCAGACAGAATACCCAACGCTTTCGGGCACCGTCGCGGACCTAGGAAAGTCCAGCGATGCGGAGCGCGTTTTCACAGACTGCATAACATCACACGGCCGTATCGACGTACTAGTCAATAATGTCGGGATAGCCGGCAATACCGCGCGCGTCGAAGACGCCGACCCAGATGACTGGGATACGACTATCGCTGTCAGCCTAAGTAGCTGCTTTTACATGACCCGCCTTTGCAGCCCACAAATACAGCAGAACAAGGGCTGCATAATAAACATGGCCTCAAACGCGGCGTTATTTGGCTTTCCTATGCGCAGCGCTTATACCGCGGCCAAATGGGCGTTAATCGGCCTTACAAAAACGTGGGCGATGGAAATGGGCCCCATGGGAGTGCGCGTTAATGCAATCTGCCCAGGCAGCGTTAGCGGACCCAGAATTGATGGGGTTATTGAACGAGACGCGCAAGAACGAGGCATGACACCCCAAGCAATCCGCGAAGTCTACCAGCGGCAATCGTCAATGCGCGTATTCGTGGATGCCGAGGACATTGCCAACACAGTTCTGTTTTTGTGTTCAGAGGGCGCTAGATACATCTCGGGACAAGCACTTGCAGTGGATGGTCATACCGAGGGCTTATCGAACTGGTTAGAGCCCTAGTGACTCGCATCCTTTCTTACCGATTACAAAAGGACATTAACGTATGAAAGCGGTTTGGTTTGAAACATTTGGCAACGCTAGTGATGTACTGATTTACGGCGACCAACCCACCCCAACACCAGCACCAGGTGAGGTTTTAGTGAAGCTTGCTTACGCAGGCATAAACCCCTCGGACGTCAAAAAACGTGCTGGCGCCTTTCCAAACCTGCTAGACGCGGGTTTGGTGATACCGAATAGCGATGGCGCGGGCAAGATCGTTGCCGTGGGTGGAGGAGTCGCGGAATCTCGCGTGGGTGAAACGGTGTTCGTCTACCAAGGTCAGTACGGGCGCCAACTGGGCACCACCGCCGAATATATCGCAATAGACTCTATGCGAGCCCCCAAATTACCGGATCACATCGACCCGGCCATTGGGGCGTGCATAGGTATCCCGATTATGACAGCGCATCGCTGTGTGTTTGCTGATGGCGACGTTAAGGATCTCACACTTTTGATTACCGGGGGCGCGGGTCGCGTGGGCTACTACGCCATTCAATGGGCCAAGAACGCTGGCGCAAAGGTAATTGCGACCGCCAGTAATGACACCGACAGAGACCTGTGCCTGACACTTGGAGCTGACGCCGTTGTGAATCATCGCGATACAGACTGGGGCACCCAAGTACTTGAGCAAACCTACGGCCAAAAGGTCGACCGTGTGGTTGATGTCGAGTTTGGCGCCAACCTCCCGGAGGTGCTTAAATGCATACGCATTGGTGGCACCATTGCCACTTATTCGTCCACTCAAGTTGCGGCTCCTCAGCTGCCCTTCCGAGACATGATGTTCATGGACTTAACAGTTCGTATGGTCATCGTATACGCTATGCCCGAGACTGCAAAAACTCAGGCGGTCGCCGACACGTTTAACGCCTTAGATAAAGGCTGGATGCGGCACCGGATTGCACACCGTGTCCCCATGAACCAGCCAGCGCTCGCCCATGAGTTAATCGAACAAGGCGGCTTTGGCGGCTGCGTTGTCATCAAAATCGACGAAAGCAATGGCGATCAGTAGCCAATTTAAACACCTTACTAGAAGATTGTGGTCCATTTTGCGGGCACACGCCCGCATCCTTTTAATTGTCGGCATTAGCACCGCAGCCGCAACACAGGCACAGGCACAGGCACAGGCACAGGCACAGGCACAGGCACAGGCACAGGCACAGGCAACGACATTAATCGCAGATAAGACCTATCAGGGGTTTGAGCGCGATGACATCGTCACGTTTCTAGGCCTACCCTATGCACGAGCCGGCCGTTGGCAATCGCCGTCATTAATCCCAAAATCAGTTGCTGAACAGAGCGCTTCAGCCACACAATATGGACCGGCCTGTAGTCAAACCCCACACATTATTCATTGGTATCGTGGTGTAATAAACGATTTTGGCGGCAATCCAGATTCGTTTCCTGCCCCTGCTTTTTCAGAAGATTGCCTGAGCTTAAATATTTGGGCCCCAGCGAACCCGAAAACCAAAGCCCCAGTTGTGGTCTACATACATGGGGGCAGTAACAAAGGCGGCTGGTCTTATGAGCCAAACTATGTAGGGCATGCCTTAGCCAAAAAAGGGATTATTGTCGTCAGCATCAACTATCGCCTTGGGGTTTTAGGCTTCTTTGCGCACCCACACATTCCAGACCCGAACTTTGCGCTATTGGATCAAATTGCGGCGCTGCAGTGGGTTCAGAAATACCTCGGTCAGATTGGCGCCGACACCAACAATGTCGCGATTATGGGCGAATCCGCGGGTGCGAATAACATTAATTTTTTGATTACTTCCCCTTCGGCACGTGGTTTATTTACTAAGGCGATACACCAAAGCGCGGGCTGGGCCATTAATGGCAGAGTCGAACTAGCAGCGTCTAAAACGCTGGCATCCAAACTGACCGAAGTTGTGACGGGTAGCGCCGACGATCTGCAGTCTCTTCGAGCACACCCAGTATCTGATTTATTGCAGACCGCGTCCCCCATTTACCAAGATCACTACTTTGACCCGATCCCCGGCACACCGAGTTTGCCAGCGCCGGCGCTTGACGTTTTTGAGGCAGGTACCTTTAACAAGGTCGATTTACTGATTGGCTCGAACGCTGATGAGTGGTTAATGTATTTGTCTGACGACCAGACCTTAAGTGCTACCATCGCCGAATTGGTTCCAAAACAAAATCGCGATGCGGTTGCAAGCCTACTTGCAAAGAAAACCGAACAGGATGCCTTGGACAGCTTAATTACCGCACACAACTATGTGTGCCCCTCGTTCAACATCGCACGCTATGTCAGACACACGGGAGCGAGGGCTTGGATGTATTATTTTACCCGCGTTCGCGACGGCGAATTAGCGAATAAAATGGGCGCCTACCATGGCGCCGAGCTGCCCTACGTTTTCGGAACACATGACGAGTGGCTACCAACATCACAGGTAGATCTTGAACTGAGCGAGCAGATGATGTCCTATTGGACCAATTTTATTCGCACAGGGAACCCCA
>Ga0209137_1004422_pt1 | contig 11205 bp, 4 predicted proteins | sample SaaInl5LU_22_DNA_FD_184642 | JGI IMG/M metagenome (GOLD analysis project Ga0209137, IMG submission 184642) | Marine microbial communities from expanding oxygen minimum zones in the Saanich Inlet - ESP_105LU_22_DNA (SPAdes) (version 2) | ecosystem: Environmental > Aquatic > Marine > Intertidal...
TACACTTTAGCGCCGGAGGCTTTGTCCGAGCAGCCATTAATTGCGAGCTACCCAGATAAGACGGGCCTTGCATGCCGACATTACCATCACACCAGGATTGCTGGGTAATCCAAGCGATACAATCATAACCATCATCAGCATCATCGCTATGTTCATGAAAGGTACCTTCGGATTGACCTTGACCTCTAGTGAGCTGAAAAACGACTACGTACCCAGACGCCAGATAGCGAGGAATGGCCATTTTGTCATGGCGTGAGGGCCTACTATAGGGATAGGGTGAGCGAATCAGAATGGTTGGACAGGATTTTTCAACCTGAGGTGGCAAGAATATTTCCGTATAAAGCGCGATGCCGTCACGCATAGCGACCATTTCAGTCAATGAAGGCGGGAAAGGATTTAAATCCGGCTCTGGTGCAGGTGCGAAGCGTGCTATCTCCCATTCTTTTAACCGCTCTTCGTAACTTTTTTTCGTTTCCATGTTTTTCCTTATGATTACAAAACAAGTTTAATCGTCAATAAATGCTCATGATCCTTCACTTTTAGGCACTGTTTTCATTTTTTCCATTAAGATTGAAATGAACAACTTACTGATGCATAAGTATACGTTTTTTAACTGTAACCTCCCCTCACTCGAGATTGGCCAGGCTGATGCCAACAGAGAAAGCTGGTGAACTTGAAACTCTGCGGCCCTGCCCTGCTACCAACAGTAGCCGTCAAGGCAGAATCCTATTCTCTTTAGCCCAACTCATTGGCTATTAGAGGTATTTAGATTTAAGGGTAGACAATGATGGCGCAAAGCCGTGGTCTGACCTACGAATCAAAAGCCGACACTACCTTAAAATCCTCCGGCGGCTCGACTCCCAGCAGATGTGTCACAACATAATCCCAGCTGCGGCGAATTGTGTAACCCGATGAAGTATGGCCAAGGTTCGGTAGCAATAGCATGTCAAAGTTCTTATTCGCTTTTTGAAGTGCTTCTACGACTCGAAAGGTCATCGACACCGGCAATACATCATCCAGCATGCCCGCTATCAGCAATAACTTGCCTCGCAGATTGCCGGCCAACTCTTCGAACTCTGGCAGATCGTTGCTCTCAAGACCGAATGCTCCAAATAAGCGGGAATCTGCCAATGGGTTGTTGGACACTCCAACCTTGTAGAAATCAGGGTGCACCAATAATCCTGATAATGCCTGTGGAATACTTGTAAAATCCACTACGCCCACTCGCTCAATGTCCATGTATCGGTATTTTTTTGCCAACTGCTGTATCCCCGCAATACAGTCTTCTTTGTTACACTTGATCGGTAACATTGGATCCAAAGGCATCATCGGATCTTGGTAGGTGTTAAATACCCGATCTCTCAAACCCTCGTTACCTCGATTGTTGATCATCACAACAACAAACCCCAGCTCAGCATAAGCGGCTGCGGATAAGTAGTGCCAATTACCGGTATGGTTATTGGTAAAAGAACCCGACGGAGCAGAGAAACCAAATGTACAATCCAACACCGGATAGGCTTTTTCAGGATCAAAGTCAGAAGGGCGAAAGACAACCGCATAAATATCCGTTGTGCCATCCGCCGCCTTTAACATCAGCGCTTCCGGCCACTGCCAGTTATCCGGGAGTCCAGATATATCGGCGGTTTCAAGGCTCAGCAACAGCTTGCCGTCACGATCCGCCAATAGGCTCTCCGGTACTTCATCGACCCTTGAGCGCGTTGTAACAAAGTACCGGCCACTGGGCGATACGCCCATCGCCTGCGGTGTGCTTGCCGATATTCGGCTGCGCTGATCACAAGCGACATATTCATGATCCGTTGACATGATAGGCGTTAATTTACCGCTATCAATATTCACTCGGCAAATATCACAGTAATACGGATTTCGCCCTTTTACCCTACCGGCAGTCTGAATAAACAGCTCACGCTGTTCAGCATCAAAATGCAGTACATTGCGTACTAACCAATCGCCTTGTGTGATGGGTTTTTTTAACCTTCCCGTTGACAGCTCATAGAGATAGAGATGCGCCCAACCACTACTCTCTGAGTACCAAATTAGCTCATTGGAGTTCTGCAATGGGATCACCAACGTCTTTAAATGGGAGACTGGCACGAGAGTCAAAGCCAGCTCTGCTTTTTCTTCAATTAGCACCTGTGTAGAACCGGTAGTTGTATCAAATCGCACCAGCCGAATCGCCTGCCCCCCACCCTGCTGTTCAATAAAATAACCGTGCTGATTGTCGGCATCCCACCAACCACGATTGGAGGTGAAATAACCATTATAAGGTGGGTAAACGACTGGGAGCGCGTCGTAATCAGCGTATTGGACGTTACCGTCTTTTACATCAATCGCTAATATTCTCCACGCCTCAATATGTTCATCCCCCGGAAAGGCCACTCGACGCTCGGGGTTGAGCACCCTTGGCCTCACACTGCCATCTAACGGCACGTGCTGAACCAACGGTGGGCCAATATTGACGTTTCGGGTGTCGATCACTTGCGTCAACACCCGAGAAGAATCCGGCGACCAAAGCGCATCCATGACAGGCATTTCTTTACGCCCAGAAACAGTGGCTGATCCGGCATAAACCCGGAACACCTCTCCATCGAGGGTTAACGCCCGCTCTTCACCGCTAGCCAGATCGCGAACCCAAAGATTGTAGTCACGAACAAAAATGGCTTGCTTGCTGTTGGGAGAGATCTTCCAGTCGGCCGGATGAACGTCAATGCTTTCGCAACCTCTGTTTTGAGCAGTGAATGCCCAACGTTTGCCGTATGCCGAAAAGCGGATAGTGTGTGGCGCGTTGATCATATCCAAATCCGACAGTGGCAAATTATCAGCCATTGCATGCTGACCCGAAGCCTCGGCCAGTGCTGCGGCTAAAGCATCGTGATTAAATGCCGGCTGATTGGTTTGAGCCTTTGCATCGACCCGCCGATACGTTTGCCCTTGTCGCGTTTGCCGCATGTACCAAAAGCAATCCGTGTCGCCAATCCAGTGCGGATAAATCGTGGTATTAAAAGCGACTTTTTTGGTGAAAACACCTTGCTCAAGTTTTTCAGCACGTTGATAACAAGCAAGTATTTTTTCTTGATGGCTGGTTTTGTGGTTCTGTTCATCCATAATAGGTCTCCCTTTAAGTATAACCTCTTGCGCCTGTTCCTAGCTGGCACTGCGGGTTAATAAATTACGATCAAAAAAGTTCACAATCATTTGGTTTAATTCTGTGCCCTCAGACAGATAGCGGAGCATCGTGCACAGCGTTGGCAATAAAACAATAGCCACGAAAATCACCAGGCTGCGGATGATGGCGATAGGATAGATAACCAATATTCAGATCCGTGACCACATCAAAAAGACGCGCAACTAACATCGCCATGGAGATCGACGCGGGTAATAACTCATGGTAGGTGGCATAAATACCGAACAAAACATCGCGGGTAAGAAATAGGCGGTACCCGTGAGTACTTTTACACGATTCTCTTTATCGACGATTAGGTTCATAACGCTCCCTTACTGCATGGTTTCCCAAAAACGCTCTAAGATTATTAAGAGATAAAACAAGCCACTGTTAGATCTCAGGCCATAACAAACATTAAAATTTAGTCTTTAAAATTTTTAGCCCATTCTTTCGGTGTTATTGGGCGTGACATAGCATTAATTTTGTACTCTCTGGGCGGTTCGTTGCCTTGCAGATGACGAACAAGATAGTCCCATGCTCGCCGAAGTTGATAGGGCGTCATACCATACCCCCAATTAGGCTCAACAATCACATCAACATCCTTGTTTGCCTTGTGCAAGGCTTCAATAACACGAAAACTACATGCAGGAGGGTTAAAGTCTAAAAGTCCAACCATAATCAACAGCTTGCCCTTGAGGTTATTCACCAACTCTTCAAGATGCTTCTTATTAGTATCCAACACGGGGCCTTCATACATATCCCCCCGGTTAGCCCCCGTTAAACGATTGTCGAATATCTCGCCTGCAACACCGACCTTGAAAAAATCTGGATGGCGCAAAAGTCCCAGTAGCGCCCCATTGCCGCCAACGTGACCAAAAATGCCCACTCGCTCTAAATCCATATAAGGATAGCGTTCGGCTAACTGCTGGATGGCTGCAACATGATCATCAACATCACAACCACAGTCCTTCCAGCCATAACTGTGATCACGAAAGGCCTTGCTTCTATACAAACCGCCACGACCATCAATTTGCACAACAATAAATCCTAACTCTGCAAGCGCCGCGGCTTCAGCACCGGAGAGTTCGGAGCCTGTTCTGAAAGAGCTTCTCGCTACCGCTGAGGATATATGCCCGATAAAACTTTGATCAATCACGGGATAAGATTTATCGGGTGTAAAATGGGAAGGTCGGTAGATCACCCCGTAAATGTCGGTTGTGCCATCCGCCGCTTTCATCTTTACTGGCTCCGGCCATTGCCAGCCGTCAGGTAGACTGTAATCAGCCGTTTCTATCACTAGAATGCTTCTTCCGTCACGATCAAGCAAATAGCTTTCTGTCACCTCATCGACTCTTGAACGTGTCACAATGACATAACTACCATTGGGAGATACGCCACTGGATAAACCCGCATAACCTTTGAACGATTGTGCAAACCCGATAGGTGATTGAGTAATATATTCATGATCACTGCTAATTAGCGTCTTAAGTTCTCCGCTATCCAAATTAACCCGCACCAGATCGCAATAATAGGGATCTCTACCGGATACACGCCCACTCGTCGCAAGAAACAGCTCTCGGAACTTAGCATCAAAATGAATCACATCACGCACTACCCATTCCCCGGAGGTCACTGTATTTTTTAGCGCACCGGTTTCAAGATCATAGAGATAGCAATGTGCCCAACCACTACGTTCTGAGCACCACAATAGTTCGTTTGTTTCGGGTATGGGTAATAGACGGGCCAGCCCAATCGGATCCATTATTAAGTCTAGTCGTGTAGTTGAGGTTTCTTCAAAAAGAATTCGGGTGAGACCCGTTTTAGTATCAAATTCCACCACTCTCGCATATTTGTAGTAACGATCCACATCGACAAAATAGGCTCTGCGATTATCCACTCCCCACCAACCCAACGAATTATCAAAAAAGCCTCCCATAGCCCCCATTGTCACAGGAATTCTGGCGTAATTGGCTTCTATAATTCGCGCCGTTTCAACATCTATCACCACTAATCGATAGGTCTCTACATGTGCATCCTCGGGAAAGGCTAATTTTCTCTGCGTCGTTTTAGGACGCAAACTGCCATCCACAGGCACATGTTGTATTTCCCCAATCATTTTAACCTGTCGTTGATCCAGCTGAACCGTAAAAAGCCGCTTGCCATCCGGCGACCAACGCGCCTGTAGCGCAAGCATACTGACAAACGCATCATTGCCCCAGATCGATCCTGGAACACCATACTGAAAAAATTCTTCACCATCTGTCGTTAAGCCACGCTCAACACCCGTTTCCAAATCTCGCACCCAGATATTATGATCTCGGCGAAAGGCGGCTTGGCGGCCATCGGGTGATATCACCCAGTTACCAGGCACCGGCTCCACTTCATTCAGTATTCCGGCCTCATCATTAAATTCCCAGCGCTTATCAAACGCATTAAAAGTCACCACCAATGGCTGTAACCGTATTTTTAGGATAGAGACAGCTTGATAGTCAGGAATATTTATCGGCAAATTATTCGCTTCTACCGTCTCCCCCGTCGCTTTTTCGAGCGCTTTTGCCAATGTCTGATGATTAAATGCTGCTGTATTCGTACCTTTTTCCGCATCGACCAAACGAAACTCTTTACCTCCATTCAGTTCCCGCTGGTACCAGAAGCAATGACTGTCTGCGATCCAAATGGGAAATAGAGTAGTGTTTCTGGCGACGCTAGTACCAAACGTACCCTGGTTGAAATGCTGGGCTCGTTCATAGCGAGCGAGCATTTCTTCATTACCAATATTTATCGCTGTTGATTTTGATGTTTCCGTGCCGTTCATTTATTTGTTCCTCGTATTCTGCTCTTCAACGCTAGGCTTCGTTTACCGTATAGGCTTAACTGTTTTCAATTTTTTGAAACTCTTTCCCTACAGCATAAATACTTGAGACTTGCCCTGCCTGATCCAATCGAAATTGTGTGGGGCCATTGAAGAAAAACAGTCCTGCCTGAGGGGTTTTAACTTTGATAAAAAAGGTATCGTGATTAGCATGTAGTAAATCGCCCTGATAGCTTGTGCCAAGAGTGAAGAACAAGTTATCCCCATTGACCGTTACTTTCAGATCGCCAATCAAAGGATGATGATAAAGCCCTTGATAAGCTTCTATTGATTGGCTTGGTTTTTTAGTAGGATAAGTAATCGCTTTACGGCTATCTTCAAAAGAAGATAAAACCTTCTCTTCATCAGACATAAATAAGGGAATCCAGTCTTGGCGAGGTGCATTTGTGTAGCGATCAATAATCCACGCGATCAGTGGTTGAGGTATCACTTTTACTGAATTAGTCATCACAGCAATACCCAAACCAAGCTCGGGCAAAAAGGCGTGGTAGGATTCCATTCCTGCCGAAGCACCGCCATTACTATAAAGCTTATAGCCAGAACTACTGTCTGAAATATACAGCCCAAGACCTTGGTTAATGAAGTTTTTGGCTATGCCAGGAAAATCAAAATTGGCAGCAATATAACTGGTACGCATCATGCTGATTTCTTTTTCGGGAATCAGAACGTTGTCATCTACCTTGCCATTATTGAGTTGGAAGGTAAGCCATTTAGCCATGTCCGCCGCACTGGAATAACTTGAAGTAGCTGGACCAATATTCGTAGTTTGGCCATGGGAAACCGGCGTCATTTTACCCGCTTCCATTTCGTGGGGTGTTGCAATATTTTGGTTGCTTGCAAACAAATGTGGGCCGGTAACACTGTCTGTCATGCCGATTGGATCAAATAGACGGTTCTGTACAAAATCATCCCAGCTGATACCGGTTAATGCCGGAATAATTTCCCCGGCAGCCACCGTCATGTGAAAACTAAGTCCCCAATGTGTTCGAAAATTATTAGGTGATTCTATATATTTCATTTTGGCCAAGATATCTGCCCGATCAAGGTGGGGATTGGCTAAAAAAGATAATGTCTCGGAAGGTAACCCTGATCGATGAGCCAGTGCATCAACCACTGTTGCGTAGTTGGATACAAGATCATTACCTGTTTTAAACCCCGGTAATAAACTGATCATTGAGTCAGTCCAATTCATTTTATTTTCAGCCACCAAGAGAGCCAACGCAGATGCTGTAAAGGACGCTGTTGTTCCTGAAATGGCAAATAATGTATGCTCATCAACGGGCAAATCTTTGCCCACCTCTCGTGTGCCATAACCTTTGGCAAGCAGGGTTTTACCATCCTTCACAATGGCTATACAAAGACCCGGAACGTCCCATCTCTCCATGGCGTCGAGAATATAGATTTCCAGCTCCTTTAGATCTAATGTTGCCGTTTGATGTTTTGTCATTTGAGCTTCCTTTAATAGTTTGTGTTACAGCGAAATTTTTAAGATTGGATATTTTGAGTGGCCCTTCACCTTGGAGATTACTCACTATATCTTCTGGGTAAGATGCACTTAAATAAAAAGGCGGATCTGTCATATCTCTGAAACAGATATTGTCCTTATCCCTAAAGAGGCCAAAAACCTGATCGATCATATTGGGCTAGGTCGTCATATGCACATGCATACCCCAGAGTTCAGGAATAACATACAGGCCGTCTGCCTCTATAATCTGAACGCCTGACGGCATCTCATAAGAGCCGAGAGATCCTATATAAATAATCCTCTCACCTCGGATTACAATATTCTGTGTAGATTTTGCACCTTTATGGATATCTATGACTGTAACATTCCGAATGATAGTACTGTGTAATTCTTGCTTTTTTAATGTGGCAATTTAGATAGTTTTTTCATTTTAAATTTTTCCATAAACACAACCAACGACCACCTTTTCCGCAATAATAGGTATATTCAGAGTAGCTTGAATAAGCTCTAATTTTATATATCTCTGAATTGGAAAAATCCCTCTTCCCAATATTTATTTAAAAATACGGGGAAGGGGGATAGGCTTTATAAAAAGTTACTTAAAATTGGTAATTGATATTTAACCCGATAGTCCGTGGACGTATACGATTAGCACGATTAACACCGAACAGACCGTTAATCGAATCAACCCACGTAAGACCATCATCATTAGTTGCATTATTAACAAATAAGTCCACAGCCACTTGATCAAAACTAATGCCCGCTTTCAGATTTAACTGTCCAAAATCTCCAGCGGGAGTGCCTGTTTCAGCGGTATTGCTATAATACTCACCGACGTAAGCGTAATCGATGCGGACAAAGCTACTATAATCCGCAAGCATAAAGTCATACTGCAATCCCAGACTCGCATTAACATCCGCCGATCCAGGTAGATTGTCACCCTTGTTCCCTACACTTGAATCTTCTTCCAATGTCGATTCACCATAGGAAGCACTTAGGTCTAGCTGCAGGCTTTCGGTTAAGCGCGTTTGTAGCTCTACCTCTACCCCTTCTGATTTAGCTTTACCGGCGTTAACAGTATAAAAACAAGCACCCGCGGGATTAATGGTTACGGGAATTCCTTCCCAGTCAATGCGATATAGCGCGGTATTTAACGTAACACGATCATCCGCTAGTGTTGTTTTAAAGCCCAATTCAAAATTCTCAGAGGTGTCTGGGTCAACTTGTGTAGGCGTCGGAGTACCAGCAGTGATGCAATTAATACTTTCGGCTTGCCCACGACCGAGTCGAAAACCTTCAGCCCATTGTCCATAAACAAGGGTATTATCGTTGGGGGTATAACTGAGATTAGCCTTGTAGGTCTGGCCTGTTTCATCCGTAGGGGTTCGCGTGGGAGTAGGAAAGCCGAAAAAAGATAATATTCTTTGTTCGTCTTTCTCGTAGTCAAAATAACGCCCACCGAATGTCGCCGTAACCTGCTCTGAAAGCGCATAAGACACCTCGGTAAATAGTGCCTTTTGCTTAGTAGTTATGAGCAAGTCAAGATCTGACAACTGGAAGCCAGGCGCTTGAAGTGGGTCGCCACTCCATAGCCAAGGACTATGCTGCTCGCGCTCTCTATCCTCATAATAGAGACCAACAAGAAACTGGAGCGGCCCGTCAAGTTTAGAACTTAAACGCAGCTCTTCAGTGAAAAGATCGGTACCGCCAGTCGCATCAGAGTAAAAAGGATTGTTAGCAAGAGTAGGACCAAAAAGAAATGTAATATGAGTCAGATCAGTCTCAAGCTCCATCTCATAATTAACCCATGAAGACGCGCTAGTTAAAGTACCCCAGTCAAAATCGTAATTCGCGACCAAACTGATGATATCAATGTCGCTCTGTAGAAATTCATAGCTATCACCCGCAGCACCCGTATTGAAGCGTCTTTGCTGATAATCGCCTTCCAAACCCAGATCAATATCAGGGCTTCCCTCCTGTTCTATATCCTGCTGGAGATAGGAAAGGGTAACATCCAAATCTTCGGTGGCTTGCCAAAGTGCCGCTAAACGAAACCCCGTATATGAATCATTGCCAATATCATCTTTATCACGAGCGATACCGCCAAGACTCGTTGTCGTCGCAATACCCGCAACAGGCTGACTAGCAGCAACATTTTGTATATAACCACTATTGTCAAATTGATACACAACTCCGCGAACTGCCAACCGATCTTCGATAAGTGGCACATTCAAGACGGCTTGAATCATTGTGTTATCACCACCCTCTTCCCCTGTTTGGGAATAGCGGGCGGCCAACTTACCTTCCATTTGGTTTAAATTAGGGCTTGCAGGAATAATTCTTACTGTTCCTCCCATAGAGCCTGAACCGTACAATGTTCCCTGCGGACCACGCAGTACTTCAATACTATCAATATCCACTAATTTGATATCAGCATTACCGGCATTCCCTGCACTGCTGACACTAAATAAATCTGATGTGGGCACTTCACCAAAATAAACGCCAGCTGTTCCATCATCTTGTTGGGGGTCTGCAGAAAGACCTCGGATGACAATGCTATTCTGACCAGCACCCCGGTCCTGCATGCTAACGCCGGGAATTGTGCGAAGATAATCATCCATTCCAACTAGGCCACGCTTTTCAATGGTATCGCCACCCAGTGCGGAAATTGCCATGGCAGTGTCTTGAAGGCTAGTGCCTGTAGCACCTTTACTTGCCGTTACAATAATTTCATCAATCTGATTTTGCTTTTTAGCAGTCTGTCCATCGTTGTTAACATCCTGCGCCATCACACCCTGAGTAACCGCCCCAGTTGCAAAAAACGCAATGAGTGTTGCCAGTAAACTTTTCTTGGTTTTGATATTCATATCGTTCCTCTCCCTTTGATTAGCTCGCGACACGCTTTCACTGTCTGAAATTGTGATCGCACCTTTGTTGGAAAGGCTACTTTCAAGTCCGGAACCCTGAAGAAGTTGGTTTAGCGCTTCCATCACTGCGTAATGTCCGACGACTGAATGGGCATTGCGGGTGAGTGCTAGTTCGTAGGGAAATAACAATTGAGCGCCGGTTTGTTTGGCTAAGCGGTTGAGTGCTTCGGCGGCGTTTAGTGGCGGTATGCTGATAAAAAATTTCTGTTCCAGCTGGCTACCGCCATCGTCAGGTTGGTCGGCGGCTGTGTTTGCAGTGCTGAACAACGAAAAGACGATACTCAAAATCCCTACAACCCTCTTCACAGTTTTCCATCGTGAGTTGGCCTTGCACCGCTTGTAATGCGACGCAGAAGAAAACCCGCTATTCATGGTTGAAGTTTTTTTGTTGTGGGAATTGTGCGCAGTGGTGAGCCGGTGCTGGCACGTGGGTGAATTGACGTTGACGCGAGCGGTCATTGGGGCAGCCTATTAGTGCTGCTGCCCGGCGGATAGACTAATTTGGCCGCCTGGCAGGTGGCTGATTTGGATATTGAAGTTGCTTTCCAGTACGTTGAACATGGCTTCGGTTTCGCCAATACGGAATTGCCCGCCGATTTTAAGTTGGCTGAGGGCTGGGTCGGTGATTTGGATATTGAGACCGGAGTAGCGGCTGATTTCATGGACGACTTGCTGGAGGGTTTCGCCGGCAAACATGACGAGGCCTTTGTGCCATGCGAGTTGTCGGTCGAGTTCGTGGCTGTCGATTGATTCGAGTGTC
>Ga0209137_1004423_pt1 | contig 11200 bp, 9 predicted proteins | sample SaaInl5LU_22_DNA_FD_184642 | JGI IMG/M metagenome (GOLD analysis project Ga0209137, IMG submission 184642) | Marine microbial communities from expanding oxygen minimum zones in the Saanich Inlet - ESP_105LU_22_DNA (SPAdes) (version 2) | ecosystem: Environmental > Aquatic > Marine > Intertidal...
CCCCATTCAGGTACTTTAAAACGAGCCCTGAGATCATCCGCTTGGCTGTGATGCTTTATGTTCGTTTTCCGCTCTCACTCCGTAATGTTGAAGATCTTCTGCACGAACGAGGCATTGAGATCAGCCACGAAACAGTTCGGTTTTGGTGGAACAAATTTGGTCCGATGTTTGCTGCTGAGATACGAAGAAACCGGGTCAGTCGGATGCGATCCTATTCGAACTGGCAATGGCACTTGGACGAGGTCTTCGTAAAGATAAATGGAGAGACACATTACCTCTGGCGAGCCGTTGATCACGAAGGTGAGGTGCTGGAAAGTTATGTTACCAAGCGCCGAGACCGCAAAGCGGCATTGAAATTCCTTAGAAAAGCAATGAAGCGCTACGGCGGTCCAGAAGTAGTTGTGACGGACAAACTACGTTCCTATGGCGCTGCGATGAAAGTTGTTGGTAACGCGGATCGGCAGGAAACGGGCCGCTGGGTAAACAATAGGGCTGACAATTCCCACTTGCCGTTTCGACGACGTGAACGCGCTATGCTCCGCTTCAGACGAACGCGAACATCGCAGAAATTCGTTTCCGTCCACTCTGCGGTCCACAATCATTTCAACCAGGAACGCCACCTCTACAGCCGAGAAAACTTCAAGCTTAACCGCGCTGCCGCTCTCGCTGAGTGGCGCCAACTCGGTACGGCATAACGCGACCGTCACTGGCCATTCAGAGACTGGTTCGCATTTGTCTGACAGCACCTCCTCACGGCCATCGTCAACGGCCATAAGCAAAAGCACATCGATCAGCTGCTACCGTGGAAATTTAGAGCCTGAAGCAGCGCTTACAGGTCAGCCAACGTTAGTCACATTGCATTTAAAAGCGCTCGGGCGAGAAATCGTTAATATTGCACAATGCGGTGCGTCCTTGCACGAGATCCGTTACGATTTTGCCAGTCACTCCGCCTAGGGTCAGACCTATATGTTGATGCCCAAAGGCAAAAATTATACGGCTCGACTGCGGCGAAAATCCTATGACAGGCAATGCATCTGGCAGGGTAGGACGATGTCCTATCCATGTGGTGTCTGGTGTTCCAATGTTGCCAAACATTTCGTGCGATTTCCGGCGCAGATACTCGGTCCGATTGGTGTTGAATGGAGCGTCGATGGCGTTGATTTCGACCGTCCCCGCAATGCGTAGGCCCTCAGCCATTGGCGTTGCATAAAAGCCTGCTTCGGCCCATCCGACGGGTCTCGCAATAGATGCACCGTGGTTGCGATAGATGATGTGATAGCCGCGCTCTGTCCCTAGTGGCGTATGCTCTGCACCGCTGCCCTTGATTTGACCCGAGCGGGCGCCCGCGGTCAACGCGAGGCGCTTTCCACGGATTTGTGTTCCGTCGCCAAGAAAAGCTGTGACACCAGTGTCGTCCGCTTGCGTGCGGTCAATTTTTTGCGGCAGATAGGTACCCCCCAGAGCCTCAAACCGCACTTGCATCCGGCGAACCAGCTCTTGCGGGTCCGTGATATGCCGAGCGCCTTTGAAGCGTAGTCCGCGATGCATCGGCCGTTGCAGGTTCGGCTCCAACGCGCGGATTTCATCGGGGCCAAGTTCGTCAAAAACGACACCTTGCTCCGCTCGCATAGCATTGCTAGTGGCGGCATTCTCAAAACCTGACCTGCTAGACCAAACATAAAGGCAGTCATTGCTGACAATGAGATCCTGCGCATTGGCCTCGGTTATCAGAGGGTCAAGGCCTCCATCTGCATGCCGCAGGAAATTCCCAAGCGCCTGCGTGATGTGTTTGACGCGGGAGTGTCGACAGTTGTTGAGGAAAGACAGCATCCAGCGAGGGTTCTTGAGCCCGTGCGTGAGATTGAAGCTGAGCGGACTGTCTTTGCTTGTGAGCAAATGCGGAAGTGATTTGAAAATGGTCGAGGAATTCACAGGGATGCAGGCGTAAGTGGCGATGGTGCAAGCCGACCCATAGGTCGTACCCGATCCCGGAGGGGCAGGGTCGCAGATCAGGGTTTTAAGCCCTTCTTTCTGCGCCCAGAGCGCTGTTGACATGCCGACTATGCCAGCGCCCGCGACGATAAGATCAAAATCAGTTGTGGGCATAGTCGGCTTTCTTACGCTTGGCGTTTAGACAATTTCGAGAAGCAGTTTTGTGGTGTTCTCTTTTGTCATTTCAACGGGGTTCCCGCCAGTGCTTGGATCAAGCAAGGCACCTGCTACGATACGGTCGATATCTGGATTTTCAACGCCAAGACCAGAGAGCTTGCGCGGGATACCTAACGAGGCGTTGAGTGTGTCGACGTAGTCGCAGAACCCGTCAAACCCACCCGCGATGCCAAGGTAATCGGCGGCGTGCCCAATCAGATCGGTAATCGCAGGACGGTTGAACTGGAGAACTGCAGGCATACAGATCGCGTTCGTTGTGCCGTGATGAGTGTGATAAATGGCGCCAATGGGATGCGACAGAGCGTGAATTGCGCCGAGCCCTTTTTGAAACGCAGTGGCTCCCATTGTCGCAGCCGACATCATCTGCGCGCGCGCCTCGATATCGGTGCCGTCGGCATAGGCTCGTGGGAGGTATTCCTTGACCAAGCGCATACCTTCGAGCGCGATGCCCTGTGACATGGGGTGGTAGTGCGGCGAGCAATAGGCCTCGACGCAATGTGCGAAGGCGTCAAGGCCTGTGCCTGCCGTGATCATTTTTGGCATGCCGACGGTGAGTTCAGGATCGCAGATCACGACTGTGGGCAAGAACTTAGGATGGAAAATGATCTTCTTTTCGGCCGTCTCGGAATTGGTGATGATCGAGGCGCGGCCGACTTCTGACCCAGTGCCTGCCGTCGTTGGCACGGCCACGATAGGGGCGATGGCGCTTGCGTCTGCGCGTGTCCACCAGTCGCCGATGTCTTCGAAATCCCACAAAGGGCGCGTTTGCCCAGCCAAGAAAGCAACGAGTTTGCCTAGATCAAGACCAGAGCCTCCGCCAAAGGCGACGACGCCATCATGTCCGCCGTCGCGGTAGGCTTTGACGCCCGCGGCGGCATTCTTTTCATTCGGGTTCGGGTCCACTTCAGAAAACATCGCGCCGCCAAGCCCCGCTGCTTTCAAGAGGTCGAGCGTTTTGGTTGTGATCGCCATATTTGCCAAGCCACGGTCGGTCACGAGAAGCGGTTTCTTAATACCGGCGACTTTGCAGGCGTCCGCGATTTCGGAAATGCGGCCAGCGCCGAAACGGATTGCGGTTGGATAGGACCAATTTGCTTTGATGCTCATTGTCGTTAGACCTTTTTCATATGGTAAGATTTTGGACGTGTCAGGTTGTGGAACCCGATCACGGATAAGCCGCCGCCGCGGCCTGTGTCTTTGCAACCTGTCCAGCAAAGACCCGGATCGAGGTAGTCGGCGCGGTTCATAAATACGGTGCCTGTGTCGATCTGATCGGCGATGGCTTCGGCGCGTGCGGTGTCTTGCGTCCAGACTGATGCTGTCAGGCCAAAGTTGCTATCGTTCATCAACTTGATGGCCTCGGCGTCGTCTTTCACAGACATGATGCCCACCACTGGTCCAAAGCTCTCGTCGCGCATGACGCGCATGTCGTGGGTCACATTGGTGAGAATTTGCGGCATGAGGTAGGCGCCGCCGTCTTTGGGGAAGAGTGCCGGATCGATATGCGCTTTTGCGCCCATCGCGATGGCCTCGGCGGTTTGCGCACGGACCTCATCGGCGAAGCGGACGTGGGCCATTGGGCCAAGTGTGGTCTCGGTGTCCAACGGATTGCCGAGTTTATAGCCGTTCACGATCGCAACAGCCTTTTCAACAAACTGATCAAACAGGCTCTCATGCACATAAATCCGCTCTATCCCGCAGCAGCATTGCCCCGAATTGAACATCGCGCCGTCGATCAGTGTATCCACTGCATCATCAAGATTGGCGTCGTCCAAAACATAGCCCGGATCTTTGCCGCCAAGCTCTAACCCGATGCCTGTAAAGGTGCCGGCGGCTGCGACTTCCATCGCTTTGCCACCGACCACCGACCCTGTGAAGTTCACAAAGCCAAAGGCACGGTCTGAGATGAGGTCTGATGTGGTTGTGTGATCCAAAAAGACGTTTTGAAACACATCCGTCGGTACGCCTGCAGCATGGAAGGCGGCGGCCAGACGTTCGCCCACTAAGGGCGTTTGCGATGCGTGTTTAAGCATAACGGCGTTGCCTGCAATCAATGCGGGAGCCACAGTGTTGATCGCGGTCATATAGGGGTAATTCCACGGTGCCACGACCAAAACGAGGCCGTGCGGAACGCGTTTGATCACGCGGCGAAACTTGTCGCTATCTTCAATTACGATTGGTGCCAGCGCGTCTTCGGCGATTCTGGCCATATAAGTGGCGCGCTCGTTAAAGCCGCCGAACTCGCCGCCATAGCGCACAGGTCGGCCCATTTGATGCGCCAGTTCAGGTACGATGTCGTCGTTCATTGCGCCGACAGCCGCGACGCCTGCTTGCACTAGTGCGATGCGGTCAGCGAGGGGACGGAGCGCCCAAGCCGCTTGGGCTGATTTTGCCTGTGCCACTGCGGCGTTCGCCTGCGTGCGCGTCAGAGTTTCACGTTCGGCGTAGACCGACCCGTCGATGGGGGAGATACATGTGATCGTCATAGTTTAAGCTCTTTCAAAACCGCGGGCGATTTCCCAATCGGTGACAACGCGGTCAAATTCTTCTTGTTCCCATTCTGCGGCGCGGGTGTAGTGATCGACAACATCGTCACCCAGTGCCTCGCGCAAAAATGCGGAGTTGCGCAGTGTTATTGTTGCGGCGCGTAGATTCTGTGGAATATCTGCGGCCTGTGCATCCACGTAAACATCGCCCGTTGTGGCCGGCGGGAGCGCGAGCGCGTCTTCAATCCCTTTGATGCCCGCGGCAAGCATGGCTGCCTGTGCGAGATAGGGGTTGAGATCAGAGCCGCCAATGCGACATTCGACACGCACGCCTTTGGTATTCTCGCCGCACAAACGGAAGCCAGCCGTGCGATTGTCGACCGACCAGACGGTTTTGGTGGGCGCAAATGTGCCTTTGGCGAACCGCTTATAGCTGTTCACGTAGGGCGCAAGAAAATAGATATAGTCAGGCGCATATTTGATCAGACCCGCCATATAATGGCCCATAAGTTTAGACATGCCGTGGGGCTGGGATTTGTCGAAAAACGCGGCGTCGCCGTCTTTCCAAAGCGATTGGTGCACATGGCTGGACGAGCCGACGCGATCTTTGTGCCACTTGGGCAAAAAAGTCGCGGCATGGCCGTTTTGCCAGGCAATTTCCTTGATCGCGTGTTTTGCAATCGAATGGTAATCGGCGCAATCGAGGGCAGGGGAATAGCGGATGTTGAGTTCTTCTTGACCTGCTTCAGCCTCGCCTTTGGTGTTCTCAATCGGCAGACCTGCCGCAAAAAGGAGGTTGCGGATCGGTCGCATAACCCCTTCTTCTTTCATGGTCTGGAAAATGTGATAATCTTGATTATAGCCGCCAATCGGTTCCAGATTGCGGAAGTCGTCTTTGCGGATTTCGTCGAGGGTTTTGGCAAAGAGGAAAAACTCCAACTCGGTCGCCATTTTTGCCTCTAGGCCAAGCGCTTCGAGCCGCTTGATCTGCTTTTTCAGGATCGCGCGCGGGGAATGGGAAATCGGTTCATTGGTGTGGTGGTCAAGCACATCGCACAGCACCATTGCAGTGCCTTCAAGCCATGGCACAGGACGGATCGTGCTCAAGTCGGGGGCCATGACGTAGTCGCCATAACCGCTTTGCCAACTGGTCGAGGCATAGCCGCTCGGCGTCGCCATCTCGAGATCAGTCGCGAGCAAATAGTTGCAGCAATGGGTTTCTTTGAACGAGGTCTCTACAAAATTGACGGCATGAAATCGTTTGCCCATCAGACGGCCCTGCATATCGACAAAACACACCAGAACGGTGTCGATCTCGCCAGATGCGACCATTATTTTGAGGGTTTCGAAATCGTGTGGTTTTGTCATGGTCATACTCCGACAAGTGGTGGCCAGCACCAGTACCCGTGCTGGCCAATGTTATTCATTACCCGAAAGTATAAGGAGGTCCAGCCTTGCTGATGACATCGTTATAGTCTCGGAAGGTTTGCACGATTTTGGCGTTCAATTCGCTTTCTGCGGCGATTTCGGTCCAGAATACTTTGGCAGCTTCTTCGACGACGACCCATTCCTCTTGTGGAATTGTGCGTAGTTGCAATTTGTCACCTTGGGCGCGCAGGCGTGCCTCGCCGCCCCAATACCACTGGTTGCGGTAGGTGTGACCTGCTTCAATCCCTGCCATGACGATCGCTTTTAGATGCTCTGGCAGGTCGGCCCAAACTTGCTGGTTCACAAAGAACGAGCCGATCCAAGCCCCTGAGATGTTGTTGGTCAGGAAGTAGTCGGTGACGTCCGCCCATCCCACGGTGTAGTCTTCCGTGATGCCCGACCATGCCATGCCGTCAAGCTCTCCTGTTTGCACCGCAACTTCTGCGTCCTCGTAGGGAATCGAGACTGGGACCACGCCGAATTGGGACAAAAAGCGGCCCGCTGTCGGGAAGGTGTAAAGCTTAAGGCCATCAAGATCGGCAAGCGACGTGATCTCTTTTTTGGTGTTAAAGTTACATGGATCTTGGCCCGCAGCAGAAAGCCATGTGACTCCAACCTTGGCGTATTCTTCGCGCCAGATATCTGCCAGCCCGTATTGATCAAACAACACGGGCACATCGAGCGAGTGTTTGGTCGCAAGCGGGAAGTAACCGCCAAATTGTTGCAATGGTGTGGGTGACGCCATTGAATCATCGTCGGAGTGAACCGCATCGATTGTGCCGCGCTGGAGCGCTTGGAATAGCTCGCCAGTCGGAACAATTTGGTCGGCATAGTAGAGTTCGATTTCAAGTTCACCGTTCGCGGCTTTGTTAATGAAATCGATCACAGGTTTGGTTACATGTTCGCCAAGTGCCGCGCCAGCATAGGTCTGAAAACGCCACTTGATGGCAGTTTGAGCGCGCGCCACGGAAGGTGCAGCAAGTGCAGCAGCAGTTCCACCGAGGGCGGCGTTGCGTAAGAATGAGCGTCTCGTTGTCATGGTTTTCTCCTTGGTTTGATGATTGCCCCTTAACCGGAGCCTTCTTGGGTTAATTGCTGTAAACGTAATTGGGCAGCCAAAGCGCCAATTGCGGAAAGATCATCACGAGAGCCAGCGCGCCAACCATGACCAAAACGAAGGGCACAATAGAGCGGTAGATGTCTTGGATCGTGATCTCGGGCGGTGCCATGGCTCGCATCAAAAACAAGTTGTAGCCGAAGGGTGGTGTCATATAGGCGATCTGGCAGGTGATCGTATAAAGGATACCATACCACACCAAATCGAACCCAAGTGCGCCGACAAGTGGCACATAAAGCGGGGCAACGATCACCAGCATGGCAGTGTCGTCCAAGAACGTGCCCATCAAGATGAACGTAAGCTGCATCAAGATCAGGATCACCCAAGGGGACAGACCCAACTTTTTGGTAAACAAGCTTTCGATGGCTTTGACGGCGCCAAGCCCATCAAAAACCGCGCCAAAGGCAAGAGCTGCGAGGATGATCCACATGAACATGCACGTGATGCTGAGGGTGTTGCGCACGGAGTTCTCGAAAACCTCACGTGTCATGCGGCCTTTGAGGACAGCGGCGAGGAATGCCGCGAGGGCACCGATGGCAGAGCTCTCAACAAGCGAGGTCCAGCCGTTCACGAATGGCACCATCATGACCGCAAAAATGCCGATGGGCAAAAGTCCTGCAGTCAAAAGTCTCAGTTTTTCCGCGCGCGGCATGTCACGTTCTTCGGCAGAAAGAACTGGTCCCAGCTCTGGGTTTTTCCAGCAACGCACCACGATGTAGATGATGAACATCGCGGCCATCATCAGGCCGGGAATAACGCCAGCCAGCCAGAGTTGACCAACAGGTTGCCGCGCGATCATGGCGTAGAGTACGAGTACCACAGAGGGCGGCACCAAGATTCCGAGACTTGATCCGGCTTGAATGACGCCTGTCACCATCCGTTTATCGTAGCCACGTTTTAACAGTTCAGGCAGCGCAATTGTCGCGCCAATGGCCATACCTGCGACACTCAGCCCGTTCATCGCCGAAATCAGCACCATCAGGCCGATCGTCCCGATCGCAAGCCCGCCTTGCAGGCCGCCCATCCAGACGTGGAACATCTTATAGAGGTCGTCGGCGATTTTACTTTCCGACAGCACGTATCCCATGAAGATAAACATCGGCAGGGTTAGGAGCGGATACCATTTCATCAGCTTCATCGCCGCAGCAAAGCCAAGGTCGAAGCCGCCCTTATCCCCCCAAAGCGCCAGCGATGCGACAACGGCGACAAAGCCAATGGCGCCGAATACCCGCTGCCCTGTTAAAAGCATCAGCATCATCGACGAAAACATCAGTGTGGCGATCAATTCATATGACATCAGATGTCCTCACCCTTGAGCCGCAGCACGTCTTTCAGCAGTTCGGAAATACATTGCAGCAGCATCAGGAATATTCCAATGATCATTACGAATTTTATGGGCCAGAGGTAGGGTCGCCAAGCACTTGATGATCGTTCCATGTGGCCAATTTCTTCGGTGCCTGTGATCAGACCGCCAAAAAAGGAAAACGGTTCGGTCCCCCAATAGCCAAAGGAATAGGCCGTTGAACTAATCGCGCCATACAATAGCACGAGGAGGTAGAAGATGAGAAAGAAGACGGTCATGAGGTCAACCCATGCCTTTTTGTGCAACGACCATTCGCCATAGAGCAAATCCATCCGCACATTCGAGCCAAGTTGGATCGAATAGGGGCCACCCAAAATGTAATAGGCAACCATTGCAAATTGCGCCATTTCAAGCGTCCAAAGGGTTGGTGTGAAGAAGGTTTTGTTCACCGAAGAAATAAGCAGAATCCCCATGATGACGAAAATGCCATACATCAACACACGCCCCACACGGTAGTTTGCGGCATCGACCGCGCGGATATATTGACGCATGAAGCGGGTCATTGGGCTTCCTTTGTAGAGGTTAGTTTCTGCAAACTTTCCGTCAGCCACTTGGACAGCGTGTCAGCCATCTTGTTTTGTTGTTCGACCGTCTGGATGAGGTCATTGCGAATTTCGATCATGACAGTCAGATGACCTGCCTTGATTGCATGTTCTCTTAATGTGTGGGTCACGCCGTGTTCGGGGCCATAGGGCGCATTGCGCAGCACATTCGCTCGGGTGTGGTCCGGAGCCAGTTTTAGCATGATGTCTGCAAGTCGCGTGTCAGTGTCGTGCACAATGCCGATCTCCACGCTGCGCGCTTGCCCGTTATAAACAGGGGTGAAGCTGTGAATGGTCACGATGACGGGCTGCGCTGTCGCGGCGATTGTCTTGGCCAATTGATCTCGGAATGGGGTGTAGTAAAGGTCGGCCCTTTCGCGGCGCTGGTCTGCCGTCAAATCGGCATTCCTCGGAATTTTGATGGTTTCGCTCTGGGTTGGCATTGCGTCCATCGCGCTGGGCGGGCGGTTACAGTCGTAGACAAGACGAGATACGCCAGAGGCCACAAGGCGCGCGTCAAGGCGGGAAGAAATGCCGCGCGCAACATCGATCGCCCCCGGATCCCAAGCTGCATGGCTTAGCAAATCGGCGTCGCGCATCCCGAGGTTTTTGTAGATCTCAGGGATATAGCTGCTGGCATGCTCGCAAACGATCACGATGCAAGATTGACCCCGCGCGTTCTCGACGATCACATGGCCGTCAGATGAGGCGTGTTGAACATGATTCATTTGAGCTCCCCTTAGGTCAAGGTGATTGCTCTTATCAATGTTTGTCAACAGATTTCAGAAAATACCTTCACAGGCTGAGATTGTTTGATATAAAAATAAACAGAATGGAGGCCCAATGCCCCAAGACGAGCAAACAATATCTGATCGTATTCAGCAAAAGCTGGACGAATTGACGCGTGCAGAGCGGCAATTGGCGCTTTCGATTCTTGAGAACTATCCCGCGTCTGGGCTGGGTCCGCTATCTGCCTTAGCCAAAGACGCCCATGTTTCAGTGCCGACCGTCGCGCGGATGGTGCAAAAATTGGGCTACAAAGGCTATCCTGATTTTCAGGCGGAATTACGCGAAGAACTCAGGGCTAAGGTCAAAAACCCAATTGCCAAGCATGATACGTGGGCCGATGCGGTGCCTTCAGAACATTTGCTCAACAGGTTTACCGAAGCGGTGATTGAAAATATCCGGTTGACCCTTGGGCAAATTGACCCTGTGGCCTTTGACGAAGCTTGCGGATTGGTTGCGGATCAGTCGCGTCAGCTTTTTATCGTAGGCGGGCGGATAACCCACACTTTGGCCGAGTATTTCTTTTTGCACATGCAGGTTATTCGTCCGAATTTGACACATGTGCAGTCCACATCGAATACATGGCCCCATTATTTATTGAATGCAAAGAAGGGCGACGTTTTCGTGATTTTCGATGTGCGCCGCTATGAAAATAATACCCTCAAGCTGGCCGAAATGGCCCATGCGCGTGGCGCGAAGATCATCCTTTTCACTGATCAATGGCGCTCTCCGGTGCATCAGTTTGCCAATATTTGCCTGAGTTGTCGGATCATTGTGCCGTCGGCTTGGGATTCTGTGGCGACGCCTATGCTCCTTTTAGAAACGATGATTTCGTCGGTGCAAAACCTGAAATGGGACGAAACAAAACAACGAATGGAGACCCTTGAAGACATGTTCGATCAGACCAAACTCTTCCGTAAATTCACCTAATCTGGAGGTAGGGACATCCGTAGCAACCATGAAAACAATTGCTTCATTAGAGGTGGTCCTTGTTCTTCGACCAGTTTGCAGCCCAGTTAAGGTGGATCAGGGTTTCATGTCAGGCTGCCAGGCACTGTCAGAGCAAAACTGGTTGAGGCGGGCAGGGCATCCCCTTAGCTTCGGGGGATGACAAAACGCAGCCCATTTTGCTACTTCAAAACCAGCCCTGAGATCATCCGTCTGACTGTGATGTTGTACGTCCGGTTTCCGCTCTCACTCCGTAACGTGGAAGATCTTCTGCACGAACGAGGCATTGAGATCAGCCACGAAACAGTTCGGTTTTGGTGGAACAAATTTGGTCCGATGTTTGCTGCTGAGATACGAAGAA
>Ga0209137_1004424_pt1 | contig 11198 bp, 10 predicted proteins | sample SaaInl5LU_22_DNA_FD_184642 | JGI IMG/M metagenome (GOLD analysis project Ga0209137, IMG submission 184642) | Marine microbial communities from expanding oxygen minimum zones in the Saanich Inlet - ESP_105LU_22_DNA (SPAdes) (version 2) | ecosystem: Environmental > Aquatic > Marine > Intertidal...
GTGGAATGGGCGCTGGAGATAGTCACCCGCTGTGCCTGTGAGTACGTGTTGGATCTCGGTACGGGTAGTGGCGCCATCGCATTGGCATTGGCTCATTCGCGATCGCCATTAAAAGTGACCGCGGTTGATCGCAGTGACGCCGCCCTTGTCGTAGCAAAAAATAATGGTCGCGCACTAGGCTTGGACGTGGAGTGGTTGTCGGGCAGTTGGTTTGCCCCATTGGGCGACCGCCGTTGGCCGTTGATCGTGAGCAACCCACCTTACATCGCGGCAGCCGATCCGCACCTCACCCTAGGCGACCTACCCGCCGAGCCGATCGATGCATTGGTCAGCGGGAGTAGCGGTTACGAATGTTTTGAGCAAATATTGGCCGGCGCGCCACACCATTTATTGCCCGGGGGCTGGTTGTTGTTCGAGCATGGGTTTGAGCAGGCGGCGCATTTGCAGCAATTGATGCGCGCGGCGGGCTTCGTCTCGATAGAGACGCGTGCTGATTTGGCGGGCCAGCCGCGCGCTACGGGTGGCCGCTGGAAATGAATGACCCGAGTCTGAGCTGGCTGAGGCGATGGCGCGACGGGGCCAATAACACGTGGGTGGCGGCGATATGAGCGACTCGATAGTCAACGACGACCAGGCACTGGCGCGCTATTCACGGCAGATGTTGGTGCCCGGTATCGACTTTGAGGGGCAAGAGCAGCTGACGGCGGCGTCGATACTTATTGTGGGTTGTGGCGGCCTTGGCTGCCCTGCGGCGTTGTACTTGGCTGCAGCGGGCGTGGGTCGCATACGTTTAGTTGACGATGATCGCGTTGAGTTGAGTAACTTGCCGAGACAGATTGCCTTCAACGAAGCCGATGTCGGTGCGTTAAAAGTGACGCAGCTGGTTGAACGGCTCCGAGATCGCAATAGTCAGGTTGCGGTCGAGGCTATCGTCGGCCGATTTGACCTCGACACTGGCGCCGCACTACTCGAGGGGGTTGATATCGTGCTGGACGCGACTGACTCGCAGTCGGCGCGTCGCGCTATCGATCGGCTGACGTATCGACAGGGTCTGCCATGGATTATGGGCACCGCAGTGCAAATGTCAGGCATGTGGTTGCCATTCAGTGCGCAGCGGTCTGAGGGCTGTTATCACTGCTTGGCACCCTCTTTAGTGACAAACGCGCGGGGCGGCTGTGAAACCTTAGGTATTGTCGGGCCGGTGGTCGGTGCTATCGCCATGGCGCAGGCCTTTACGGTGCTCGCTGCAATTACCGGTTGTGCGCCGGTTCGCTGGGGTCAGTTGCACTTGTCCGATATGCGCAGCGGTGAATTGCGTCATCTCCAGCTTGGCCGGCGCGAGCATTGCCCCTGCTGTGGCGGCTCAACAGACGCGGTTTAATCCAAGGCGGTTTTCGGTGGGGTATCAGGAGGCTGCTGGGTGAAAATACGTTTTGTTGGCAGTGGCATGTGCAGCACGCGCCACACCCGTAAAACGATTAAGAATGCACACATTGCAATGCCTGCAATGGTGGCATACCAGAAGCCTGCCGCGCCGTCTTGGGGGTTTGTCGCTTCGACAATGCCCAGCCAGTAGCCCAAGGGCAATGCAATTAGCCAATAAGACACCACCATCATCAAAAATGGGAATCGCGTCTCTTTGAAGGCGCGCAACGTGAATGAGCCGACAATCTGGATGGCATCGATCAATATGAAAAACGCCGCGAGTTTGATCAGTCGCGTGGCCAGTGCGTGAATATTTGCATCGTCGGTGTACATAGAAATGATGAGCTCTGGCACGGTGAACAATACGAGCATGGTGCACAGGCCAATAGCCGCAGAAATGCTGGCGCCAACCCATAAAGCAAGCCTGACAGCGTCTGGCCGTCCCGCACCAATTGCATGCCCAATCCGCGTCGACATGGCGGTGCCGACCGCGAGCATTGGGATGTAAAACATATCCCAGACGTTAAAGGCGATTTGATGTGCACCCATCGCCGTGTCGCCGAGTGTCGCAACCAATAAGGCGATAAATGAAAATACCCCGACCTCGAGGAAGAATGTCAGGCCAATGGGTACGCCCAAGCTGAGAATGTCCTTGATCGCTGACCAGCTGGGTGGCTGGTAACGTATTGGCGGCAAAAATCTTGCCACGGCGTTCGAGCGCAGGACATAAAAAGCGATCAGTAGGAGGCTCAGCCACATAGAAATGGCGGTGGCGATGCCGCAGCCTTCGGCACCCAAGCTAGGGAGGCCCCACTGGCCGTATATAAACCCCCAGTTCAGCGGGATGTTGGCAATGAAGCCGATAACGCTCGCCGCGGCAAATGGCTTGGTAATGCCGAGACCTTGGGTATGGTAGCGCAGAGCGTGAAATACTCCGACCGCAGGCAGCCCCAGCGCAACCATTTTGACGTAATCATGCGCCTTAACCTGAGTGCTCTCGACAAGATTGAGTAGATCAAGAATAGGATTGCTGAAATAACAGATGGGGCTGACGATTAAGCCCAAAATGATGGCCAGCCAAAGGCTCTGCGGCAGTTGCGCGCGAATTTTATCGATCCGGCCTGCGCCAAAGTCCTGCGCGACAATCGTCGAAGTGGCAAAAAGCACGCCCAGAACCAGTAAAAACAGCGGTAGCCAAATATTGTAGCCGATCGCAATTGCCGCCAAATCAGTCGGATCGAAACGCGCCGCCATGACGGTGTCCACCACGCCAGTGCCCATTTGGGCGGTTTGGGCGATGAATAATGGCCAGGCAATACGCCATTGTTGGCGTAATTCGCCCGTCAGTGAGGGGGGGTGTAGGGACTCAGTCACGGTTATATGTCGGTAAGATAAATCATAGCTGGGCAATGTAGCACGGTGTGCCTGTGCTAGACTCGGGCCACTAGTCGTTTTACATGAGTTTTGATTTGAGCAAAAAAGATAAAGCCACCGCTGACGCGAACTGGCAACCCGAAGATTTTTCGGTCTCACCCGCGGAAGGCAAGACCCGATTCCACGATCTCGATTTACGTCCCGAGCTGATGCGCGGCATTGCCGAAATCGGCTTCGAATACTGCTCGCCCATTCAGGCGCAGATCCTACCGCATACGCTTCAGGGCCATGATGCTATTGGTAAAGCCCAAACGGGTACCGGTAAAACCGCGGCGTTCTTGATCACTATTTTCAACGATCTGCTGTGCAATCCGGTTGAGGGAGAGCGATTTCTCGCAGAACCTCGGGCAATTGTCATTGCCCCAACGCGCGAACTGGTCATGCAAATTGCGGCCGACGCCCGCGATCTCGGCAAGTACACGGGTTTGAATACCGTCACGCTGATTGGCGGTGCTGATTACCAAAAGCAGCTGCAGCGCGTTAATTCCGTTGTTACCGATCTGGTTGTGGCGACCCCCGGCCGCTTGATTGACTTTCTTGAGCGTCGCGATATGTATTTGGATCGGGTCGATACCCTGGTCTTAGACGAAGCGGACCGCATGTTGGACATGGGCTTCATTCCCCAAGTGAAGCGGATTGTTCGCAGCACCCCACGCAAGGAAGACCGCCAGACATTATTGTTCTCGGCAACTTTCACGCCCGACATTATGAACCTGGCGCAGCAGTGGACGTTTGAGCCTATCACTGTCGAGATTGAGCCTGAGCGTGTTGCCACAGCGACTGTTGATCAGCGGGTCTATTTGGTCTCCAGTCACGAGCGTATAAAAGTACTACAAAACGTATTGCGTAGCGCCGAGGCAACCAGTGTCATCGTCTTCGCCAATCGTCGCGACCAAGTGCGCAATCTTTACGAGAAACTGCGCAAGGCTGGTTTTTCCTGCGGCATGCTGTCGGGTGAAATTACCCAGGCCAAGCGCACCAAGACCTTATCGGATTTTAAAGAAGGTAAGATTTCGGTATTAGTCGCGACGGATGTCGCGGGTCGCGGTATTCACGTCGATGGTGTGAGCCATGTGGTGAACTACAATCTGCCCGAAGACCCTGAAGATTACGTGCATCGTATTGGTCGCACGGGCCGCGCTGGCGCGACAGGTATTTCTATCAGTTTTGCCAGTGAAGATGATTCATTTTTGCTGCCGGATATCGAAGCGTTGTTGGGTGAGCCGTTAGCTTGTAAGCAGCCGCCCGATGAGCTGATGGCGTAGTTCACGATCGTCTAACATGTTCCGCGGCGCTGGGTCGCGGAACACCTTGGGTTTAACGCAGTGGGCGCAACTCCTCACACCAGAACAATGTGGCGCCAATCACCGCCGCGGGTATCACGATTAAGTTAACGATTGGGATGCTCGAAATGAACGCTACCGTGCCCCCAAAGCCCAGGCTGCTCAGTCTGCGTGCGGCACAGGCCTCTCTGACGTCGCGAAAAGGCAGGCGGTGATTATCCATTGGGTAATCAACAAACTGTAAGCTCATCATCCACGCCCCCAAGATAAACCACAGCAATGGCGCGATCGCGTTGACGCCCGGTATGAATGAAATCACCAGTACAAACAATGCCATGGGCATGTAGTACAACACTTTGAAGATTTCACGCAGTAGCCCGCGCGGCACCTCGAGGAGTGCGGGTAAAAAACCTTCTAGTGCCGGTACCGCCTCACCAGTGACCTGCTCCTCGACCTTTTCTGCGAGCAACGCGTGAAACGGGGAGGTGAGCATCAGCACGATAAATGTTGAGACGTAACCTGTAATCAAACCACCGGCGAGCCAGAATAGGGGGGCGATTATCCAGGTTAAAAAAGCCAGCCAGTCGGGCAAACTACCGGTGGTTTCAATGTAGACATTGGATAAATAGTCGTAAGCGGCGCTGCCCAGCAAGCCAAACAGTAAAATGTTAGCCACAAGCGGCACCAAGACAAAGCCGCGTATACCCGGTTTGTTGAGCATGGCCAGGCCGCGAAAAAAGTACCCAGCACCATTAATGACATTCCCTCGCATAACTTTGATCCTCTCCTTGGACGCAAGCCTATTATACTTAACTCAGTGCCGATAGCAGGCGAAAGAGAAGATGGCACCAAAATGAGTGAAGACGACATATTCTTAGAGGAAATGGCCGACGTTAAACCGTTGGCCAGAGAGCCTCGCGAGCGCCTTAAACGCGCCGCTGAAGCCGTTGCGTTGAAGGCGCGTCGCGCCGCCGCAGAGGGCTTAAACAAAACGCCGCTGAATCCTCTAGTCGACGAAGGCGTCGAGCCTTTGGATGCCTGGTACGTACTGTCGTTTAAGCGGCCGGGTATACAGAACGGGGTGTATAAGAAGTTGCGTATGGGCCGCTACGAGACCGAGGCGCGCTTAGATCTACATCGCATGACGGTGGCGCAGGCCAGAGATGAGGTCAATAATTTTATCAAGGAGTCCATGGCGCTCGGGTTGCGCACCGTATTGATTCTGCATGGTAAAGGACAGCGCAAGGCGGAACAGACGCAAACCGCGGTGTTAAAAGGTTACGTCAACCAATGGCTGCAAGATTTGGAGCCCGTGCAAGCCTTTCATTCGGCGCAGCCGATTCATGGCGGCACCGGCGCCGTGTACGTTTTACTGCGCAAGAGTGCTGAAAAAAAGCGCGAGAACCGCGAGCGCTTTATGAAAGGGCGAGTACCCTACGACGGCCATTAGCCGTCGTTGAGTTTTGCCAGGAGTAGTTGGTTTAAAAGCTGAGGATTGGCTTGGCCCTTTGAGGCCTTCATGATTTGGCCGACAAAAAAGCCGCTGAGCTTTTTGCGCTTGGCGTCGTCCGCGGCGCGATATTGTGCCACCTGGTCGGGGTTGGCCGCGATCACATCCGCAACCAGTGCCTCGAGCGCGCCGCTATCGCTGACCTGCTTGAGGCCTCGCTTTTCAATGATGTCGTCGGCACTGCCTTCGCCGGCCCAAAGGCCCTCAAAGACCTGCTTTGCCAGCTTGCTCGACAGGGTGTTATCGGCGATACGCGCAACCAAACCTGCGAGTTGTTCTGCGCTAATGGGGCAGTCACTAATACTTAACTCATCGCGATTCATGGCGGCACTGAGATCGCCCAATATCCAGTTGGCCACCAGTTTGGCTGCAGCGCCTTGTTGAACGGCGGCTTCGAAGTAACGGGCCATTTCTTGCGTCGAGACCAGCAACGCAGCATCGTATTCGCCCAGTGCATATTGCGCGATAAAGCGTTGCCGCTTAGCGCCGGGCAGTTCGGGTAATGTGGCGCGTATGGCTTCGATGTAGTCGTCGGTAATGACTATCGGTAACAGATCGGGCTCAGGGAAGTAGCGATAGTCGTTGGCGACTTCCTTGCTGCGCATTGAACGGGTTTCGTTCTTGTCGGCGTCGTAAAGACGTGTTTCTTGGGTGATTTTGCCGCCGTCTTCTAATAGGTCCATCTGTCGCTCGACTTCAACCGCAATCGCGCGCTCTACAAATCGAAATGAATTGACGTTTTTGATCTCGGTACGCGTGCCATATTCCTCGCTACCTTCCGGGCGTAGGGAAATATTGATATCACAGCGCATAGAGCCCTCGGCCATATTGCCGTCGGAGATGCCGAGGTAGGTCACCAGCGAGTGCAGGGCTTTTAAATAGGCGACAGCCTGTTCGGCGGTGCGAAAGTCTGGCTCAGTCACAATTTCTAGTAATGGCGTGCCGGCGCGATTGAGGTCGATACCTGTTTGCCCCGCATAGGCATCGTGTACCGATTTACCTGCATCTTCCTCTAAATGAGCTCGGGTAATGCGCACGGGGAAAAGACTGCCATCGGCCATCGGTATATCAAACACACCCTCACCAACGATTGGTTCAAAGAACTGACTGATCTGGTAGCCCTTGGGGGAGTCTGGGTAGAAATAGTTTTTACGGTCAAAAATAGAGCGCTTACCAATCGCCGCGTCGACACCTAAACCAAACATCACCGCAAACTTGACGGCCTGTTCGTTCAGTACCGGCAACATTCCCGGCATGCCCAAATCGATAGCGCAGGCTTGCACATTCGGCTCGGCGCCAAAGCGGGTCGATGCACCCGAGAAGATTTTTGATTGCGTGGCGAGCTGCAGGTGGACCTCTAAGCCCATGACGGTTTCCCAGCGCATCAGGCTTGTCCTCCTAATGTTGGCGATGTCTTTGTGGAGAGCGGCGGTATGGCCCGATGCCAGTCGGTACGCATTTGAAGACGATGACCCGCGCGTAGCAAGGTTGACTCATCAAAGGCCCGACCAATCAGCTGAAGACCGATGGGCAATTCGTTGATTAATCCTGCCGGTATTGATAATCCGGGTAGGCCGGCCAAGTTGACCGACAGCGTGTACACGTCCTCCATGTACATTGCGAGCGGGTCAGCGGCCTTCGCGCCCAGCTTGTAGGCTGTGCCTGGTGCCGCGGGCCCGGCTATAACATCGACTTTGTCGAAGGCGTTCTTGAAATCTTGGTGGATGATGCGTCGCACCTGTTGCGCTTTTTTGAAATACGCGTCGTAAAAGCCCGAGCTCAACGCATAAGTACCCACCAAAATTCGGCGCTGAACTTCTTCACCGAAGCCCTCGCTGCGCGAGCGCACATAGAGGTTTTGTAGGTCTGCTGGGTTTTCGCAGCGATGCCCAAAACGCACGCCGTCGTAACGAGACAAGTTGGCAGAGGCCTCTGCCGGCGCAATGACGTAGTAGGTGGCGATGCCTTGTCGCGTGTGTGGCAGTTCAATGTCTACCAAGATCGCACCTTCAGCCTCAAGCTCGGCCAGTGCCGCTTGAATGCGTGCGGCAACATCAGGTGACAGGTCATCGCTAAAGTATTCTTTTGGCAGACCGATACGCAGTCCTTTGATGTCGTCAGCTAGGCCTGCGCGGAAGTCGGGCACTTCGATATCGGCTGAGGTCGAGTCGCCGGCATCGACGCCCGCCATGGCGTTGAGCATCAAGGCGCAATCCTCAACGCTGCGGGTCATCGGGCCCGCCTGATCTAGCGATGACGCAAAAGCAATAATGCCGCGGCGAGATACCCGACCATAGGTCGGTTTTAGACCGGTGATACCGCAGAGCGATGCGGGTTGCCGGATCGAACCGCCAGTATCGGTGCCGGTGGATAACGGGGCAAAGCCGGCCGCGATTGCCGCTGCTGAACCGCCAGAGCTACCACCCGGGATGCACTCGGTATCCCAGGGGTTGCGCGTTGCACCATAGAAACTGGTTTCATTTGATGAGCCCATCGCGAACTCATCCATATTCGTTTTGCCGAGCGTTACTGTGCCGGCCGCATTGAGCTTGCTCACTACGGTTGCGTCGTAGGGCGGTACAAAGTTGTCGAGCATTTTTGAGGCGCAGCTGGTTCGCACACCCTGCGTACAAAAGATGTCTTTGTGCAGCAGCGGTATGCCGGTCAACGGCGTGGCGTCACCCGAGGCGCGCCGGCGATCGGCAGCCTCTGCTACAGCAATAGCCTCGTCGGCGCACACGGTGATGACCGCATTGATGGCCGGATTCAGCGTGTCGATGCGCTTTAAGTAGTATTCGGTGAGCTCGCGGCTGGAGCATTTACCCTCGGCGAGCTGTTGCGAAAGCTCGGTTGCGGTTGCGCTGTCAAAGTCTATGGCATCAGTCATCAGTCGATCACCCTCGGCACCAGGAAATAACCATCTTCGACCGCGGGCGCCACAGCCTGGAGCGCCTCCCTGTGGTTGGTTTCGGTAACGGTATCTGCACGCAGACGTTGTGTCATATCGTGCGGGTTTGACATCGGTTCGACGCCCTCCGTAGCGACGGTTTTGAGCTCGTCGACCATGTCGAGGATACGGCTAAAGCGCTCCGCGACAGCATCGAGGGCGGTGTCAGGGATGTCCAAGCGCGCCAATTGCGCCACCTGGGCGACGTCTGCAGGGGTGACCGACATAAAATTGCGTCCAAAATCAGCGGAGGGCGGCACGCTACCACATTTGCGCCTTGCCCAAAAACCCCCACGTTGTTACATTCGTATCATTAATTTCTGGCTAAAAGCCTCTGATTTGTCTGTCTTTTCCGTTTTAGCTGTGGCGCAGGGGGTTTGCACCGTAGTTTTGGCGCTGGCAGCGCGGTATTTAGGGGTCTCGGTCGTTTATCAACCCGACGAGCTGCACGCCATCGATGTGCCTTAGCCGCATCCAGCTCGTCCCAATGGGAAATACACATGTTCAAGCGTCTGCGCGGCGTTTTTTCTAACGATCTTTCGATCGATCTTGGTACTGCCAACACATTAATTTATGTGAAAGATAAAGGTATCGTCTTAGACGAGCCTTCGGTGGTGGCTATTCGTATTCACAACGGTCAAAAGTCGATTGAAGCCGTGGGTAAGGAGGCCAAGCGCATGCTGGGGCGTACCCCCGGCAACATTAAGGCGATTCGGCCCCTGAAAGATGGCGTTATTGCAGATTTTCAAGTCACCGAGAAAATGCTGCAGCACTTCATCGCCAAGGTCCATGAGACACAGTTTATTCGCCCGAGCCCGCGTGTTTTGGTCTGTGTCCCTTGCATGTCTACTCAAGTTGAGCGAAGAGCGATCCGTGAGTCTGCCCTGAGCGCTGGTGCGCGCGAGGTGCGTTTGATCGAAGAGCCTATGGCGGCAGCGATCGGTGCCGGCCTCAATGTTGATGAGGCGTCGGGGTGCATGGTGGTCGATATTGGTGGTGGCACTACCGAAATCGCAATTATCTCCTTAAACGGCGTGGTATACCGAGACTCTATCCGTGTCGGTGGGGATCGTTTTGATGAGGCTATTGTCGCCTATGTGCGCCGCGCGTATGGCAGCCTGATTGGCGATGCCACCGCTGAACGGATCAAACAAGAGATTGGCTGTGCCTTCACCGGTAGTGAAGTGCGCGAGATCGATGTCCGCGGCCGCCACTTGGCCGAAGGGGTGCCAAAGAGCTTTACCTTAAACAGCGATGAAATTCTGAGTGCACTACAAGATCCGCTCGAGGCCATTATGCGCGCGATAAAAACCGCGCTTGAGCAGACCCCACCGGAGTTAGCTGCAGATATTGCCGAAGCCGGTATCGTGTTGACCGGCGGTGGTGCCCTGCTGCGGGATATCGACAGCCGCATTGCCAAAGAAACTGGCTTGCCGGTTGTGGTCGCTGATGAGCCGCTGACGTGCGTTGCACGTGGTGGTGGTCGCGCACTTGAATTGATGGATCGACACGCACTAGACCTACTCTCCACCGAGTAATATTGCTGGTCTGATTGGCCACAGGGGTCCTGGCATCAAACCACTGTTTCTAAAAGAGAACCACATCGGCATCAGGCTTGTCCTGGTGCTGCTGCTGTGTCTCGCCAGCTTGTTTTACCTGCGCAATATCGACGGCCTTGCCGGTGCAAGAGCCGTGCTCATGGACGGTGCAAACTTCATCTATCGTGTCGCAGTGACGCCCCGTGACGCCTGGGCCTCTGTTGCTGATTACCTGCAGTCGCGCGAACAGCTGCGCGAGGATAATCGCCGTTTGCAGCAAGAGAATCTGGTGTTGCAGGGCAAGACCCAGCAATTTGTTGCGGTGATGGCTGAAATTACCCGTTACCGGGCGCTGCTCAATTCTTCGCAGGAGGATTGGATTAAATATAAAAAAATATGGCAAATACATACAATCCAGAATTAGCTAGCAGAGTTTCTGCTGGACAAAGCAAACAGTTCGTAGATTACGGAAAATCTTTTTCAGAAGGATTTACTCCTGGTTTAAATAAAATTGTGGCCTCTAAAGCAGCGAAAGAAAAAGCCGCTGCTGAAGCCGCTAAAAAAGCTGCCGCTGAAAACGCAAAGCAAAAAGAAGAAGCAAAAAAACAAGCTGAAAAAAATCTTGAAGCCGGCCTTAAGAGTTTTGATATTTCTAATGCTGGCTATTTAAAAAGTTGGGAAAGCGGTGCTAAAAACATATCTGATTCATATAGATTAAATTTTGTTAACACTATTAAAGAAGAAACTGAAGCGGGACCGTTAGATCTTAATCAAAAGATGCAGTTTATTACTGATAGAAACGATTTAATTACCAAGCCTGAAAAATTAAAACAAACACTGTTACGTGACACTCAAGTATTAGGCGTGCTTGCTGAAGATTATAAAGACGGAAGTTTTAGCCCTGTAAATGACCCAGATTTAAAAGAAAAAGCTGCGGCTATATTAAAAACCTCAAAACCAGTTGGCGAGGGGTTATATGAATATGAGCTTAATGGTAAAAAAGAACAAATTGACAGTGAGGGTTTAGAAAATTTAGTTAATGATTTTATCTACACCGCTTC
>Ga0209137_1004429_pt1 | contig 11188 bp, 8 predicted proteins | sample SaaInl5LU_22_DNA_FD_184642 | JGI IMG/M metagenome (GOLD analysis project Ga0209137, IMG submission 184642) | Marine microbial communities from expanding oxygen minimum zones in the Saanich Inlet - ESP_105LU_22_DNA (SPAdes) (version 2) | ecosystem: Environmental > Aquatic > Marine > Intertidal...
TCGATCATCTGCAGTTAGAGGCTGGCGATCGGGTTGTAATGAGCTCATTTTTGATCCCGGGTAACGAACGTTTGGTTGAACGGATGATTGAGTCACTACGCGCGCGTAATATCGAAGTGATAGAGTCAGCGACCAGTTCCACCCCTATCCATGCGTCAGGTCACCCTTGCCAAGCCGAACTCGCTGAGATGTATCAATTAGTGCAACCGGATATTGCCGTCCCCCTTCACGGTGAAGCAGAGCACATAGAGGCCAATGCGATGATCGCTAAACGCTTCTCAGTGCCGGTTCAGCTGAAAGGTCTTAATGGTGATCTTTATGAGCTGGCGCCTGGGGCTCGTATTCACTATGCCGCTGTTAAAACGGGTCGTATTGCTGTATCGCAACGGTGATAAAAACGAAGTGCGCAAAACCAATATTTGAGTTCAGTTTCGCCTTAGTTGACAGCAGTTATGACACTTGCCGCTTCTGGTCAAAAAATAACAAGAATCCTCGTTATTCTCGATAAATTTCCCCTCTATTGCTGAGTTGATTGGCGATCAATGAACTAAACTTAGTGCATCCCAGCGTATGGAGAGGACGGTGCGCAAAGAGTTTGAAGCGGTACGTGAGCTACTGATGCGAGGCACGCGACAGGTCAAATTAAACGACCTTTGGTACGATATTCATCGTCGCCTTAAAGTAGGTGAGGTAACTGAGCGTGGCACACTTGCATTAACAGAGGATGAGAAGGGCCAATTGCGGTTTTGGATTAAAGATGAAACGGGCATCGACCCCTTGGTACGAGAGCATCTGCCGGGCTTCACTCGGACATCAACTGCCCCGACTCAGTTTCAAAAAGCGAGCCCGCGTGCTGTATTTGGTCGTATGTTGCGTTTGGCGCGTTATGGGGGTGGCACGATTAACTTGCGTAGCGGGCCTGCTCTGGTTCCACACGGGGCTATTCTTAGCGTTGAGCCCGAGTATATCGATCTATCTAAAGAGGTGTTGCTAGTTGTCGACAATGGCGCCCTGGTCAGAGATTGGCGCAGCCTCACACTGCCGAAGGAGCTAAACGAAGCATTGATCGTGTTTCGCGGCCAAGAGCGTGACGCGCTGACACTGATGAGTGTTATTGATGAGCACCAACCAAAGCTCAACGTTGGCTTTTACGATTTCACACCGCAGGGAATGAAATCAGGTTTGTTAGCCGAGCACGATGCACTGTTGATTCCCTCACGCTGGATCGCTATGAATGCCCAAGATCCCTTTTTTCAAACCCATAACCATGCTGAGCTATTCATGTCGCAGGTAGATGCACTGGTTTATCTGCAAGAGTTTGCACCTAAGGCTTTGCACCCCCTGCTCAGTCACATGAAGGCACATAAGATGGCCCTTGCACAAGAACATCTGATTAAACAGGATGAGCCCTTACTTCTTATGCCTTTGAAACCGGTGATGTAACTTTTTGAAATAAGTGTTTCCCTTTGCCTCATTCTTGAAAAATCATTCACCCCTGCTTTAACCTATCGTGCCTTGAGTTATTAATGCGACCAAAGAGCATTAAATCTTTAATTCAAGATGGTTTAGACTTCTGTTTTGACCTGAAGGGCTATCAAAATTTATCGGCTTCCTTAGGGCAGTTATCTAATCTAGCGGATATTAAGTTGCCATGTGTTTAGTTGCTTTTAGTTGGTCCCCGGGAAGTCAGTGGCCTTTGATGCTTGTTGCAAACCGAGATGAATTTCGTGATCGTCCGACTGAGCCTATGCACTGGTGGGGCGATCTTGAAAATCCGATTCTAGCGGGTCGTGATCTGCAAGCAGGTGGCACATGGTTTGCAATTAATGAGCAGGGTCGATTTGCACTCGTCACGAATATTCGGCCCGGCTACATAGGCAAGAGTGGTCTGCGTAGTCGTGGAGAACTGCCCGTAAGCTATCTTAATTCACAAAAAAGTATCAGTGATTTTCATGCCGATATTCTGCCAAGTATTCATGAATATTCGGGTTTCAATCTGTTGCTCGGCGATGTATCACAAGCAATGAATGGAGGCATTGAGCAACTTTTTTGGTTTAGTTCTGATCAGCCCGCTGGACAACGCATTACGCCAGGAATACATGTTCTCAGTAACGATGCACTGAATACGCCCTGGCCTAAGGTCGAGTTGGCTCGCAAACAGATGGTTAACGCCCTGCCTATGCTCGCGAGAGGTGAGATAAGTCCACAGGTATTAACCTCTATTGAACGCAGTTCACGGGAATCACTCCCACAGACGGGGGTGCCCTTTGAGTGGGAATCATTGCTGTCGGCGCAAACCATTCAGGGAGTGGACTATGGAACTCGAAGTCGGTGCTGGTTAAGAGTAAACAGTCAAAAGGCTATCTACCTCTCTGAGTATCAACTTGGCGAAGATGCCAAGGTAGTGGATGTGCGTAATTTTAATTGGAAGAGCTAGTCGGTTATTTGTCGGGGAAGCTATGTTCGGTATAGTCGATTTAACAACGTTTATTATTGGTACTATCGTTATCGTGCTCCTACCGGGGCCCAATTCGATGTATGTCATGACAGTCGCTGCTAGGCGCGGCACGCTGGCTGGTTTTCAGGGGGCACTCGGTATATTTTTTGGTGACCTGACGCTTATGCTTCTGTCAGTTGGCGGTGTTGCCTCTTTAATACAGACAACCCCGATGCTATTCACGCTATTAAAATATGCCGGTGCGGCTTATTTAGTTTGGTTGGGGTTTGGGCTTCTACGCTCGCTGTTTATATCCGAGACCGAAGCTGCGCATTTGGTTGAGGGTAAAGGTCTATCCGAGTCTGTGAAAGGTGAAAGGCACCCGTTTAAAGTGGCGCTGTTTGTAAGTCTATTAAACCCTAAAGCGATTCTCTTTTTCGTCTCATTTTTTATACAGTTTGTTGAGCCTGGCTATGCCGAGCCGTTACTCACATTTACTTTGCTCGGTGTGATTGTGCAGATTATTAGCCAGACCTATCTTGCGGCTATTATTTTTATCGCCGTCTACTTTAAACAGCGGCTTTCAGCGGGTTCTCGCCTTGCAAAAGTGTCTAAGGCAGGCGCAGGAACCATGTTTGTCGGTTATGGGGCTAAGCTTGCATTAGCATCGGTTGGTTAAAATAACCAAGCGATACCCAACCAGAAAAACAGAAAGAAGACGAAGAATGCAGGCAGTACGAACTGGATTTCACCAATCAGCCCATCGCCCGCCGCGAGAGTGAACACCAGCATTACAACCAGTGTTAGGAAAAAACTGATGATAGCCGAGCTGCGTAAGCCAACCCCTTCGTTGAATGCTGGCGCCAGCGTTGCGAAAAGTTCCGGTGCCAGGACTATGATCCCCCCAATTAACGCTATTAGAATAAGTGAAAGCAGAACTGCAGTAGTGCGTGCTTGGCGTTTATCGTCGCGATCACTGGTATTCACTCTTAGCCTCATTAGATTCCGTCCTTATTTCCTTTAATAACATCGCGGATCTCATTAGGATCAGGCAGGCCCTTTACATTCATTTCAGGCTGATCGCCTGCGGTATAGATTTCAATACTACCGACGCCAAAAATACGGTTAAAAAATGATTGATGAACTTTTACTGTACGAACGGCATCACAGTCCACTTCAGAACGTGACTTGGACAATAAACCCTCTTCAAGGTAGATCTGTCCATCTGCAACTGTAAGTGAGGTCCCTTTACACAATAGATACCAGTAGAGAAGTATCAGAAGGCCAATACCGCCTGCTGGAATCAGTAACAAACAGAGAATGAAGCTAAAGGGACGATTGCGAAACATTACGGGGTGAGCTGTGTATGACGGCATGCTGTGAACGAGTCTCCAAATATATAAAAGTCTTGTTTGGCAGTTTAGACGCTATCATGAAAAATTGCCGCTTACGTGCGCTAAAAAACTGCAGACCTGGAATCGCTCTTGTAAAAAGGACAACAGACACCTGAGTGCCTCTTATTATTAAGTTGCGCGAATGAACTTAACTTTTCGAGACCTATCGATGGTAAATGATCAAGAAAACAGCACCCGATTAGACTTTACAGCAGCTGTTTCCGGTGCCGGAGTCATGGGAAGTGGTATAGCAGGGCAGTGTGCAGCGTCAAATGTTCAGGTCATTCTAAACGATATATCGCCCCAAGCGTGCGAGCGCGGATTACATCAAATTAAGTCGAGGTTAGATCGCCAGCTAGCAAGCAATCGCATCAGTCAGTTAGCGTTTGACAGACAGTTAGCCTGTATTAATTTGAGCACAGATGGGTCAGGTTTTGATGAAGTTCATATTGCGATAGAGGCCATTGTTGAGAACCCGCAGATAAAGCAGCAGGTATTACGCGAACTCGAGGGGAAACTCAATGATAGGGCAATCCTCGCATCCAATACATCAACCATCTCTATCGAATACCTGGCGAGTGCCTTGAAACGTCCAGAGAATTTTTGTGGATTACACTTCTTTAACCCTGTTTCTCAAATGAAACTTGTTGAAGTTGTGCGTGGCACGCACAGCTCAGATGCCTGTATTGATCTGTGTGTCGAGTTTGCTAAAAGGTTGGGCAAGGTACCGGTTGTGGTTCGTGATTGTCCGGGGTTCTTGGTTAATCGGCTGCTGTTTCCCTATTTCCATGGTTTTGATCTTTTGGTTAAAGCGGGGGTAAGTTATCAGCGAATTGATAGGGTGATGACAGACTTTGGTTGGCCAATGGGGCCAGCTTACCTCGCTGATGTGATCGGTATGGACGTTATGGTGAGTGCCGATACTGTCCTGTGTCAGGGATACCCTGAACGCATGAGTTATCAGGAACCGTCTGTATTTGAACGCCTATATGAAAAAAGATGTTTGGGGCAGAAAACAGGAAAAGGCTTTTATACTCACTTAAACAGTCAGCACACGCGTGGGGCAATTGAGCCAAATCCTGAGGTGATTGAACAGCTCTATGACACCTCAGGTTTAACTTCAACTCAAGCTGATATCAGTGATTTAAATATACTAGAGCGCATGATGTTGCCAATGTGCACCGAGGCGCTTTTATGTTTAAAGGAGGGCGTTGTGTCGACCGCTAGCGATATAGATTTGGCAGTGAATCTAGGACTTGGTTTTCCCACAGTGCATACCGGGCTGATGCACTACCTAGACGCTTTAACACAGCGAGGGTTATGGAATGTACTGGAACCTTACCAGCACCTAGGCCCTCTTTATCATTTAACAGACTAACCTTGACGCTTTTGTTTACGTTGCCACTCCAGATGGCGCTCTAGCTGCTGGCAACTCTTGAGCTTATCAAGCGTGTTGAAATCCTTTGCCAATTCGAGCTCATCGTGGAATCGGTGAACGGTTCTGTGACAATCTCGGCAGAGCCAGACTCCTCGGTTGAGTTCAGCTTTAGTGTAATCTTTCTTGAATCGTGTTCGGCTATGCACCTTTCGCGGAATAAGATGGTGAAAAGTGAGTGCCAACTTACGATCGCATAGCTGGCAATTCGAAGGTTTAGGTGGCTTTCGTAATTGATCATCAGCCCCTTCGCCTGTTGAGCTAGGCTGTTCAACGAAAAATCTCTCTTTTCTATTCATAGCATCTTTAGCGTTTAAGCCAACTGGATTCGCACACCTCTATGTTACGTAAATTACATCCGGGTGAGATCAACGCAGCACTAGGCACTAGGCTAGTTCCCCAGACACACAATTAACCAATTAATTGCTACACTCTAAGGGCATTCGTTATGATGAGCCTCTGCTGCTATCCTGACCGTGTAAAGCGCTTGATCACTCGCCTCTCCTGGTTTGAGAGGGTCGTAGCAGAAAGTAAAGGAACCTCACTTGGATCAGGAAAGATTGACGCAACCTAACAGCAGTGCTGCTTTATCGGTGACACGCTTGATTCGCTTCGACCATCAATTGAAATGCGTTGGGGCGACCACGCCAAGTCTAGCGGCAAAAGCCAATAGGGGCGATCTGTTTGGTGAGCATATCGGGCGTTGGCAAGGGCTGCTTAATCGAACACTTCTTGGTGAACGAATGAGTTCTCAAGATCATCAGATACCCATCAATACAGACGTTCGTAGCTGGCGCCTGATTCCTGATTATGGCCCTGAGGGTAAAATCAATGCTGCTGTTTTAATCCTAGAACCCTCAGCAGAGACTGCCGTTGAAAAACAGCAACAAACTGATCGTCTTCAGATCGACAATGAGGTGCTTTCCAAACAGATTGAGTTGATCGTTCAACACTCCAACCTCTCAATTATTCTTCACGATATCGAGACTGATACGCAGAAGCTGCTGGCAGGGCAAACCAGTTTGTTGCAGCGATACCCTGGTATGACAGTGAGTGAGGCGCGAGCACAGCTGCACTCGGATGCTGATTTGAAACGCCTGAAATATGCCGAAAAGCATCCTGGTGTTGCCGTTATTGTTGCGGCGCGAGTCCCTGGAACTGTTGACGACCTTCGCTGGAATCAATTTGTATTCTCCCCTGTGTTTGAAATGGACGGCCGCCGTGTTCAATTACTGTACAGACTCTCTGTTGATGAGTTAATGAATGCACAAAGTAGCCTTGAGCAAGCAATCCGGTTTGCAGAGATCGAGACCTTTGAAGAGGATGCGCAGACTGGTGAAGGGCATCATATTTTTGGTGCCATAGAGCGCTCTGGACAATTTCTTGGGGGAGAGGAGCGACTCAAACGTGTACCTGAACCTTATAGAAAAGCTGTATCCGAGGCTCTTCAACAGATTGGCCAGCGGGTTGAATTTCCATTCTTAGACCCTGAAACCAACCAAATTAGCTGGTTCGAGCAACAGACAATACGTGAGTACATAAATGATGAAGGACGTCGGATCCTAGTCGGTATGTCACGTTGTATTGACGAGGAAAAATCAGCATTACACGCAGCCGAGGCGGCTATAAAAGAGCTAGAAGTTGCTAATCAGAACGCGCTGCAAGCCGCTAAAAGTAAATCTGAATTTCTAGCTAATATGAGCCACGAGATTCGCACCCCTTTGCATGCGGTGCTGGGCTTAGCTCAGATGGCAAGTCGCGCTAAAACATTAGAAAAAGCCCAGGCTCAAGCGGATAAAATCGTAAGTGCGGGTAAATCCCTACAGACGATAATTGACGACGTTCTCGATTTTTCCAAGATGGATGCTGGAAAACTAGAGCTTGAACACCTTCCATTTGACCTGCAAGACACCTTGACCAATCTTGCCGTTATTATGTCGAAAGCGGGCTCATCCAAATCGCTCGATATGGCTATTCACCTCAGCTTCGCTCCAACTTTTATGCTTGTTGGTGATAAGCAACGCCTTGAACAAATCCTGATTAACCTCGTCGCAAACGCGATTAAATTTACCCATCAGGGCAGTGTGATACTGGGTGTTGAATGTGTAGAGCAAGACTCAAAGTCACAAAAGATACGCTTCAGTGTGCAAGACACAGGCATTGGTATCTCACCAGAAGCACTGATAAAAATTTTTACCGCGTTTGAGCAGGCCGATACATCCACAACCCGTCAATTTGGTGGCACAGGTTTGGGGCTTACGATTTCTCTGCGGCTTCTTGATCTAATGTCGAGCACTTTTGAGGTGGACTCTCATCCAGACAAGGGGAGTGTTTTTTCGTTTGAGATCGATTTCGAAATAGGTGAACCGGTATCAGCGAAGTATGGATCAGCGAGTCTATTAATCGCGGATGACTCATATAAAACCGCTAAAGCTCTGTCTGATAGTTTGTCGATATGCGGCTGGGATGTTCAATGTGTTGATAACGGACAAGCCTTGGTTGAGGCGGCTACTAAAGCACACGCACATGAGCCCAAAGATCTATTGATTATCGATTGGGATATGCCTGATCTTGACGGCCTTGAGACAGCCGCACTTCTGTTCCATCGACTCGGCGCCCAACGCCCTAAAGTCGCAATAATGGTTAATGGGAGTGAACGAGAGCTTGTCGAAGGGCTTAGTGATGAACGTTTTGTCGATCGTGTGTTGGAAAAGCCTGTACTTGCAGTGGATCTAGTCAACTTGCTACAGGACGCAAGCGTCGAAGTTGCATTGGGTCGCTCAGATGCTCGGTCTTTTCGGCCGTTGTCGGGTTACAAAATCCTAGTTGTTGACGATAACGAGTTTAACCTCGAAGTAGCGCAGCATATATTCGGAGGTCAGGGTGCCAAGGTGATCTGTTTGACTGATGGTCGGCAAGCAATCGACTGGTTGGTACATAACCCAAATCAGGCAGATCTGATCTTTATGGATATTCAGATGCCCGTTCTTGATGGTTTAAGTGCAACGCGTGAGATCCGAGAGACCTTAGGTCTAGATATTCCAATTATTGCGCTGAGTGCTGCCGTATTTGATACAGACCGCAACGCCGCCTTAGATGCCGGCATGAGCGGATTTATCGCTAAGCCCTTCAAGGTTGAGGATGCATTAAAGACAGTGTTAGCGCTAAGTAGAGTGCCTATCAGCAAACTTAGGTCGACAGGTTCTCAAACGCATCAGGAGATTAATACCTCTGAGCAGGCCAAGGATTTGCTAATAGACAAGAGCCGTGCCTTAGAGTTTTGGGAGAGCCTAGATAGACTGAAGAGCGTCTTGTTGCAGTTCAGTATTGAACATCAAAACACAGGGTTAAATATTGCTGGGCTTACAGCCTCTGAAGCCAGCGCTGTACTTCATAAGCTCAAAGGTAGTGCTGGATCGCTTGGTTTGACCGCTTTAGTGGTGCAGATTTCGCGACTGCAACGTCTTTTAGAGGATCAGGCGGCCCCTAACAAAGTGAAGGTTCAACTTGCCCAGCTAGATATAACGCTTGGCGATACATTAGATGCAATACGGCGCTTCTGCTCGCAATAGATATCTGACCCTGATGCCGTTGAACCTGTCGGATCGAGTTGCGCCAAGCGAGTGTCTGCATCGAACAACATGTTCGAGAGGTGTCTCAGCCTGAGGGCTGTTAGTTGCTCACCTAAGGATTCGGAGTAAGACCGCAAAACATCCCCAACGCCCCCAGAAATTTGGCGCTCACAAAGCACCCTGGCTATTAGACCTTGAGTCATGATTGATATTTTTTGCACCATAAAATTGCAAATAAACTTAAGTGCAAATATATTTGCGTATCTTTGGTGTGCGATCTACTTTAAGACTGATCTATATTTAGCTTTAAATCCTATGGCTACTTCGCATTATTAGATTTGTGGACCTCGTTATTGTGGTCACTATAAACGAACGGAGCAAAATAATGACACATTTGAACAAAGCACTTTCAGCAACAGCTTTTGCGCTAAGTCTTGCTGCAGGTTCAGCATCAATGCATGCAGTTGCAGCTGACGAAACTTTCATCACTATTGGCACCGGCGGACAGACAGGTGTTTACTACGTTGTAGGCCAGTCAGTATGCCGCCTAGTTAACCGTACCGCTGAAGAGCACGGTATCAAATGTACGGCACCTTCAACAGGTGGTTCAGTTGCTAACTTAAACGCTATTCGCGAAGGTAGCATGGATATGGGGGTGGCTCAGTCAGATTGGCAGTTCCATGCATACAACGGTACTAGCAAATTTGAAGAGCAGGGTGCAAACGCTGATCTGCGTGCAGTATTCTCTGTTCACCCAGAACCCTTCACTGTTGTTGCTCGTGCTGATTCAGGAATCACCACCTTTGATGATCTTAAAGGTAAGCGCGTGAACGTCGGCAACCCTGGCTCAGGTCAGCGCGGTACGATGGAAGTATTGATGGCAGCCAAAGGTATGACTATGGATGACTTCAAACTAGCCTCAGAGCTTAAATCATCTGAACAGTCACAGGCCCTTTGTGATAATAAAGTAGACGCAATCGTATTCACTGTTGGTCATCCAAATGGTTCCATCAAAGAAGCTACAACGTCTTGTGAATCAGTATTGGTAGATGTCAGCGGCCCTGCTGTTGATATGCTTGTGTCAGAAAATGATTACTACGCACCAGCGACTATCCCGGGTGGTATGTACACGGGTAACGATGCAGATGTATTAACTTTCGGTGTTGGTGCGACCTTCGTTAGCTCAACTAAAGCTGATCCAGAAGTCGTTTATCAGGTTGTTCGTGCTGTGTTTGAAAACTTTGATCGTTTCAAAAAGCTACACCCAGCATTTGAAAACCTTGATCCAGCTAAAATGATTAAAAATAATCTGTCTGCTCCATTACACGACGGTGCAGTACGTTACTACAAAGAAAAAGGTTGGATGTAATCCAACCTAATGTGGGCGCTTAGGATCCTGAGCGTCTACACTTTATGAATAAGTTAAAAGCGAAAAGCGCCTTCTAGGCGTTTTTTGTTATCTAACAAAAATGCTGCAATGCGATTAGTCAAGATGGCGGCCCTTTGATGATTCCAAACGAAAGTAAAAACACTCCCTTGTCTGATGCTGAACTTCAAAATTTAGTTGATTCCACCGATAGTGGGGCTCGTAACCCGATCGGTATTCAGAAAAAGGTACTGCTCTCTACGGCTTTAATCTGGTCTCTTTTTCAGCTTTGGATAGCCTCTCCACTCCCTTTTTACGATTGGCCGATTGTTGGTAGCTTTGGTGTATTTAATGATACGGAAGCACGCTCGATTCACTTAGGTTTTGCGGTTTTTCTATCTTTTCTTGCCTTTCCTGCATTTGCTAACTCGCCACGAGATAAAATACCCTTTATCGACCTGCTTCTGTCGGTAGTCGGTGCTTTTTCAGCGGCCTATCTGTTTATATTTTACGAACAGTTGTCTGATCGACCTGGTGCGCCCATCCTTCAAGATTTGATCATCGGTTCTATCGGTATTTTACTTTTACTTGAAGCGACCCGTCGTGCACTGGGTCCACCATTGGTGGTGGTTGCATCTATATTTCTGATTTACACCTTTGGCGGGCCATATATGCCGAGCATCATTGCTCACAAAGGGGCGGGTTTGAGTCAAGTTATCAACCATCAGTGGATTACGACTGAAGGTGTTTTTGGTATAGCTCTTGGCGTATCAACCAGCTTTGTATTCTTGTTTGTACTTTTTGGCGCATTACTCGATAAGGCGGGCGCCGGTAACTACTTCATTAAAGTTGCTTTCTCATTGCTAGGTCACATGCGTGGCGGGCCTGCAAAAGCAGCGGTTGTATCATCTGGTTTAACGGGTTTAATTTCAGGCTCCTCAATTGCAAACGTGGTTACAACGGGCACGTTTACGGTTCCTATGA
>Ga0209137_1004432_pt1 | contig 11177 bp, 11 predicted proteins | sample SaaInl5LU_22_DNA_FD_184642 | JGI IMG/M metagenome (GOLD analysis project Ga0209137, IMG submission 184642) | Marine microbial communities from expanding oxygen minimum zones in the Saanich Inlet - ESP_105LU_22_DNA (SPAdes) (version 2) | ecosystem: Environmental > Aquatic > Marine > Intertidal...
CAGGTGTTATAGCTCAGGAACTGGAAAAAAGCCACCCTGAATTTGTTAATACCGATGATGAAGGATTTAAGTCAGTTAAATATATAGATTTATTAATTGCTAAAATAGCTGAGTTAGAAAATAGAATTAAAGAATTGGAAAAATAATTATTAACTAAAAACAGAAAAAATGAACATTACTTACGATTGGAAAATCACGGCTTTAAAGAAAGCACCAACGCTAGACGGATTGTCTAATGTGATTACACACATTAAATTTGATTATACAGGTACAGATGAAGAATCTGGAGAATCCCACACGTTTAGCGGAGCTTGTCCTGTAGGTCCACCGTCAGGAAACAACTTTGCTAGTATTGAAACATTAACCGAAGATATAGTCATAGAATGGGCTAAAGCTAATCACCCTACAGATCATATGAATGAGGTTATCGAAAAAGGTATTAAAGCTAAAGTTATACCTGCTAACGAAGATGTAACAGAATTAGATTGGTTAGCAACAGAAACACAAATAGATATAGAAGAAAATGGTAACGTATAATTGGAATTGTAAAACAGTAGATGCTTACCCATCAGTAGGCGAGAACACAAATATTGTATATAACGTGCACTGGAGGGTAACAGCAGTGTCAGATCAAGTTGATTCAGAAGGAAATGCTTTTAAGGCATCAGCTATCGGAACTCAGGTTTTAAACACTGAAGATATAACAGAGTTTACACCGTTTGATCAGTTAACTAATGATCAGGTAGTTCAGTGGGTTAAAGAATCTATGGGTGAAGAAAATGTAAATAATTTAGAAAGCAGTCTTCAGTCACAGATTGATAACTTAGTAACACCTACGTCGGTTACGTTAACTATAGGGGATTAAAATAAAAAACGTATATTTGTATTACTAAATTAAATATAAAAAATGGAATCAAAAATCACAAAAGAAGAGTTAGATCTATTAGTATCTTTAAAGAACAAGCAGGACCAAGCATTATATCATATAGGTGCTATTGAATCTCAGAAGCACGCTATGCTTCATGCATTGTCAGATATAAATAAGGAGGTAGAGGACAATAAGAAGGTTTTAGAGGATAAGTATGGTCAGGTTAGTATTAACTTAGAGGATGGTACTTTTACTGAAATAGAAAAAGAGTAATGCATATCAGGAAGATTTCTATAGGAACTGACTACAAGTCTAGCTCAATGCACTATATCCAAAACCAGGATGTTTTAAATGGTGAATATAAGATTCATCTGATACAATACGTTCAAGAGTCACAGTCTTACTGTATATGGATAGAAAGGAGCGGTGAGGTTTTACTTTGGAAGCAGTTCAATAGAAATATGCCTGTATCTATAGAGTATAACATAAACTTCTAATGAAATCTCCTACAAACTTTATTGTGCGTCCATTAAATGGTCGCAGGTATAGTAATATAAAAAAGATTGGTGATGTTGACTTAATAACGAGCACATCTCAAGAGGATCACAAGGTATCAAACAGATACGCTGAGGTTGTTTCTACACCTATAAACTATTCTGGAGATATACAGCCTGGAGACACTCTTATTGTTCATCATAACGTTTTTAAGTATTACTACGATATGAAGGGAAGGCAGAAGAGTGGTAAGAGTTTTTTAATGGATGATCTGTTTCTTGTTGATGACTATCAGTACTATATGTATAAGAGTAATAATGAGTGGAAGTCTAAGGAGGAGTTTTGTTTTATAAAGCCTATACCAAAGGAGGAATTTTACATAGATAGTCATGCAAAAAATCAACCATTAGTAGGTAAGGTTAGATACATAAATAATACTCTACTTTCTTATGGAGTCAACGTTGGTGATATAGTATCTTTCAAACCAGAATCAGAGTACGAGTTTGATATTGACGGAGAGAAGCTATATAGGGTAAGAACAGATTGGATAACATGGATGCAACAGAAATAAAGAAGGAGATAATAAGGGCGGCTGAGGTTGCTGTTAAGGAACTTATAAAGGTTGCTAAGGAAGGTATTATTAAGAAGGATTATGATGACCTGTCTCCAGACATTGCAGCTGACAGGCTAAAGAACGCTGCTGCATCAAAGAAGCTTGCTATATTCGATGCGTTTGAGATTTTAAACAGAATAGAATCTGAGAGGTCTATGCTAGAAAGCAGTGTTGAAAACTCTAAAGACATGAACAATTTTGCTGAAAGAAGAGCTAAATAATTTTATACCTAGTGGTGTAATAAAAAAAAAGAACAAAGCAAAATCATTCTCTTATGGTTATGACGAGAAGTATGACGTTGTAGTTATATCTAGGGATGGTACTATAGGTGATATATGGAACATTAACGGTGTTAACATAGCGCTTCCACCTAAACCTAACAACATACATAAGAGAAGTACAAAGAAGGAGGATCAGTATTGGGAGCCGTTCGAGTATCCTAAAACACTAGAAAAAATAAAGTCAATATTTCAATGGAACCAGTCTCCTAAAGAATTTAAGAGCAACTGGGTTGATTATATTGAGGAGGAGTTCGATAGAAGAGAGAACGGATTTTGGTTCTACAATAACGGAGTTCCTACATACATTACTGGTACACACTATATGTACCTGCAGTGGACAAAGATAGATGTAGGTCATCCAGACTTTCGTGAGGCAAACAGAATATTTTTTATATTTTGGGAGGCTTGTAAGGCTGACCCTAGATGCTTTGGTATGATATACCTGAAGATAAGACGTTCAGGTTTTTCTTTTATGTCCTCTGCTGAAACGGTTAATACAGCAACACTCGCAAAAAATTCTAGGGTTGGAATACTGTCTAAAACAGGTTCGGATGCTAAAAAGATGTTTACAGACAAGGTTGTTCCTATATCTAGTAACTACCCTTTCTTCTTTAAGCCTATACAGGATGGTATGGATAAACCTAAGACTGAGTTAGCGTATCGTGTTCCTGCTTCTAAGATTACTAAGAAGAATATGTATGACGATGCAGATGATATGGCTGGTCTTGACACAACAATAGACTGGAAGAACACTGACGACAACTCATACGATGGTGAGAAGCTACAGCTACTTGTTCATGACGAGTCAGGAAAATGGATCAAGCCTAATAACATATTAAATAACTGGCGTGTAACAAAGACTTGTTTGCGATTAGGTAGTAGGATTATAGGCAAGTGCCTGATGGGATCAACGTCAAATGCTTTAGATAAGGGAGGTGAAAATTTTAAGAAACTTTACTACGACTCAGATCCGAAAACAAGAAACGCAAATGGTCAAACTAAAAGTGGACTATATTCACTTTTCGTCCCTATGGAGTACAACCTAGAAGGTTTTATAGATAGATACGGTAACCCAGTGTTAGATAATCCTTCAAAACCAATAAAAGGAGTAAACGGGGATTACATAAAGAAAGGAGCTATAGATTACTGGGATAACGAGGTTGCTAGTTTAAAGAATGATCCTGATGCACTTAACGAGTTTTATAGACAGTTCCCTAGGACAGAGTCACACGCATTTAGGGATGAAAGTAAGTCATCTATATTTAATCTAACAAAAATATACCAGCAGATGGACTACAACGATAACCTTATAAGAGATAGGGTTTTGGTTAAGGGTTCGTTCCACTGGAAAGACGGTAAGAAGGACACAGAGGTTGTTTGGGTTCCTGACGATAGAGGAAGGTTTTTGGTATCCTGGATACCTAATCAGTCATTACAGAATAGAATGGTGGTACGTAACGGTATGAAGTTCCCTGGTAATGAGCATGTTGGAGCGTTTGGTTGTGACTCTTACGATATATCAGGAACGGTAGGTGGAGGAGGATCTAACGGTGCACTACATGGGCTTACTAAGTTTCATATGGATGATGCTCCTGTGAATCAATTCTTTTTAGAGTATGTAGCAAGACCTCAGACCGCTGAAATATTCTTTGAGGATGTTTTGATGTCTTGTGTGTTTTATGGTATGCCTATACTTGTTGAGAATAACAAACCAAGACTTTTGTATCATTTTAAGAATAGAGGGTACAGAAAGTATTCAATGAACAGACCTGATAAGCCATTAAGGAATCTATCTAAGACAGAGAAAGAACTTGGTGGTATGCCAAACTCATCTGAGGCTATTAAGCAGGCGCACGCATCTGCTATTGAAACATATATAGAAAAGTATGTTGGACTGGACACTGAGGGGAACTACAGGTCTAGTGATGAGATGGGTTCTATGTACTTTAGTAGGACACTTCAAGACTGGGCAAGGTTTGATATAAACAATAGAACAAAGTTTGATGCATCTATCAGTTCAGGTTTAGCTATTATGGCTACGCAAAAACATACATATCAAGACATTAAAAAAGATTCAAAAATAAGCATTAACTTTGCAAGATATAATAATAAAGGAAGATTTAGCGAAATAATTAGATGAAAGAAGTAAAAATATCTATCAACCCTTCTACTTTCCCAAGTCAATACGTACCTGACTCCACGAAAAATACAAAGGAATTTGGATTAAGAATAGGTCAAGCTATTCAGTACGAGTGGTTTAAACGTGACAATGGGGGATCTAAGTTTTATAACCAGTGGGATGCTTTCCATAAGTTAAGGTTGTACGCTAGAGCTGAGCAGTCTGTTGCGAAATATAAGAACGAGATTGCTGTAGATGGAGATTTATCATATATGAACTTAGATTGGACACCAGTCCCTATCATACCTAAGTTTATTGATATAGTAGTTAACGGTATGTCGGACAGGATGTTCGAGGTAAAGGCTTACGCTCAGGATGCTATGTCTGCCGAAAAAAGAAACTCATATCAAGATAATATTGAGTCTGATATGGTCTCTAAGGATTTGTTGACTAAAATAAAGAATGACTTTGGAGTGGATGCGTTTAGTACATCTCCAGAAGAGATACCTGAGAATGATGAGGAGCTTCAACTGCATATGCAGCTTAACTACAAGTCTTCAATAGAACTAGCCGAGGAGGCTGCTATCAATACAGTTTTAGCTGAAAATAAGTACGAGGACACCAGGAAGAGAGTTATTTATGACTTAACTACAATAGGTATAGGTGTGGCAAAGCACGAGTTCCAGCCAGGTGCTGGTATTGTTGCGAAGTATGTAGATCCAGCTAATGTTGTTTACAGTTACACAGAGGATCCAAACTTTTCTGATTGTTTTTATTGGGGAGAGGTAAAGAGTGTACCAATTACAGAAGTTGTAAAGATAGACCCAAGCATAACAAACGAAGATTTAAAGACAATAGGTAAGTACAGTCAAGACTGGCATAGTTACTTCCATTCTACTCAATACTACGATAACTCATTATTTAATAACGATAATGTAACACTACTATACTTCAACTACAAGACCACAAAGAATATGGTCTACAAGAAGAAGGGTGAAAAGGTTATAGAGAAGGATGACGAGTTCAACCCACCACAAGAGATGATGGAAGAACGAGGATTTGAAAAGATTGAGAAGAAGATAGAGGTCTGGTATGAAGGTGTTATGGTTATGGGTACTAACATAGTACTAGACTGGAAGCTTGCTAAGAATATGGTAAGACCTAAGTCTTCATCTCAGAATGCTTTACCAAACTATATTGCTTGTGCTCCGAGAATGTATAAGGGTAACATAGAGTCACTATTAAGACGTATGATTCCTTTCGCTGACCTTATTCAAATGACTCACTTGAAGTTGCAACAGGTAATACAAAAAGTTGTACCAGATGGTGTGTTTATAGATGCTGATGGATTAAATGAAGTTGACCTTGGTAACGGAGCTACATACTCTCCTGAGGATGCATTGAAGCTTTACTTCCAAACAGGTTCTGTTGTAGGTAGAAGCTATACTCAAGATGGTGAGTTCAATAACGCTCGTGTTCCAATACAAGAACTATCTAAAAATTCAGGACAGGCTAAGATATCCAGTCTTATTGGTAGTTACAATCATTATCTACAAATGTTACGTGACGTTACAGGGCTTAATGAAGCTAGAGATGGTTCAATGCCTGATCCAAACTCATTAGTAGGTTTACAAAAGTTGGCGGCACTAAACAGTAACACAGCAACAAGACACATAATAGATGGGGCTTTAGATATAAGCAGAGACTTAGCTGTAGCATTATCCTGTAGAGTATCAGATGCATTAGAGTATTACCCGTATAAGGAAGAGTTCATAATGCAGATAGGGAAGTACAACGTAAACCTTTTAAACGATATAAAGGATTTACATATATATGACTTTGGTATATTCATAGAGATGGCTCCTGATGAAGAGGAGAAGCAACAGCTAGAACAGAATATACAGATTGCTCTATCTAGAGACGCTATTGATCTTGATGACGCTATAGATATTAGAGAGGTTAAGAATGTTAAGTTAGCTAACCAGTTACTAAAGGTAAAAAGAAAAAGAAAAGAGAAGGATAGGAGAGAGTACGAGATGCAAAAGGTTCAGCAGCAGCAGGAGGCTAATATGCAGTCACAGCAAATGGCAGCTCAAATGGCAGCTCAAAAAATGCAGATGGAGACTCAATCTAAGATGCAGATAGCACAAGCTGAGGCAGGTTTTGCTTTAGAGAAATTAAGGGGTGAAGCTGAACTAAAAATTCAGTTAATGAATCTTGAGTTCCAAATGAATATGCAGCTTAGAGGTGCTGAAGCAAATCTAATTAAGGATAGAGAGGATATAAAGGAGAAGGCTAAGGACGATAGGATTAGCAAACAGAATACTCAGCAGTCTAAATTGATAGAGCAGCGTAAGAAGGATCTACCTCCTATAAACTTTGAATCAAACGAGGACACACTAGATGGGTTCGACCTTTCTGAGTTTGAACCTCGTTAAATAAATAAATTATATTAATGCGTATTTTTGCGCTGTAAATTAAATTAAATATGGAATTAAAAGTAAAAGAGGTTTCTGGACCAGAACAAAAGTCGGTTCAAGAAGTAGAAACAGAATTAATGCAAAAGACCACTGAACAAGAAGTTGTTGAGGAACAGGTTGTAGAAGATAAAACTACAAAGGATGTTGTTGAAGAGCAACAAACTGAAGTAGAAGCTCCTCAATTTGGTGAGGAGGAAGTTCTTTCATTTATTAAGGATAGATATAAAAAAGAAATAAACTCTGTAGATGAACTATTTGCTCAAAGAGAGGCTGATGTTGATTTACCTGAGGACGTTTCTGCTTTCTTAAAGTACAAGAAAGAAACAGGTCGTGGTATCAATGATTTTATGAAACTTCAAGAGGATTTTGATCAGATAAATCCAGACCAATTATTGCGTGATTATTATTCCGTTACCGAGAATGATTTAGACTCTGAGGATATTGAGTATCTTATGAGTGAAAAATTTTCTTATGATGAGGATTTGGATGAAGACTCTGAGGTGAAGGCTAAAAAGATCGCAAAGAAAAGAGAACTTGCTAAAGCAAAGAAATACTTTAACGAATTAAAGGAGACTTATAAGGTTCCTATCGAGTCGAAGGTTCCTGTCAACGAAGATGAGTTAGAGCAGTACAATGCTTACAAGGAATATATATCACAGTCAAGTACTATCCAAGAGGAAAACGCTAAGAAGTCGGAGTACTTCTCTAAGAAGACTGAAGAACTATTCAATGATGAATTCAAAGGTTTTGAGTTCAATGTCGGAGATAAACGTTTAGTTTTCAAACCAGGAGAAGCGTCTGAATTAAAAAGTGTTCAATCTGATATCACAAACTTTGTGTCTAAGTATTTAGATGACAACGGTATGATAAAAGATCCTGCTGGATATCACAAGGCTTTAAGTGCTGCTATTAATCCAGATAAATTGGCATCTTACTTTTATGAAAAGGGTAAGGCTGATGCTGTTGACAGTTCTGTTCGTTCATCTAAAAATATAGATATGGATGTTAGATCAGCACCTCAAAAGACAGTAAGTTCATCTGGGATTAAGATTAGAGCTGTAGAGTCTGACAGTGGTAGAGGATTAAAAATAAAAAAACGTTAAACAATTAAAAAACAAAAAAAATGGCTTATACAATAGGCGGAAACGTGAGCTTGACTCCGACTCCAAGCCAGGTAGCAACTCCTGGTTCTTACATCACAAACTTTGATTTCTTAAATCAATACTTACCTGACACTTACGAAAAAGAATTTGAGCGTTACGGTAACAGATCAATCAGTTCTTTCCTTAGATTAGTTGGAGCTGAAATGCCTTTTAACTCTGACTTAATTAAGTGGACTGAGCAAGGAAGGTTACATATTAAATATGAAGGTGTTACTTTAGATAATGCTGTAGTTGCTACAGATGATTCTGTTGTAATTAACATTACAGGACACTCTATCCGTAAAGGACAGACTGTTATGGTATCTGACGGTTCTAACGGAGCTACTGCTTCTTTCAAGGGTATCGTTACTGCTATCGCAACTGATGCTATCACAGTAGCTATCTATGATGCAGCTGGTTTACCTGCTGTAGCTGGATTAAGTCCTGGAGATAACAGTGGTACAGACTTAGACGTGTTTGTATACGGTTCTGAATTCAAAAAAGGATCTAACGGAATGGAAGGTGCTTTAGAGGCTCCATTTGATGAAAAATCAAACACTCCAATCATCATCAAGGATAAGTATAGCGTATCAGGATCTGATATGGCTCAAATCGGATGGGTTGAAGTAGAAGGTGATAATGGTTCAGGATACTTATGGTACTTGAAATCAGAGCACGAAACTAGATTACGTTTCGAGGACTACTTAGAAACTGCTATGATTGAAGCTGTACCTGCTGAGGCTAACTCAGGAGCTATTGCTGCTGCTGGAGACTTAGGTAACAAAGGGTCTGAAGGTTTATTCTACGTTGTAGAGAACGAAGGAAACACTACTACTGGTTCTTTAGAGACTTTAGCTGATATCGATGCTGTTGTAACTCGTTTAGACAAGCAAGGTGCTATCGAAGAGAATGCTTTATTTGTTAACCGTGCTTTATCTTTCGAGATTGATGACGTGTTAGCTGCTCAAAACAACTTTGGTTCTTCAGGTGCTTCTTTCGGTTTATTCGATAACGATTCTGATATGGCATTAAACTTAGGTTTCTCAGGATTCCGTAGAGGTTATGACTTCTATAAGTCTGACTGGAAATACTTAAACGACGCTACTATGAGAGGTGGTTTAGTTGGTGGTGCTATTGATGGTGTTTTAGTTCCTGCTGGGTCTACATCTGTTTATGACCAAGTTATGGGTAAAAACGCTAAGAGACCATTCTTACACGTAAGATATAGAGCTTCTGAAACTGAGAATAGAAAGATGAAATCTTGGATCGTTGGTTCTGCTGGAGGTGCTTCAAATAGCGACTTAGACGCTATGGAGGTTCACTTCTTATCAGAAAGAGCTTTATGTACTTTAGGTGCAAACAACTTCTTCTTATTTAAATAAGAAGTAAAAATAAGTAATTTTTACCCTCGTTATTATGACGGGGGTAATTATTACTCTTATAAATTTTAAATTAAATAAAAATGAAAAAACAAACAGTCCTTAAGGACAAAACCTACAGATTAAAAGGAAGTACATCTCCTATTGTATTTATCCTTAACTCACGTAACTCACGTAGAAAACCTTTACTATACTTTGATGGAGAGCGTAACAGAGCTCTTAGATATGCATCAAATCAAAGAACACCATTTGAAGAGGATCAGGATAATAACGCTATAATTCAGCCTGTTGTTTTTGAAGATGGTATGTTATTTGTTCCAAAGACAAACCCTGTTTTACAGGAGTTCTTATCTTTACATCCTGGTAACGGAACAATCTTTGAAGAGGTTGACAATGAAAAGAATGCTGCTGAAGATGTTGAGATGCTAGATGCTCAACTTGAGGCTCAGGTTGCTGCAAGGGACTTACCTATTGAAATGTTAGAGACAATCGGAAGGATTGCTTTATCATTAAATGTAGATAAAATGTCAACAGCAGAATTAAAAAGAGATATTCGTTTGTACGCTAAAAACAGTCCAACAGACTTCTTAGATACATTGAACGATCCTATGTTAAAACTTCAAAACTTAGCCTCTAAATGTTTTAGTGAAGGCTTATTGAAGCTAAAAAACAAGAACAAAGATATATACTTTAACTTACCTTCAAACAAGAAGAAGATTATAAGCATTCCATTTGGAGAGTCACCAGTGTTTACATTGGCTTCATTCTTCCAGACTAATGATGGTATAGAGCTTATGACTATGTTGGAGAATAAATTAGAAGATTAAAATCTATATAGTTAACCACTATATACCTGCCCCTTCAGTAATGAGGGGGTTTCTTTTTTTTGATTATCTTTGCATAAAAATATAGTCAGATGATAAATAGTGTTAGAAACACAGTCTTAGCTGTAGCTAATAAACACAACTTTGGATACATAACTCCTTCTGATTTTAACTTATACGCAAAGCAGGCTCAATTAGATATATTTGAGAATTACTTTTATAGATACAATGAATGGATAGCTAAACAAAACGCTAGGGTATCTGGAAGTGGATATGCTGATATAGTTAAAAACCTAGAGGAGGTTATAGATACATTTTCAGTAGAAGATTACCTATACAACGTTTCAGGTAACAAGTACAATATGCCTAATGAGGACAACAACGATAACACTTACTACCTGTTAAACAAGGTTTTAGTATACACGTCCTTACTAGACCAAGGAGTAACAGATGGTTTTGATGCAGGTAACGATATTATAGAGGACAGTACTAAAGATTTTTCTACGATAGGAGTTGGGAACTATGTTTCTTTTCAAATAAATGATAACATAAAATTTGTTGAGGTTTTAGAAAGGGTTTCTACAACACAGTTGAGGGTTAATTCAAATCTATTGAATGCCTCAGGTGTTAGGTACACCGTTTACGCAAACCAACTCACACAGAAAGAATCTGAAAGGGTGTCTCACTCTAAGATAACAATGCTAAACTCTTCAAACCTAACATCACCTAGTACAACAACTCCTGCGTTCACTCAAAGTGAATTAACTATAAACTTATACCCTGAAAGTATAAGTAATGTAGGTCGTGTAGCAGCACAGTATATTAGGAAACCAAAGGATCCTAAGTGGACATATACAAGCCTCGCTAACGGTGAGCCTTTATTTAACCAAGGAGCTTCTGACTATCAAGACTTTGAACTTCCAGCAACTGATGAGCCTCTTATTACATCTAAAATACTTCAGTATGCAGGTATATC
>Ga0209137_1004441_pt1 | contig 11153 bp, 12 predicted proteins | sample SaaInl5LU_22_DNA_FD_184642 | JGI IMG/M metagenome (GOLD analysis project Ga0209137, IMG submission 184642) | Marine microbial communities from expanding oxygen minimum zones in the Saanich Inlet - ESP_105LU_22_DNA (SPAdes) (version 2) | ecosystem: Environmental > Aquatic > Marine > Intertidal...
GTGCCATATTAAATACCTGCTAACTGTTTTAGTAAATCAATGTCGTCATCTAGTTTGTGTGCTGTATCTTTTTTCATTGTAGTTTTATGTGTTTTACCACCAAACTCAAAACTGTCTTTACCTGCACGAGCCGCCGCAGCCGCCGCTTGGTTAAATGAATTTTCTTCAATATCTGCTTCATCAATTGTGTCTTCATTCATCCAACTAATAACGCTCATATCTTGCATAGCATCACGTAGTTGCTCTTCGATATCTGCATCATCCCAATACAAGTCATCTTCTGGACCTGGCATAGGACCAGTAACGTCTAGTTTGCCGTCTTTGAGTGTAACTTCAACTTCTTGACTAACTTCACCACCATCACGGTTTGTAAAGAACATTTCCATGTATCCTACTTTGCCTTGGTCTTCTGATATAGATGGTGTACCTGATAGTGTTCTAAGTCTATCTAGATCGCTATTCTCGTCTGTTTTTTCTTTATCGTCGTCATCTTTTTCCCATGGTGCTTTTTTAAGAGAAACTTTTTTCTTTTTCTCACCACGTGGTGTTTCATCTGCGTCATAACGTGCACGATCTTCTGCACCTTCTTCGACAGCAGATTCATTTGCTTTCGCTCTTTCTTCAGCGGCACACTCATCACATGTATCAATGTCACCGTCGGTTTCGTCTTTCATGTATTCACAATCAGCACAACCTTTAGTCGCCTCATTGTACTTTTTCTTTTTGCCGTAACTACCTTCTGCTTTAAAAGACGCATATGCTTCACTTACACTGTCTACAGTGTGATCTGGATATACTTCCTCGTCTACAGTTACATGGTCGCCTCTTGCTTTTAAATAACGGCGTAAACTTGTGTCTACGTCACTACCCATTGATTGCATCGGATCGTCCATTACTTGTTCGTCCGGCGCAGTTGTTGCAAGTTCAAATTTGCCACCATCTGCTTCTTCTACTTCAGGAGTTGCATCAATTCTGTTAAGAAGCTCTGGGTTTACGATGCCTGCTAGTTTTACTAAATCTCTTAAATCCATTTTTTATACCTTATATTCTTTTGCTAGTTCTGATTTAGGTAAGTTCTTAACAAAATTGGCAACAAATTCATTACCAAAATTATCTTTATGGTCCACTTTTTCTGCTTCACTGTAATCAGCATCTGCTAATACACTTTTGCCGTCCTCATCAGTAGTCTCTTCTTCAATCATTTCTTCTTCGTCAATAAACTCGCCCTCATTATATACTCTAAGAGCACCAATCGGTACACCAGTTGCAGCAGCAATTTCTTCTTGCATTACGTTTGGTGTACATGGTAAGTGTGTTGAAATTTCCATAGTAGACACTGCACTTGGTCCAATATCACCAAAACCTGCAGGACTCTTTTGAATAATACTTGTTTTTGGTGCCGTAACTTTATCCACGTTGTAACGTGCTAAGTGTTGCTCCAATTTATCCAATTGCTCACTTGTCATATTGGCTACTGTACGTAACCTAAAGTTATATGTCTTTTCAGATTCCGTTAAATACTGTTGTAAACTTTTCATCTTACTATTCCTATCTTACATTTATTTATCACTATTATTGTTTTCTTTAACTTTCGCCATGATATCATTGATCAAACTTGAACGATCAAACTCTTCTGCGGCGCCTTCAATTGGTTCACCATCAACAGGGGTATCATTCATTTTGGCAAGTTGCATTTCAACTTTTCGTTCCTCAAGATCCAATTTACGTTTACGCATTTGCATCTCAATCATCTTTAATTTTTTATCCATCTTTGCTGTTTTAGCTGTAATGGCATTTGTCATCATTTTACTTGCACTATCAAACACTGGAGCGGCATGTCTATCTTCTACGTTTTGTCCGAGATCCATAAGATCCTTAAACGCATCCATTGCCTGCTGTGCATAATCATCCATATCTTTGTCTAACGTTTCTAAATCACGTACTGCTGGAAGTGCTTGGTCAATTTTATCCGCAGTTGCCATTGTTTCTTGTAGTTTTTCTATATCAAAGCCAATTTCTTCTTCAGTTGTATGTTCTGGCGCACTTGTACTTGACATATTAAACACTTCTTCAATTTTTTTGCTCATTTTTTTCGCCTTTTTATTTTCTTTGGATTATTAAACAGTTCGTTTTCAGTTAATACACGAAATCCAACACCTTGTCTTTGTGCAAATAACTTTGCCGCTTGCCACTTTGCTTCATTTACGACAGCGGCAGCTTTTTGTGCTGGACTTCTGGCATTGCCAAGTATTTGTCCAGCAGGTTTAATTTCTATAAACTCAGCATGTCGTTTTTTATCTACATCTTCGTATACAATAAAAAAGTCTGGTACATACATTGTTTGTTTATTTTTAACAGGGTTAAAATAAGGTATTCTATGTGATTCACTTGCCCATGCAACTACACTTGGGTGTGTATCACAAAAACGCATGAACTTTAATTCCCATCCACTGCGATATCTCGGAGAGTGTTTACCAATATATCTAGATAGGTTTTTAGGTGTAAATATACCTTGTTGAAACTTTGATACCATTATATACGTATTTATATCAATTACAAGTTTCTAAATTCAACGTGCTCTGGTTGAAGCTGTACAGTCCATGTAATTGGTGAACTGTCTGCATATGCTAAATTATCGTGTGTTACGTTAGTAATCATACAATTAACCATTTCACATACCCTTCCAGTTACCGCACCAGCGTCTCGAGTGTCAAGTGTTCCAACAGAAATTGTATTAAAGAAAAAACGTCCTGCAGATTCGACTGCATTAAGTCCGCTTGGTGTTTGAATGTTTTTTGTAGAAGCATTTGATGCAAATGGTATGTCGAGCTTACTCAGCCCTTGTGAGTAATAATAATTGGCATAATCAGTAAGTAAATTTTGAAATTGACTATCAACAGTATCGTAAAAAACAATCGTTGCTGGCGCAATTTCTTGTCTCGTTGTTATAAATCTTTGATGATTGTATTGATTCAGTCGTGTCACATTATATTGATAACTAGGTAGGTCTACACTTGCCACTCTATCAAATATGAATGATTTACCGTAATTCGCATCAGATAGTGTGGCGGCAGAGTCAATTACCATATTAACGGAAAAGTTAAATTTCTGTCTTGGTTTCTTGAACATTATGGCGTCATCAACACCATAACTCTCTGCCGCTGCATTATACGGGCCAGTAGTAGAAGTTAATCCCATTAGTTATTATCCGGTTGCATTAACTGCTGTATTATCTACAGTTGCACCAGTTAGTGTTGCATTGCCACTAGCATCATATACTTCTGCATTGTCATATTGAATTTGCACTGTAATTTGTACTTGATCACTTGTTGCATATGCCATGTCACCATACTGAATATTTGTAATGTAACATCCACTTAGTTCAAATGTATCTAATACGCCTGGAGCCGGGTTACCGCCATCAAGTGTTTCTAATCTTGTTGTAAATTTATAACCTGCGCCGGCTCTTACTGAACTTTGATTAGCATGATCAACTTGTCTATTAAGTTGTGCATTTAATTCTCTTATTGTAACTCCATCAATGTCGTCACGTAATACTATGCTTACAGGTTCCCATGTATGTTTACCTGCCAAATAAATTCTACTATTGTATGCGTCAACTGGAATTTGTTCGTGTGTTAATCCAGGTCTACTTGTACTAATAACGTTTCGAGTTGGTGTTGCACTAAAGACGTCACCTTCAAAAGTAACTCTAAAACGGTATTGTAATTTTGGCATAATAGTAGTGGTATTCCCTGCATTATCTGGAACACCAAGTGTTGTTAAAACTGCCATGTTAGTCTCCTCTATACTAGCTAATACTATTTATAAGAAATCAGTGAAAAAAAATGGACGCACTTGGCGCCCATTAAGTTTGTAGTTATTTTAGTTTTTTTATACGTTAGATAGTGTACCAGTATTAACAATACGGATTGGAATGTAAATAAATTCTACTGACTTAGTTGGCTCAATTGCTACATCAATATAAAGTTCATTACGATCAATACGTGCTGGTGTGTTATTACTTGTATCACAAACAACTGCAAAATCTGTTACGCCTCTACGACTTAAAATGTCTGCAAGGAAGCGTTCAAATACTTGTTTTGCTCTTGCTCTAGTTTGTGCATCATTTTGTTCAAACAAGAATGGTCTAGCAATATTGTCAAAACGCTCTCTCAAGTAAGCAACTAAACGTGCTACGTTAATACGGTCAAGTGCAGTAGTTGTACTTGCTAGTGTTTTTTGTCCATATATAACTGTGCCCTGTCCAGTAAATGTTGTAATTGGGTTTAGCTTGGCTGTATACATAGTGTCACGCTGGCCCTGTGTTAGTGTAATTGCTTTAAATTCATCTTCACTAGTAATAAAACCAACTGCACTTGCGTTTTGTACAACACCACGTGTTAATCCTGCTGGTGCAAACCATGGGAAACTAATGTTGTCATTATATGCAAATGTATAAAGTGCCATATGACTTGGTGGAACAATTACTGTTTTACCTGCAACTGGCTCAGTTGAGCTACCTGCTGGATAGTATGCAGCACTATATGTGTTATTTGTTACTAGTCCATCTTCACCATTTTCTGTAGCTACTGCGGTATTTTTAACCCAAGCAAGTGCTTCAGTTGCATTTTTACGCATTGGTGTATCAATAATGATAAAACCAGTTTCGCCACGATCACTGTTTAGTGTTACTAGTTCGTCGGTTAGTTCAGGATAATTAGGTGCCGCTAGTAGACTATATGTGTACTGATCTTCACGTAAATCTGCACCTGCTACTACTGCTTGCATGCCAGCCGCTATAACTTTACGTTGTGCATGTCTACCAAAAGCGCCACTACCATCTGAATGATTGGCCGCTGCATTTCTCCATGCTGTGCCGTTCCAACTACGTACTGTATTTCTACTTTGTGCCATATTAACTACAAGCATTCCATCTGGATAAATTGTCGCATCTGGAGCACCTGCAATACCAGCACCGCCGCCGAAAGTGTCGTCAATGTCAGCAAACAATACACCGTTTGCGCTTGTTTGGTCACTATTTGAATGTTTAACCCAAGCAGAACCATTATGCTGATAAATTTTAGGATAGTCACGGGCATTAGCACCGCTTGCTAATGTTGTGTCGACCCAAACATCACCATCCGCTAATGCGGCGCCTAAGGTGTCTGTTGTTGGTGCTGTTGTGCTATATTGTACATCAGCTGCTGCGGTCCATGCAGAACCATTACTAGTATAAATGTCTAAACTATCAACTGTGTTATCAAACCAATATTGACCAGTTGATGCTGTTGCTGTTGGTGCTGCAATTTGTGCTAATATTGAAGAAGCTAATGCCGACGGTGCGCCTGCGCCGCTTACTACTAAGATATCAATTTGATCTACTGCTTCACCTAAAAGTATGCCGCCTGCTGTTGCACTTGATGTTAGTGCTGTTGCGCTTGAAGCATCTTGTGGAACAAATGTAGTAATATCTGCGTTGTCTGAACCATCGCTTACACCTACCACTGTTTGTGGAGTAAATGCATCTTCAATAAATTTACTAATAACAATACTTACACCATTACCTGGGCTTGTTGTTTTAACCCAAACATCGCCATTACTTGGTCCTGCTGGTACGCTATAGTGTGGTGCTAGTGTTGCGCCCGCTGTTACCCATGCCGCTCCACTTTCTTTATAATATTCAATACTGTTACTTAAAGTTGAAATTACGACGTGATATCCGCCAGTTACAACTGCTGCCGCTGCGGCTGTACCTGCCGCTGTACTAATTACTTCTACTGATGGTGTTTTATAGTCCCATACTTCAGTAGTTGAATTCCATACGTGGATACCATACTTACTAGCGTCTGTGTCTAACCAATATGCATTTGCTGTTGAGTAAGTACTTGTTGGTTGAATTGTTGTTGAAATTAATTCTGCTAGGTTAATATTAGCACGAACGATGTAAGCTCGTGATCCTTGTCCTAGATAACTGTATGCGGCTAATAAGCCGTATTCACTTGTTTCGCTACCTTGTACAATAGCTGTTCCGCTTGTAGTGAATGTTGGATTACCAAAATATTGTGTAAGCTCACGCTGTGATGTAACTGAAATTACATTGCCAGCTTGTGTTGCTTTTGTATATTTTGCAATACCGTCTGATTCACTACCAGTTGGATCTGTTTTGTTCTCTCTTGTTGCTACAACAATTAGTGGTACTGTTCCGTTTCCGGCGGCGCCATATGCGCTTTCGTCAGTTACACTAACCTGTACACCTGGTGATACTAAAGCCATTTTGTTCTCCTCTGGTTCTATCTATCTTATTGGTATTTATTAGGATAGCTATATATCAAGGGGGAAACAGTGGTTAACTACGTAGTTAACTTGTACTATAAGGATCAATATGTGAGATAAGAGCATGTACATTAAACTCGAGATCTTTTAGTGTACCATTGTTACAAATAGTAAAGTCTGACATCCACTGTTCTAAACTCATACTATTTTTATTCTCTGGAGGCAAATGGTCACTACGGTCAACCCAAATACAGTAATCAAATACACCTGTGTTTTTCATAGAATGGAATTCTTTTTTGTTTCTTAGCCCACAATAGATATCATAAGCATTAAACATTTCTCTACCTAGTGTAGCAGGATCTGGTACATTGTAATCGCAGATCGCATCATACCATTCTTGTCTATGATTATGTCTGTCAGCATAACACTCTTCTTCGTTAGTGTATCCGTATTTGTCTTTAAGGTCATCGTATATAAAAAGTTTAGAGCAAAACTTACTGCTACTTTCAAATGTGTATCCATACGTGTCTCTGAGTATCTCACAGACAGTATCTTTGCCATGGCGTCCATGACCTATTACTAGTAATTTTAATTTCATGTTTACATAATAGCAAAGTTATTTGAATTTGTCAATAGCTAAAAAATAACATTACCAGCAATGCTAATTCGATATTCATCTGATGTATAAAATGCATTTACAGAATGAGACAATTTTGATGGGAAGATTATAAAATGATTTTCCATTGTTTTGTCTATTGGTAAACAAGTCGTTTTTATATTTCCTAGTATGTCAGTATAGTGAAAGTTAAACATTCCAGCTTGTGGCGAGTTGCTGTACTTAACATTATTAAGACTTAGTTCATCTTCCATAAGAAAAGGTACCTTGATCCATATTACAAAACTAAATTTACCTTCATGACTGTGTATTGGATTAAATTCATACTTCTTTTGGAAGTTTACCCAAGTTCCGTTTTCCTTGAATTCTGGAATATTATCTTTTTCAAATGATCCCATTTGTATTCCATAATTAACAATATGTGGATACAATTGTTCCATAATATAATCAGGACTAATAACATATTCACGTTCAATATTGCCTGCGAGCTTATTATTATGTGGAACGGCTGAGTTGATATTATTTTGAATATGTGCTATCTCACTAACAACTGGATTAAGTTCAGATTCTGAAAACTCTCCATGATAGAATCCAGCAGTATATAAAGGTTGAAAGTTGTTCATAAAATAAGTCTTATGTTTTTGATTATCCGATAATTATACCTAAGCCAGCTTGCCCATCAGTATAAGTTTTAAGTTCATCATCTAGTTTATCAATTGACATTTGTGCATCGTTGCGCAATGCATCAGCATTAAGACTTGTACCACCTTGTGGTCCTGCAATAGTGTTAAATTTGCCACGTGCTTCAGCTAGCATTAGTTTACTATATGCCAATGCTAATTCTTTAATCCATGGCATAGCATATGTATCAGTTAATAATTCTTCATCACTACGATGCTTAAACACATGTAAGTATACAGTGTCTACTGCTTTTATTTTGCGGTGTATGAATAAATTTTTTGTAACTGTATTCCAAGTAAAGATCATTTCTTTACCAAATAACCGTCCTAGTGCTTCACGATGTTGAGATAGTGCATCAAATGTTGCCATGCCGCCAGCTCTACCACTGTTCATTAGCATGTTGTTTAGGTACGCAGTTTCAAATGGTTCAATTGCTCCGCCAGCACTGCCGTCTACTGTACCAGTACCACGTCTGTAAATATTATAAACTTCAATAACGTTATCAGGTAACGTATAGTCTGATACATCAACCTGTACATTAAGTTTAATAAAGCCTTCTTCAACAGCGTTTTCACTACGCTGTCTATACTTTTCAAATGCTTTTCTAATAGATAGATCGTAGTGCTCGGGGTCGAGCTCTACATCTACCATTTGTCCACCTAAGCGAAGTTCAATTTCTTTTATAAGTTCATCACGTTTTGTCATACTAATATTTATGCTACTTGAATGCTTTTAAGATAATAGTATCTTCGTTGATCCTACCATTCATTTTAATATCAGTAGTTTTCAGATATCCGAACTGTGATTTAAGTTTATGCTGTGTTACCTTCTTCCACTGTGGTAATATTTCAGTTGGCTTACGGACTGTTTTTTGTCTACTTGTTTTTTCATCAAAGAACTGAAGTGTAGTACCTTTAACTTGTAAAGTAGCTTCATGTTCAGCATAGTATACACCAAGTTTACGAGTTTTACAGTTAAACACAACGAGTGCAGTTGCACCAACGATGTCTTGTGGAGGAATACTACTAATACCGAAGTCTGGATCACTTGCTTTAAACTTCATCTTTTTAACTAAATCAACTGCACTCTTTTGCTTTGGCTTACGTACAGCACGAGTTTGTTTTTTCTCTGCACGAAGAATTTCAAGTGCTTGGAAGATACGTTGATAAAAACCATGCAACTCTTTCTTTTCTTTTGTACTCAAGTGATTGTATCCTTCAGCAAGTTGCTGTTGCATATCATCTTGCTTCTTAGGAGCAGGTAAGTTAATAAGTTCAGTTAGTTCTTGATAAGTGCCTTCGTAAAACTGTTGGATAAATCGTGCATGTCCAAGATTAATTTCTAACTTACGAAATAGTTTTAGTGGTTGCTTGTCGCTAAGAGGATTCTTTTTAGGATCACGAAGCCAATCATCTGCCCATTGGTCAATCTCTTCCATTTTGTCAATAGTTGCTTCTTGAAGTCTTTCCTGAATAGTAGGAATGTACTTTACTTTTTTATTAACTTCCTCAGCTTTTTTAATTTCAACAATCTTGCGGCCTTCTTCAGCAAGTGACATAATCCACTTATCCAACTTACCAACATAATCAGGATGTAAGATTTCTGGCTTATTTTCTTCAACAAATGCGGCTGTTGCCCAATGGCTTTTACCACCTATCTTCCAATCAGGCAATTTGTTAATAGCCTGTTGTACTTCTTTGTCATAATTTTTCTTAATATAGTTCTTAACTTGGTTTAACCACTCTTTTGACTCCATCAGATAATGTATATGATATTGTACAGTATGCCAATCTTTTGTGGGAACCATATCCCAAGCGCCTTTACGTCTAGTAGCACGTACGGTTTTTTTCTTACGAGTTGCTGTTTTAGCCATGATATTCTCCTGAACTATTGCTGTTACTTATAAACGATATACTATTTTAAAACCGTTGTCAAGCCATAAATATACGTATGCCACGTTTAACATTATATAAACCAACTAAAACTAACGATTTTCACTTTATGGATCGCCAGATCCGTGAGCAATTTTGGATTGGAGGCACTGGAGTTAATGTACACAAGTATGTTGGCCCAGCATCACAGCCTGACCAAAACGATCCATCACAGCCTAATTACATTGAGGGTCGTGAGGTTGATCCGCTAAGTGGCGATTTTATTAATATTGACAGCATTATAAATGAAACAAAAATACAAGACTTGTTGTTTTTGGAAAATAGAGATCGCAAGTATGATCCTGACATTTATGACTTACGTGGCATATACAATGTACAAGACAACGATTTTGACTTAACACAATTTGGTATGTTTTTAGCAAACGACCAGTTTTATATGACATTCCATACTAACGATATGGTAGAGTTACTTGGCAGAAAACTATTGCCAGGCGATGTACTAGAGTTACCTCATTTACGTGATGATTTATTATTGGATGCAAATAAAGCACCTATAAGCAAATATTATGTAGTTGCAGATGGTAATCGTGGTGCTGAAGGATTTAGTCAAACTTGGTACAGTCATATTTGGAGAGTAAAACTTAATCCACTTACAGATGCACAAGAGTTTAATGACATACTTGGAGATGCGGCGAATAATGCTACACTAAACCACGATATAAGTACATACAAATCAGAGTTTAATGTTAGTGATGCAATTGTAGCAAGTGCGGCGCAAGACGATCCGAACGGCACAAGTTTACTAGACCACTTATATGGATTTGAACATCCAACGGCTGGTGGTGTTGTAATACAAGACAACACATATAACCATGGCGAAACAATAGCAAGTGGAACAACCTTTCCATCAGCTGCAAATGAAGGTGAATATTTTATTAGAACAGACTTTAGTCCAAACCGTATGTTTGTAAGAAGAGGTTCTAAGTGGAACAGAAGTTACGATAATGTAACTGATAAGACTTGGGTGGACCGTACATATAATGCAAGTGATTATATTACAGAAAATGCTAAGTCAATGGTAAATGATGAAGAATTTAATAGAAAGCAGGCAATTAGTGACGTTATTCTACCTCGTCCAGACAACAAAGTTAATAGCGAATATGTCGAAGACGGGTATGTAGGTGACGATTACGTGCTGTAAGGATAAAAAACATGGCAATAACTAAAAGACTAGCAAAAGGTAGCGCATTAACGCATACAGAGTTAGATGGTAACTTTACTGACTTAGATGGTCGAGTAACTACTCTTGAAAGTGCATCAGACAGTGATAGTCAAACACTAACACTAGCTGGTGATAACTTAACTATTAGTGGTGGTAACACTGTTGATTTAAGCACAATTAACAGTACAGGAATTTTAAATGTTGTAGAAGATACAACACCACAACTTGGTGGCAATTTAGATTTAAATGGTAACCAGATTACTGGTAGCGGTGGTACTCATATAAAAGAGGAATTAAACGCATTATTACTAGTGGGTGGTAGTAATGGTATCGTTATGCGTACAACGTCAGGTAAAATTGTAATTGGCGACCAAGCAGGTAACGTTGTACTTGGTAACTCTGCCAATACAGTAGAATTTGTAAACAATGTAGATGTTGACTTTACAAATACTAATATCGACTTTAC
>Ga0209137_1004446_pt1 | contig 11149 bp, 10 predicted proteins | sample SaaInl5LU_22_DNA_FD_184642 | JGI IMG/M metagenome (GOLD analysis project Ga0209137, IMG submission 184642) | Marine microbial communities from expanding oxygen minimum zones in the Saanich Inlet - ESP_105LU_22_DNA (SPAdes) (version 2) | ecosystem: Environmental > Aquatic > Marine > Intertidal...
ACACCTGGTCCATATTTGTATTGGGGATTTGGTGGTGATGTAGATGGTGGATATTACAATAACCCATTCTTACCTTGTGATTATGCTTACTTTGGACAATCAGCTATTGATTTCTGTAAAGGAAATGCATACACAGACTCAAGATATGGTGGTACACCTGGTCTACTTTTAGCCAAAACTGGTAGAGATCTTTATAAAAATGGTTCTCCAGAAACCACAACTAATACAACTGTTGATTCTTTGTCTGCTAAGTTAGATGGAACATTTGAAATTGCTGACCGTAATATGGCATGGGAAGTTGGTTTTTCTAAAGGAGAAGCTTTCTCACTAAACACAACACAAGATATAAACCGTGAGAGATGGGTTACTGCTATGGATGTAGGCATTAATCCAAACACTGGTGAAATAGATTGTAAAATGAATTATGTAACTGGTTACCTTGGAATTACTTACAGTAGTTTATCAAATCCATATTGGAGTCCTACTAGTGGTTATCAACCTCAGGGGTTTGGATCAGCAGGTCTTCCTGGTGACTGTAAGCCATATAATCCGTTAGGTTATAACCCAGGTCAAACTGAGGCTATGGAATATATACTAGTCAATCAAGTTAGAAGATCTGCAAATAATCAAACTATTCACTTTGCATCTCTATCTGGAAGTCTTTATACATTGCCAGCTGGTGATATCAGATTTAATCTTGGTGTCGAGTCAAGAGAAGAAGTCCTCGAGTTTTGGTCAGACTCTGCTCAAAATATGAAACTTACTAGATCCTCAGTTCAGCCAAACAATAAGGCAGGATATGAGACCGACGAATCATATGTAGAGTTATCTATACCTGTTGTTGATGAATCTATGGGGCTTACATTTAAAGGATATGGTATACAAGAATTAAGATTAGATGTATCTAGACGTGAAATTGATAATACTTTTAGTGGAGAATACACTGTTCAGGCTGAAAATATTTACTGGCAGATATCAGATGATTTAGCTCTGCGTGGTGGTACTCAGAATGCTGTAAGAACCCCTGGATTGGATGATGTATTTGGTCCTCAAGCCACTACTTATCAAAGAGCTAATGACCCATGTGACTATCGTTATATAGACTCTGGCATATACCCAACTGTCAGAAGAGCTAATTGTCAAGCTGAATCTTGGTGGGTTGAAGGTTGGCAGAGTCAAATCGTTAATAGAACTGAAGAAGGTGTAACTGGTGGTAACCCAAATCTTCTAAATGAGCTTGGCGATACAACAACAGTTGGTATTATTTTTACACCAACTTATGATTTCATACCAGGAACATTGTCACTTGCTTTTGACGTGGTAACTATTGACGTCGTTGATGTTGTTCAGGCGTTTTCAGTATCACAAAATATGGCAGGTTGTTATGATTATGCAGATAAACCTGCAAAATTCTGCGATACTTTTACAAGGGTAACAGACACGGCTGATCTAAATAATGGTAAATATAACCTTGGTGATGTTAATTCTTTCTCATTTGGTCCTAATAATGTTGGTGTTAGAAATTTTGAAACACACATCATTACTGCAGATCATTCTATGGATACTAAATGGGGTGAGTTATCTACTAGGTTTAGAGGATATCATCAACAGATATTTGAATCTGCTCCAACAGGAAACCCAGATGATCTAGAAGATTTTACCGGTGACTATAGTGAGCCTGAGTGGTTATATGACATAACTATTGGACTCTCAAGAGATAATCATGCTGTGTTCTATCAAGTAGACGGAAGATCTGGTGGTTATATTGAGAAATTCCAAAACATAGAAACTCAACCTGATAAATATATCGGCTTAAATGGTGAGCCTATCCTTGAGTGGGATGGATGGTGGACTGATGCTGTTTCTTATGCATATACACCAAATGACAATATGGCATTCGCAGTAAATTTAACCAATCCATTTGACTTAGATGGTGATGAGGATAGATTCCCTGCTGAAATAAATCTTAGACTCAGCCAAACACTAAGTGTTGGATTTAGATATAGTTTTTAATAATAACTAACCATAAAAGGAGGGCTTGCCCTCCTTTTTTATTTTAAGAGATATGAAATATAAATATTACCAAGTGGATGCATTTGCAAGTGAGGTTTTTAAAGGCAATCCTGCTGGAGTAATTTTTTCTGAAATCAATGATGAGCAGTTAATGCAAAAAATTGCCCTTGAGAATAATCTTTCAGAAACAGCTTTTATATCTCAAAGAAACAATGAGTACTTTATCAGGTGGTTTGCTCCACTATGCGAGGTTAATCTATGCGGTCATGCAACTTTGGCTGCAGCATATATCTTTTTCAATTACATTGATAAGAATGCACAAGAGTTTTGTGTTAATTCAAAATCCGGAAAACTCAAAGTAACTAAAAATGAAGATAGATATTTTTTAGATTTTCCTCAAGATAATCTAAAGCCTTATGATGATTCTGATCTTATTGAAAAAGTAGTTGGCATAAAACCAAAAGAGCTCTTTAAAGGAAGGGATGATATTTTAGCTATTTTTGATAATGAATTAGATATTCATAACATTAATCCTAATTTTGAAATATTATCTGATATAACTACAAGAGGGTTAATTGTCTCAGCTCAATCTAAAGAATATGATTTTATCTCTAGATGTTTTTTTCCAGGTGCAGGTGTTAATGAAGATCCTGTCACAGGCTCAGCTCATACAACGCTCGTTCCATATTGGACTAAGATATTAAATAAAAGAAATTTGTTGGCAAAGCAAGTCTCTGAAAGAGGAGGATTGCTTTATTGTGAAATGTCTACGGATAGGGTAATTATTGGAGGAAGTGCTGTCTTGTTTTTAATTGGAGAAATTGAATTAAACTTCGATTAATTGCTTTCCAAAATTCTTACCAGTTAAAACATCTCTTAGGGCTTGAGGAGCATTTTCAAAACCTTTTGTAATGGTCTCTTTGTATTTAATATCATTATTTAAAATATATTTTAATAATGTATTTGTTGCATTCTCCCATTCATTCATCCATTCAGTTACTACAAAAAATCTATGAGATGGTTTGAGTTTTAGCTGTCCAAATATCTTAAAAGGTGTTTCCGATTCCAAAATATTATCTTCGTTGTATTGGGAGATAAAACCACAGATAGGTATTCTTGCTGAATTGTTTAGCAGTGATGCAACGGCCTGTGAGACATAACCGCCAACATTCTCAAAATAAATATCTATACCATTATTGCATGCAGATATTAGATTTTCTTGAAAATCTACATCTTTATAATCAACGCAATTATCAAAGCCTAACTCATTTATTACATAAGAGCATTTTTCTAGGCCACCAGCTATTCCAATAACTTCACATCCATAAATTTTTGCTAGCTGCCCAACAACTGATCCAACAGCTCCTGAAGCAGCCGATACAACAACAACATCTCCTTTATTAGGTTTTCCAACTCTATTCAAGCCAAAATATGCAGTTCTTCCTGGCATTCCTGCTACACCAAGATAAGCTGAAAGTGGAATGTTCAAATCAGGTACTTTATAGATAGATAGATCAGTATCCTTGGCTTTGATATAAGTTTGCCATCCTTTATGAATGCATACGTTATCACCTAACTTATAGAGACTAGATTTGCTTTCTATCACGGTCCCAACTGTCTCCCCCGGCATAGGTTGACCAATTTTTACAGGAGAGGCATAAGACACGCCATCATTCATTCTTCCTCGCATATAGGGATCAATCGAGAGATATTTTACTTGAATAAGAATTTCATTTTTCTTTAGAGGTGTTATTGATTCGTTATTTAAACGCCAACAATCATCATCTGGCATTCCTATTGGTCTTTTATTTAATAAAAATTGTTGATTAATATAGCTCAAATTATCCTCTTAAATTAATTTTGTTATTTCTCTAAAATGTTTTCTACATAATGTTTTGTATATATCATTTCCACCAATCATTACTTTCTTCCCTTCAAGCATAATATCGCCCTCAGCATTAAGCCTAACAACCATGGTAGCTTTTTTATCGCATTGACTGCAGATAGTTTTCAACTCTTTAAGGTTATCAGCTATAGCTAAAAGCTCAGAACTACCTTCAAAGAGCTTTCCTTGAAAATCTGTTCTAATGCCATAACACATTACTGGGATATTTAAATCATCAGCTATTCTAGATAATGAACGAACTTGTATTTTGCTTAAAAACTGAGCCTCATCGATAAAGATGCAGCTTATTTTTTTATAATTAGATTGACGTATTTCTTTAAAAAAATCATATTTCTTATTAACAACAACAGCATCTGATTCTAAGCCAATTCTTGAAATAATCTTTCCTTTGGACTTATTTCCAATCTCAGAAGGAATAAATAGTAAAGTCTTTAAATTGCTTTCTTTATAGTTATGATTTGATTGAAGTAATGCAGTTGACTTACCAGCATTCATAGTTGAATAAAAGAAATAAACTTTTGCCATATAATGATTATATATTGTTAAATCCCTTATGTGGCTATGAATATATTTAAAGAGAAAGGAATTGCACATCTCGATCTTCATGGTATAAAACATCATGATGTAAATAATGAAGTGCTAGATTTTATCTATCAGTATCAATCAGAAATACCTTTAATTATTATTTGTGGAAATTCAAATAGAATGATTGAAATTGTTCAAGAAATACTTCATAAGACTTCAATCATGTTCTCCATGCCTAGATTTGGTATCATAAGAATAGAGAAAATATAAAAACCTATGAAAACTAAAGATATATTACTTTTTGATAATCAGTTATCTGAAGAAGAGTTAGCAATAATGAACTCTGCAAGAGATTATTGTCAAAAAGAACTAATGCCTAGAATTACTAATGCTAATAGAAATGAAACTTTCGATAGAGGTATATACAATGAAATGGGCGGAATGGGGTTTTTAGGAGCCCCTATTGATGGCTACGGTTGTGCTGGAACAAACTATGTATCATACGGCTTAATTGCCAGAGAGATAGAGAGAGTTGATTCAAGTTATAGGTCTGCTTATAGTGTGCAAACTTCTTTAGCTATGCATGCCATATATAAATTTGGTTCAGAGGAACAAAAAGAATTTTATCTACCTCAAATGAGCAAGGGAGAATTAATAGGCTGTTTTGGCTTAACCGAACCCGATGCTGGTTCAGATCCTTCATCTATGAAAACTCATTCAGTTGAAAAAGTTGGTGGCTATGTCTTAAATGGATCAAAAACATGGATAACAAATTCACCAATAGCAGACGTGATTATAATTTGGGCTAAAGATGAGCAAGGAGTTTTAAGAGGTTTTATAGTAGACAGAGATTCAAAGGGGCTAACCACACCCACTATTGAAGGAAAATTTTCTTTAAGGGCATCAGTTACTGGTCAAATTTTTCTAGACAATGTTTTTGTACCTAAGGAGAAACTACTCCCAGAAGTTCAAAGTTTTCGAGGGCCATTTTCTTGTCTTAATATGGCAAGATATGGGATTGCATGGGGTGTTGTAGGGGCTGCTGAATTTTGTTGGAATGCAGCACTAGAGTATTCTTTAGACAGAAACCAATTCGGCGAACCTCTTGCATCTAAACAATTGATTCAAAAAAAATTGGCTGATATGGAAACTGAGATTACTTTAGGACTTCAGTCTGTTTTAAGGCTTGGAAGGCTTATTGATAACAATGAAATGAAGCCAGCAATGATATCTATGCTTAAGAGAAATAATTGTAAAAAAGCATTAGATATTGCAAGAGTTTCAAGAGATATTCATGGAGGTAATGGTATAAGTGATGAATATCATGTTATTCGTCATTGTATGAATCTTGAGGCTGTTAAAACATATGAAGGAACAGATGATATTCATGCATTGATAATTGGTAATGAGCAGACTGGTATCGCTGCCTTTTGAACTTATTACTAACTATACTGTCATAAGTATATAATACTTTTATCATGATAATTAAAACTGACAACCTTAAAAGATCTTTTCAAGTAGGTTCCGAAAAAGTTGAGGCCTTAAAGGGTATTAATTTATCTGTTGAAAAGGGCGAGTTTTTATCTATCATGGGTCCGTCAGGCTCAGGGAAGACTACTCTGATGAATATCATAGGCTGTTTAGACACACCAAGCAGTGGAAGCTATTATTTAAATAATAAATTAGTTAATGATCTTAAAGATGATGAATTGGCATTTATAAGAAATAAAGAAATTGGATTTGTATTTCAATCATTTCATTTATTGGCAAAGAATTCTGCACTAAATAATGTGCTTCTGCCTCTAAAGTATGCTGGAGTAAATCAAGATGAGGCACATATACTTGCAAAAAACGTTCTCGATAAAGTAGGGCTTAGCGATAGATTAAATCATGCTCCCTCAGAGTTATCTGGAGGACAGCAGCAAAGAGTTGCTATAGCAAGAGCTTTGGTAAACAAACCAAGTATTATATTTGCTGATGAACCTACTGGAAATTTAGATTCTCAAACTGGTGATGATGTAATGAATCTATTTAAAGAGCTAAATAACCAAGGACAGACTATAATATTGATAACGCATGAAGAAGATATCGCTAAGCAGTCTAAGAGAATTATAAATATTAAAGATGGGCTTATAGAATCTGATCAAAGAGTTTAAAAGATAAATATGAAAATGAATAAATTACTAACTATTCCAATTACTATAACAATATTAGTCTCTTGTGGTTCTGGCGGTGATTCAAAAGAGCAAACTACTTTTTATAAAAAAGAAGATATTTCAACAAAAAAACTTGAGTTGTCTATTGAAGCGTCTGGTGTTATTGAGGCAATTTCATCTGTAGAAATCAAATCCAAGGCATCTGGAGAAATATTATTTTTGGGAGCGGCAGTAGGTGATTTGGTTGAAAAAGGATCAATATTAGGACAAATAGATCAAAGAACTCCAAAAAATATATTAGATCAAGCCAAATCAGATCTTGAGGCATCAAAAGTTAGGCTCGAAAATGCAAAATCACAAGCAGAAAGAGGTAGAGAGCTTCATGCCAAAGGAAGTATTTCTGATAAAGATTTTGAAGATATAGAAGAAGGTTTTGCTCAAGCTAAATCAACTCTTGTTAGAACAGAGGTCTCATATGAGAATGCAAAAATTGCTCTCGATGACACTATCGTGAGATCACCAGTTCAAGGCACTATAATCTCAAGACCCGTAGAGGTTGGTCAGGTTATTTCTTCACCAACTTCAGCAGTTGGTGGCGGAACTATTTTAATGACAATGGCAGACTTATCAAAAGTTAGAGTAAGAGCTTTGGTTGATGAAATCGATGTTGGCAAAGTATCTATTGGCCAAACTGTTTCTATAAAAGTTGCCGCTTATCGAGATAAAGAATTTTTTGGAACAGTTTCCAAGATTGAGCCTTTGGCAAAAATTGAACAAAATGTAACCACCTTTCCGGTTCTTATTGATATTGATAATAATGAGAATCTTCTATTATTAGGTATGAATACTGATGTAGTGATTGAAGTTCTCAATAAAAATGTCAGCTTAAGCGCTCCTTCTATGTCATTAAGAACTAGAAAAGACATTTATTCTGCAGCATCTATTTTAGATATTCCAAAGAATAAGGTTGATAATTTTCTTGAAGATAGAGTAAAGGGCGAAAATTTTAATAAATTTATTGTTATTAAAGAATCTTCAGCTGGACCAGAATTAGTATGGGTAAAAATTGGTGCATCCGATTTGTCTTATGTTGAAATTGAAGAAGGTCTGAGCCCAACCGATACAGTTTTTATATTACCTAGCAAGAGCTTATTTGACTATCAAAAAAGATTTAAAGAGCGAGTTTCTGCCTCGTTTAGCTTTGGATAATGCTGTTTAAGGAATCATTAAATTCAGCAATTATATCTATAAGATCTAATAAGATTCGCTCATTTTTAACCTCCTTAGCTATAATTATTGGAACTGCTGCTGTAATAGCTGTAATTGGTATTGGTTCGAGTGCTAACAAAGCATTGGAAGAAAGTATAGATGATCTTGGTGGTAGAACTCTTTATGTCAGCCCCGGGCAAAATAGAAGAGGTGCCGTTACCAAAGGACTAATCCCCTTAGATATTAAAGATGCTGAAGCTTTGGCTAAAAATAAGGTCCATAACTGGCAAATTTCACCTACTATCACAAGAAATAGACAAGTTAAATTCGGTAATGCAAATATTAATGAGAGAATTGGTGCTTATCTGCCAATACATTTTGAAGTTCGTGGTTATGATCTTGAGTATGGAAGATTATTTGATGATGACGATAATTTTGGTAGAAAAAGAGTTACTGTAATAGGCTCAGCTGTTCCGAAAGAACTAAAAACCTCTGCACAAAATATTCTTAACAAGGACATTCTTATTGCAGGAACTTCATATAAAGTTATTGGAATTTTAAAAGAAGAGGGTTCAACTGGATGGCAAAACCCTGATGACGAATTATATATTCCATTACTAACTGGTGCTCAAAGAGTATTCGGTACTCCCAATCTTGATTCTATTAATGTTGGTATATCTAACGATATTAATGTCGATGAGGTCATGATGACTATAGAGCAAATTTTAAGAGCTCGGCATGATATTGGCCCTGGTCAAGATAATGATTTTAGAATCAGTGACTATAGTCAATATTCAGATTTAAGAAGACAAGCAACAGGCATATTTACAATATTAATTGCTGGTATTGCAGGTATAAGTTTAGTTGTTGGTGGAATAGGAGTTATGAATATTATGCTAGTTTCAGTTTCTGAGAGAACTCGTGAAATTGGCTTAAGAAAAGCATTGGGCGCTACTCATCGAGCTATCTTAATGCAATTTATTGTAGAGGCAGTTATTTTGTGTATTATTGGCGGCTTGATTGGTGTTTTTCTTGGTACTAGTTTGCTGTATTTATTTGCATCATTTAATGAATGGCCCTTTGCGATGCCGTTTAGCGCAATGATTGGGTCTATAACATTTTCAGCAATGGTTGGCTTATTTTTTGGTATATGGCCAGCAAGAAAAGCTGCGAAACTTGACCCGGCTACTTCGCTTAGATATGAATAATATTATTCAATAAATTTGGTTTTACACAAATCTTCATATACAGACATAATTTTTTTTGCTTGATTGCGAAGATCAAATTCCTCTCTAACATATTCAAATATAGACTGTTGATTAATATCATCAATGGCATCAACATGTTTCTCTATAAAAGTTTTTAAGCTATTTAAATTATCTGGTTGAGCTAGAAACTCTTTTGGAAAAATTGCATTCATGTGCCCCACATCAGTAGAAAGTACTGGAGTGCCCAGTGCTAATGCTTCTAATGCTACTCTTGGCCCACCCTCATTTCTTGAAGAGATAATTAAAACCTTTGCTTTCACATACTCCCTAAGCAAATCTTCATGAGGCAATGGTTTTTTAATATAAACTTTATTTTGAAGGTTTAGTTCCTCAATTAGCTCTTTCAAAAAATTTTCTTGACTACCAGAACCAAAAATATATAAATCTCTTTTAATGTTGACCCATGACTTTATTAGCAAATCAAAACCTTTAGCTCTTTCAAATCTACCTACAGCTATAGCATGATTTTTCTTTTCAATCACAAAAGCCGGACTCTCATAGTTAAAGTAAATCCAGTTTGATATTACAGAATATTTTGTTTTGAGTCCTTTTGTAATTGCATCACTAACAGCAATTACATATTTGGATTTATTATAGGGAACCATATTTTTCTTTATATTATGTAATGTAGCTACATGAACAATATTAATAAATATTCTTAGCTTAAGAAAAATTGATGTTGTCTTGGAGCCATGTGTATGAATAATATCAGCATCAAATTTTCTTATAACTAATAAAAGTTTCAATATCTGAAAAAGATTATTGCGACTGAAGTTTTTTGTAGAAAAAACTTTAAAATCATTCTCAAAGAATGGTTTCATTATATGTGTGCAAATAATGATAACTTCATTATTTTTTTTCTGATTCATGCCTAGTTCATGGACATGTTGTTCAATACCACCATAAGTTGTTGAGCTTATAAAATGAATTATTTTCATTTTTTTAACTCTTTAATAAGTTGGTAGGCAACTTTCTCAACCTCTGCAAAAACATCGTTATGAGGATTTTGGAATTTTATTTTTAATTTATTTAAACCATCAGCCATTTTTATATTTTCAATATATCCAATTTGTTTGTTGGATAAAAGAAGATTTATTTGCTTAACAATTTTATTTATCTTGATATATTCCATGTTAAATAAAAATGTTTTACCACTTGTTGATAGACATTCATAAACCATATTAACACTATCCTTGGTCACAACTTTTACAGAGGCTTTTTGAATAAGTTCGTCATAATTATCATTAGAAATTATTAAATTACTATTATCCAATGAAAGTTTTTTAATCTTATCTATCATTGCATCAGGGGTTCTTCTGGAAGTGAATATGTGCCAGTTTTTTTTAGAATATAGGTTTACAATATATTCAATTTGCTTAACGATTGCATCTTGATCAAATACATAGTGATTATTTAATCCGCCAATTCCCATAAAGCCTATTGTTTCATCTGTCTCATTTGTTGAAACTTTTGCCAAAGAACCTTCAAAATAAATAACATTACTGTTTTTTAAAAGCTTCCCTGAATCATGGGTTGGTGCGCATATAATGTCAAAATTATTTTTATATAAACTAGGGGTTAAAATGCTAATAGTTTTTATTGATATGTCAGTATTATTTAAATAATGTTTAATCAATAATATCTTTGTGTGAATACTGCTTCCAGCACCAATGATGATATCTATTCTTTTTTGTTTATAAATATTAATTTCCTTATTACTCATTAATAAGGTACCAAAGTAAATTCTTAAAAAGAAAGAAACTAAATTAAGGAATTGCGTAACTGGATTAATTAAAAGTATTTTCTTTTCTATAGTGATATTTTCTGTTTTAGATATTTCATTTAAAAGAGCCTCTACCTGTTTTTCATGACCCTTTTTTCCATCGCTTATCCATAAAATATTCATACAATTAATTTTTTTTATATTTTTTTTGTAAATTCATTGTCTTAACTCAACTATACAAAGGATTTTGCATAAGATACAGTCTTAAGGCATTGTAAAAAATAAATTTTTTAAAATTGAAAGATAATCTTCGCAAAATAGCTATATCTCTTATTTCTCAGTATGGAGA
>Ga0209137_1004449_pt1 | contig 11142 bp, 9 predicted proteins | sample SaaInl5LU_22_DNA_FD_184642 | JGI IMG/M metagenome (GOLD analysis project Ga0209137, IMG submission 184642) | Marine microbial communities from expanding oxygen minimum zones in the Saanich Inlet - ESP_105LU_22_DNA (SPAdes) (version 2) | ecosystem: Environmental > Aquatic > Marine > Intertidal...
TAACGTCAACCACCCCCATCATCAAGAAAATTATTTCTTGAATCAAGAAGCAAAGTTAATCATATAACACCCCTTGTTTGATCATTTTACTAATGCCGACACAGCTGAAAGTCAAATGGAAAAAAAACAAGAAAATAACAAGCGATTATTTTATTCGAACAAGTAACGCCACACCCCTTAGGCAAAGTATTTATATGGGTAAATATATGGGGGAATATATGGCTTTAAACCTCCTACCTCTGTTGAGCACTAAAAACAGCGGTTTGATATAGTATAACTACCTGTTTTAAATATATTATTTACATAATTAAAGTCCCTTACCAAACTATCAAAAATATTCTATATTATAGTGATGATTTAACTTGTATTTTTACGTAATTTTGCTAGTTTTAAGTGTGGATAATTAAATAATGGTTAGTGTTTATATTAAAAATGACTAATGGTTTAACCTCACCAACCAGGATAAGGCCCTCCTTAATTTGGCTCAAAATTTATGCTATTAGCGTGACAGTTATTTTGATTTTTGACTTTTTAATCATCCATTAAACTGCAAATTAATTCGTATAAATGTTCACTTCAATCTGTTTTGATTCAGTTAAAAGTGAGCATGTGGGCATATTTTTGTTCCTGTCAGGTCTTAAATTAGATGCCGATTGCTCGTTTATTACTTGAAGTGCAGCTTGTACAAAATTTTATCACTATTCTGTATTAATGTTTATGGATTATCAGGGATTATCAGGGATAAAAGAACATTTCTTTACAGGTTAAACGGCGATTGTCATTGTTTGTATTTATTAGATAGAAGAAATTTCGGCAATCATATAAGTAAAATGAAGAAAGTCTTTCCTATAAATTTATAGCATAAAATGTGAGCCGCGTTTTGGGTTTTAATATTTTTTAGGTCTCTCTTGTTTTTTAATTTAAAGTGCGGAAAAATCATAAATATTGGTTTTATAGGCAGGTCTCATAGGAGAGTATAATGACCCTATTAATTAAAGGAAGTAACATAGCGGCAATTGAATTAGATCAAGGGGTTAAACAACAGTTACTGTTAAATCGACATGAAACTGGCGGCTCAAGGTTAGAAATTAAAAAAATAATTCTAAGTCAGAATACACAAATGACCGTGCCAATAGAAAAAGGCTGTTTGAGTTGGTTTCATCCATTATCTCCTGATATACACATAAATAGTCAGTTGTTTGATGTACAATCTTTAGGTATCTTTACGGATGGAACTAGCCCTGTTTTTTCTAATGTTGGTAATAAAAATGCAGAAATATTATACTGCACTATTCCTGTTGTATCTCGGTTTCTTTCTGAAAATGAGGAAATACCTTTTATCTCTCATATAGTAGATTGGTCGGTTGAACCTGTTCTGCTCTCCGAATTTGATTCTCGCAAACGGATTTATCTTGCCAGTCCTGGTTTATGGAAAGGTGTGTCTTGTGTGAAAGGAGAGATGATTATTTATCCAAAAGGGGGAACAGCCCCTTTTCACCATCATGAAGATGCAGAACATTTCCAATATATAATGGATGGATTTGGAACTGTTTTTTTTGATAATCAAGAACATATTGTTGAAAAAGGGGATATTTTGTATTTTTTTGAAAATGAAGTGCATGCCTTTGAGAATAAAAATTCAGAACACTTTGTATTTGCTGAATTTTTTGTTCCTGGGTCTTACAAAACAATTTGGGCAAAAAATACAAATATCTGCACATGGATACCTACTGGTAATGACGTAAATGGTAGAAAAGCAAGTAGACATTTAGAAAAACACGTAGCAGGAGAGGGAAATGATATTTGATAAAGATTTCAAATATTAAATTTCAAATATTAAATTTTGAATATTAAATCTTAAATCTTAAATATTATGTAGAGATATAATTTTCTATTATGTTTCTAGCAGCGTTTTTAAATTCATCTTGGTTGTAGCTATCGACTGATACAGTCATATCAATTACTCTTTGTTTACGTATAGATGAGCCTTTGTAAGCAGGATCATAGTGGCAAATAATTAGATCTATTGTTAATTCATGCCATTTTTTATCTTCAGCTAATGTGCGCCAGAAGGATGTTTTTTCGCTCCCATGACGGTATTTCATTGCCTCAAACAGCCGATAAAGCGACTGTGGATGTTCTTGTAAATATAAATAGTCTTCTAATAAATACTTGGCACGCTCTTGAATAGACATATTCAATTCAATAATAGGTGCTTTTTTCATAATTTTAAACAGCATTTGAGGTATTTGCAGCTCTCCTATTTTAGAGCTTTCAGCTTCAATAAAAACATTATTTTTTAAATTTAATTGTTTGATTTTAAACAATATATCAGATTCAAATAATTTTTGTGAGGGTTGTGTTTCCCCAGGCTTCAGCCCTAATAATGATCCTCTGTGATTTGCTAGTGCCTCTAGGTCTAAAATTTGTCCACCTTGGTTTTTAATATGCTGAAGCAGGCGTGTTTTACCTGTTCCTGTGGCACCGCTGATTAATATAGGCTTGATATGTGATGAGAGAGATTCTAACTCGCTTAAAACGTGTTTTCTATAGGCCTTGTATCCTCCGTCAAGAATATATGATTTCCAGCCAATATCAGAACATATTTTGGCAAATGAATTAGAGCGCTGTCCACCACGCCAACAATAAATCAACGGTTTGAAATCTGCTGACTTATCTTGTAGAGATGCTAAAATATGGTGCGATATATTTTGGGCAACTAGTGCGCCGCCATATCTTCTTGCCTTAAAAGCACTTTCTTGAATGTAGATGGTGCCAACTTCTGCTCTTTGCTCATTATCTAAAACAGGCATATTTATAGCGCCAGGAATGTGGTCTTCCTCAAATTCTGCAGGAGAACGAACATCTATAATCATGTCTGCTGTTATATCTGTCCATATTTTTATATTCTCTATAGGGGCACCCATTTTACTATTCCCACTCGTTTCTTAAAATAATTCCAGTCTGATTAAATTGAATAGTTCCAATTATTGATGCAACTGGTGCGCTTGTTTGTTGCAACTGATGCGTTAATTGAGAGGCAATAGAAGTAGGCACAGCTGCCACAATGCCCCCTGAAGTTTGAGGATCAAATAATATATCTATCAATTGTGCGTTTGCTGTATCCACATCCCCTGATATCTGTACAGCCCGTTTATTTGCCTGATGAAGACTGGCACGAATTGAAGTTTTCCTTAAAATTTCTTTCACACCTGATAAAATAGGTATTTTGTGCAATGATATTTTAATAGCCATATCCAGATTAATATGGATTTGCATTTCTTGGGTTATATTCATCATATGCTTTGCAAGACCAAATCCTGTAACATCTGTCATTGCAACTGCGCCATTTTGCCATAAATAATGAGCGGCTTGCTGATTTGAAATTAGCATAGAATTGATGCAATCTTCATATGATTCTATAGGTGCCTCATTACGCATCTCAGCAGCTAATATTAAACCAACACCAATTGGTTTGGTTAATATTAGGGACCAATCCATAGACTCACTTTTTTCTATCTGAGCCTTAATATTAGAAAAATGTGCCTGATTTTTTAGACCTGTTATAGCAAACCCAAGGCTTGATTCATGTGACTGTGATGTATGACCCCCTATAATACCTGTTTTTGCTTTACTCATTTCAATCATAGCGCCTGCAAGCATCTGTGTTAAATCAGATTGTTGTAAATTGCGTTTTGCCCTTTGAATGTTTATTAAACTCAAAGCAGTGAGCGGTGTTGCATTTGATACAAAAAGATCGCTCAAAGCATGTAAAGCAGCAATTTTGCCAAAAAGAAAAGGATCACTCACCATCTGACTAATAGAATCTATGGTTTGTGTTAAAACCTGCCCAGTATCATGTCCAGTATCATGTCCAGTATCGGGTGTGTTGTTAAATATTGAATTTAATGGGAATTCACCTGCATCTGTAAATGTGTGTAAATTTGGAAGATAATGTTTGTTTGCACCAAGCTTTTCGGCAATTTCACAGGCGTTAGGAAGCACTATGTCAAGAATGTGTGACCCTGCTTTTGCTCCACAACCAGTGCAGTATATTTTTTCTAGCAACGGGTCTTCTTCTTCTTGTAATTCTGCTTTAGCTAATGCAATAGGCTTATGAGATGATTCCTGCATCGTAGGCAGTGTGTTAAAATTGGATATAAATTTTTTGTCAATCCATTGCTTTACAGGTGACAACCATTTAGCTGTTAAATGATATTTATTCCAAATTGCTAAAACGGTATTTTCGTGCAAGGTGATTAACGATAAATAACGTAGCTGAGGGTGAGATATTTGTAAGGCAGAATTATGTAATTTTAGCCTCAAATTCTTAGCAAGAACAGGTCCAGCTCGAACGGCAAAAACACCAGAACGTGGTCGCGGATGACCAATTATTTTAGCGATGTCACCTGCTGCAAATATTCTATCATCTGATGATGTCTGATAGGTACTATTTACTTCAATAAAACCATCATTTGTGAGATTAAGAGAAGAGGATTTTAACCATTCTGAAGGCTTGGCACCCGTTACAAGGAATGTAAAATTTGAGCTTAATTCCACACCTGATTTAAGAATGACAGAATTCTTATTTAGTTTTATAACAGGATCCCCATGATACACATCTATTCCAGCATTAGTACAATTTTGTAAGATTTTTGAGTGAGTTTTTACAGAAATATCTAGGAAAAACCGTTTTGGTTTGCCAATGATGATAATTTTTGGCGTGAGGTTTTTCTTATTAAATCGAGCTCTAAAGGCAAAGGCTAATTCAATTCCAGCAGCACCAGCTCCAATTATAATAATAGTATCTTTTGATGAGCTAATTTCATTATCTAATTTAACTAATTTACTCAAGAATTGTGATATTGGTTTTACTGCAACTGCATAGTCAGCTGCGCCATCAATATTTCCATAATCTGGAGTAATACCTGTATTTATGGATAATAAATCATAGGCTATATCAGGTCTGCTTTGACATTGTATTACACGATTTTTTGTATCAATTGATTTTATTTTTGTGTGCACAAAACGGGCATTAGCAAAGTTGCAAAGTCTGTATAAATTGATATGCATTTCTTCAAATTGATATCTACCTGCAACAAATCCTGGTAACATTCCAGAGTAGGGGGCATAGGCAACATCACTAATTAACGTTATGCGTAAACCTAATATGGGACGCATTGCAAATGCCTTCAACACTTGAACATTAGCGTGCCCACCTCCTACTAAGATAAGTTCAGATTGAATGGGAGATACAGCTGTTATCATTTGTGCATCCCCTTTATTAATTTTAAGGTTATCCATCTATCAGGCATGATATCAGCAATAATAACAGCCATAAAAATAAGCAGACATCCACTAAAGGCTGATACACCTAGAATTTGTGATAATAAAAGCCACCCAGCAAGAGCACCAAAAACAGATTCAAGAGATAATATAAAAGCACAAGCCGTTGGGTCTGAATAGCGTTGTCCAATAATTTGTAGCGAGAATCCTAATGTTACTGAGAAAAATCCAGCCAGAATAATTTCAGGTATTGCAGGCATGAAATCTAATAGTTCTGGTTTTTCTAAAATTCCCGCAAAGCCAAATGATAAGATAAAACAAATAAAACTTTGAACAAGCGATATTTGGAAAGGAGCATTTATTTTTCGGGTCACATGCCCAATAAGCAATATATGTCCTGCCCAGAAAAAAACGCTGCAAATAATTAGTAAATCACCCCATTGGCTAAGTACCGTTCCAGAACCAGATAATAGCCATGATCCAAATAATGATATGATTAAGGCTAACCAAATTTTTGATTTAATGGGATGGCGTGTTATCAGCCAATTGATAAGTGGCACAGCAGGTACATATAGAGCGGTAAGAAATGCTGCATTCGCAATATTGGTATATTGCAGGGCAATTTGTTGGAGAGAAATTCCGCCAAACATAAATAAGCCAAGCCCTATAATTTGCAGGACTAATCTTTTATTAGAGGAGAATAGGGGTAATATTGAATTTTTTTTAAACTCAAATAGAGCTATTGGCAAAATACCAATAGAACCTATGAGGTAACGAGCAGCTGTGAAACTCATTGGTCCAATGGTTTCCATACCGGTTTTTTGTGCAACAAAGGTAAATCCCCAAAAAATGGTAACAAGCAATAACAATAAATGAGCTTGATTTCGTGTCATTAATTTAAATCCAATAATCCATATCAGTAGCAATCCACAATAAATAGCCCTTAAAGAGGGCTGTTATTTGAAAAATGATGTAAAAAAAAATTATAGTTGGTGGTAAATTTAAAGTCATTTTACTGCTTATTGGATACACTAATTTTAAGACTTATAAAAATTAAATATTGCACTAAGGTCAGTTTCAAATAATAGTCTTCTGCATGAATGTAAGTCATAAAAACACTACCCCCTTTTTGAAATGGGCAGGTGGCAAACGCCAGTTACTAAATCAAATTCGTCCTCGTATCCCGAATTTTACGGGCCAATATATTGAGCCATTTATGGGGGCTGCAGCTGTATTTTTTGACCTTGCGCCACAAAGAGGATGGCTTAATGATATTAATACAGAGCTGGTTAATTGTTTTTGTATGGTTCGAGACAGCGTAGATGCATTAATTGAACAGCTGGCTGGCTATGAATATGACAAGGATATGTATTATCAAACAAGAGAGCTAGATAGAGCCAAGGGCGGATTATCGTGCCTTACGGAAATAGAAAGGGCAGCTCGCTTTATTTATTTAAACAGAACAGGGTTTAATGGTCTTTATCGTGTAAATTCAAAAGGACAGTTTAATGTCCCATTTGGTAAATATAAAAATCCAGACATTATTAACAAGGATAGGCTTTTAGCGTGTCATAAAATGCTTAAAAACATTCTTATTACACAGTCTGATTTTAGAAAAATATTATCTTCTGTAGGTTCTAATGATTTTGTTTACATAGACCCGCCATATTATCCTTTGTCAGTTACATCACATTTTACAGATTATGATAGCTCCACTTTTGCTGATGAAGAACAGGCTGAACTTGCCGATTATTTATTTTATTTTAATAGAAAAAATATTAAATTTCTGGCATCTAATTCAGCTCATCCAAGGACATATGAGCTATATCGCGGATTAAATATCACACAAGTTTATGCCAAACGCGTGATTAATTCAGACGCAAATAAACGAGCAAGTGTTGCTGAGTTATTGGTTAGCAATCAGTAATATAAAAAAGTGATAAATGGTGAAATACTGTATTAGACAATAATAGGATGGAGGCCCGGACCGGAATTGAACCGATGTACACGGTTTTGCAAACCGCTGCATAACCACTCTGCCACCGGGCCATCTTAGCAACCTAAATAAGTCTTACTCTGCTACTCTAAGGATTTGGAGCTGTCAATCATGTTCGACCTCTGATTTTAAATAAAAAACAAATAATTTCATAAAAGAAACATATTCAGATTTGAAATTTTAATACAATCATTATAGATTGATTATAAAAAGTATTTCACTTTTTTATTCCCATCTAACTTAAAAATACGACACATAAAATTAAAAAGGTCATTTATGAAAAAAGCTGTTATTTGTGGCGGGTCAATTGGCGGATTATTTGCAGCTGCTGCTCTAAGAAAAAAAGGCTGGCAGGTTGATGTTTATGAGCGCACTGCAATTGAATTATCTGGAAGAGGTGCTGGTATAGTTACGCATGATGTTTTGATTGATGCACTTCATAAAATAGACATTACAACTGATGATTTAGGCGTGTTTGTTGAAGATAGAACAGCGTATGATAAAAATGGAAATGAGTTACTTCGCCTGCCGTTTCCTCAAATTGTGACTTCTTGGGATAGGATACATAGTCTGCTTAGAGCTTCTCATCCAAATCAGTATCATCATCTAGGACTCTCTGTTGTTGGCTATCGCCAAGAAAAAGAAACAGCAGTAGCCATATTTGATGATAATTCAGAAGTAGAAGCTGATTTGGTTATTGCAGCAGATGGATTTGGCTCTGCTATTCGCTCTCAAATGTTGCCAGAAATTAAGCCTTTATCTTCTGGATATGTAGTCTGGCGCGCTTTGGCAAATGAAGCTGATTTATCCGAAGAAGTACGCTCAGATGTTTTTAAAACATTTGGTTTTTTTGTTCCTACGGGAAGCCAAATCATTGGCTATCCTATAGCAGGTATTGGAAATGATTTAAGAGAAGGGCACAGGCGTTATAATTTTGTTTGGTATATTGCCGTTGAAAAAGAAGAATTAAAGGATATGCTCACAGATGACACTGGCAAATATTATTCTGTTTCGATTCCGCCACCGTTGGTAAGAGATGATGTGATGAAACGATTTACGGATATGGCACGTAAAATACTGCCTGCTAATTTTGCAGAAATTCTTGAAAAATCTGAGAAGCCATTTTTTACACCAATATATGATCATCATTCTCCTATTATGGGTGAGGGGAATGTGGGGCTGGTTGGCGATGCTGCTTGTGTTGCCAGACCACATGTGGGCATGGGCGTAACAAAAGCGGCTTGTGATGCGTTATGCCTAGCAAACTCAATGGAAAAATACCAGACTATTCCTGAAGCATTACGCGCTTATTCCGAAGAAAGAGTAGCAGCATCCGCACGTGCTCATTACCGCGCAAGAGATTTAGGTGCTACCATATTTGTAGAACCAGAAGGCGGCAATGAAGATGGCAGAAGCAACCCAAATTTACATGAAATAGTAAGCACCACTGCAACAATTGTTAATTAATTAACAATATAAATCAATCTGTTGCTCTTAATTCTTCATAACTAGTAGTAACAAATTTAGTATAACCAGTACGCTCGATAAGGCGATTGTACCATCGTGTTAGCGAAGGTATTGCTGCTATATCAGGTGCCACTTCTTGCATTCGATACAGTAGCGTTCCAGTTGATATATCTGCAATTGAAAAACTATCTAATAGAAAATCATGCGTTTGTAATCTTTCACTAAGAATAGCTGCAGATGAGACAAGTGATTTATAGTGCTTTTCTTCATTTTGTTTTGACCTCTGAGCGGATGGTGTGCGCACCATCTCCCAGAAAAGACCGATCAGAGCAGGCTGAAAGGCACTGCTATTATAATCAATCCAGCAACTAATTTCCGCATCTCTGCGGTCATTATCAATACCTATTGTAGAATTCGGAAATTTTCTAGCAAGGTATCGTATAATTGAATGGCTCTCCCATAATGCAAGGTCACCATCCTCTAAAACGGGAACTAATTTAGTAGGAGTCTTAGAGGCATATTCAATTCTATCTTTACCTCCATATATACCGCCTACAATTTCATGTTCGTATGGCTGACCTATTTCCTCTAATGACCAAAGAACTTTTTGGACATTAGAGGATGTTTTTCTTCCCCAGACACGCATAATTATTTAATTGCCTGTGGATTTATAGGGGACCCTGCTGCACCTGGAATATGTAGTGGAGGTGCGTTGAAGAAAAATTCATAAACTTTATCTTGGTCGCAATCTTCTGCTAATTCTTTTAAGTAGAAAATCTCACCCATTGAAATACCGATTGCAGGTATAACTACCCAATGCCAAGGCTGATTTGCTTCATCAGTTTCATTAGGGCGAACTTCACATCCCCAAGTATCAGCGCAAATAGCTGCGATATCGTGATTTTTAATCCAATGTGCTGTTTCAAATGCAAGACCAGGTGCATCACCGCCAGCATATCCAGTCCAGTCTTTCTTCGCAAGACAACGCTCTTGATGACCTGTTCTTACAATCACAAAATCACCTTTTCGGATTTCAACATTTTGTGCAGCAGCACACTCATCTAAATCCTTATTTGTAATTGGATAACCATCATCAAGGCTATCAACACCTTTAAAACGAGCAATGTCGAGCAAAACTCCGCGCCCTGCCATTTTATCACGTACATGCTCTATACCCAGGTTTGTTGAACCTTGAACAGTTACATCTGTTGCTGGATATCCGTTATACATTTTATCATCTAGAAAAATATGACATAAAGCATCCCACTGAGTAGAGCCCTGACAAGGAAGGTTAATGGCATCATCAGCATATCTTAAATATGTTTTACCATCTGTGTCTTGCTTGCCAGCAACCGCATCTGTTCCTGTAGCTAACATTTGATGAATCATATTCCATCGTCCACCAAAAAGACCTGATTGAATTTTTTCTTTTAAATCAAGTCCTAAAGCAAAAACTTTACCTTTTTTGATTAACTTTCCAGCATTAACAATATCTTCTGGTGTGATGTTATTTAATGTACCAAATTGGTCATTATCTCCCCAACGACCCCAATTTGACAGTTCTTTTGCTGTATCGTAAATATGTTGTCTAGTAAATTTTGCCATCTTTATACTCCTTTTGTAGAAACCATATTATATAAAATTATTTAAAAAATGTAATTTAGATATAAACTATTAAAGCGTGCTTGAGCCACGTGTTGGATAGCTATTTTCAACTGCAAATTTTGCTTTTGGCATTAGGAATTCTAGATCAGGACGTGCCCAAGGCATGTTTGAGATATCAATCAGATACAATGAACCATCTGGTTTAATCCACATTAATCCAGGTTCACAGAAAATATCACTTTCTGCTTCTTTGATTGAAGTTGAAATATATAAGCCCCATTTTTTTGCTGTTTCGACATCTAACCCATAAGCAAGATTAACTTTGTCGATTTCCCAATCTGACTTTGCTTGTTGTGCTTTTTGCTCTGAATCCATGGATGCAACCACTACAGAAAACCCTAATTCTGTAATTTGATCCATCATTGAATTAAGTTTACCAAGATAATTTTTACAAACAGGACAATGCAATCCACGATAAAAAATAACCATTGTAAAATTTTCTGGTGTTTGCTCTGATAACGTCCAATTTCCGCCACCTACAAGAGGAAGGCTTAACTCAGGGGACTGCGCACCAGGCATTAAAGTATGTGTCATTCGGTTTTCCTTCATAAAGAAATATATAAAAATTAAGGTTTAAAAATTAAAAAATAGTAGCTGAATTATTAGAGCTTTTATAGAGGATTTACAATCCAATTCTCCACAATCTCAACACCACTTCCACGAAGCACCTTTGCTATTGGGCAAAATTTCGCTAAATCTATTTTCATTGCATTCATTTGCTCTTCACT
>Ga0209137_1004450_pt1 | contig 11142 bp, 10 predicted proteins | sample SaaInl5LU_22_DNA_FD_184642 | JGI IMG/M metagenome (GOLD analysis project Ga0209137, IMG submission 184642) | Marine microbial communities from expanding oxygen minimum zones in the Saanich Inlet - ESP_105LU_22_DNA (SPAdes) (version 2) | ecosystem: Environmental > Aquatic > Marine > Intertidal...
GAAGTTGAATTCTCTGTTGAAAGTTTTGAAAATGGAACAGATATTCTTCAATTGGAAACGATCGCTGGAACAATTACAAAACAATTCGTTAAAAACTAAATGAGATAATATTTCTCTTAAATAAATAACCTTGGAAAAATGGAGAGAAAATAAAAAAAGCGACTCTCCTTCAAAAGTCGCTTTTTGGTTTACAACATCAATTCTTCTCTGCATATCGCGCTCCTAAAGAATTGATTCGGTAGGTATTTAAGTTTATGCCGACATGTTCAACACCTCTTTGGCTTCTACTTCCGTAATCGTTCTTGAAAGCCCCGCTTTTGTTGAATAGGTGCGATTGACCAGTTTTCCATGGATACAAAGTGATGCGCCAGAGTGACCGTAATTTTCAATGAAATTGGCCGCATTTCCCCAAGCGAAGACTTTGTGCCATTCGGTTTTCTGTGTTTTCTGTCCATTCGTATCGGTGTAAACCGAATGCGTGGCCACATCGAAACGAGCGACTTTTGCTCCGTTTTTAATTTCTGTGATTTTCAATTCTTTTCCCATGTTCCCGTATAGAGTAACGCTATTTCTTAATGCCATTTGACTAAATTTTTATATTATTAATTTTCATTTGAAGAAAAGATAGAGCGACGAGGAAACAACTATGCATTTCCTTTGCCCAAAAGACCCGCCGATCTATTCTTCTAACAGTTTAAATGATGCTCAAATCGTTGATTTCAACTTCCGAAATTGATTTCTTAACGCCTTTCGGGTCCTGATAAAAACGAGTCGTTAATCTACCTTCGATTGCCAGGTTCGTGCCTTTAGCTGCTTGATGTTCGATAATTTGCGCCAAGTTGCCCCAAGCGGTCATTTTATGCCAGTATTTTTTAATTTTCGGCTGGCCTGTCTTATCCAGGTATGGTTCCTGGGTAGAAAGCGTAAAATTCACCACTTTCTGTCCGTCTTCGAGTTGCAAGAATTTGGGCTCTGAGCTCATTTTCCCAATTAAGTTTACGTAGTTCATACTCTATTTTTTTGCTTTTTCTTCGGTTTCAGTTTCGCTGTTAGTTTTTTTGTTTCGAGATGAAAGCAGTAAAAAATCATTTACTTCGATCTCCGTTACATAGCGTTTCTCACTATCTTTTTCGTACGAGCGGTTTACAATTCTACCTTCCGTCATGATCTCTTGGCCTTTAGTGACTAATTTTGAAAAATTCTCAGCAGTTTTTCCCCATACGACCAAATTGTGCCATTGTGTTTTTTCTACCCATTTACCTGTCGTGTCTTTGAAGTTTTCACTTGTTGCAAGCGATACTTTAACCAACTGGAATCCTTTCCCTACTGTTTGTAATGTTGGCTCTTGTCCTAAGCGTCCGATCAAACTAACTTTGTTTCGTAATGTATTCATAATAATTGTGTTTTTTAAAAGTTTGAAATAATTGTTTATTGTTGCCGTCAATACCCCTGATTGACTTTCGACACCACAAAGATTGGGACACTTCAAAACTTTACCTGGTTTTTAAACATTTGCTGTCGAATAACATTCGTTTGTAAACGATTAAAATTGAATTTATAGTTGATTATCAATTATATAAACATAAAATAAATCTTTCGCTTTGAACGATTCTTTTTTTTTTTAAACGGGTAATCTTCAATAAACTAGAATTGTTAAACGCATAAAAACGGGCAATTCAAACTAAAAATCCTTGGAAAGCTAAAACCCGCCTGTTCGATTCTTAACAAATTTGATTTGGAGGTACTACAAACAAGTCTTATCTTCGTGTCAATAAAAACTAAAAAATCAATTAATTATGAAAAGAATTTTTACTTTATTAGTGGTATTGTTGGCTGGATTTACAGCAAACGCTCAATACTACTACTTCTCAGGATCTGGAGAATTTTCCGGATCATTAAATCAAGACCCTGCTTATCCTACAGGAGGTGGTCAGGTTGCTGGTTGGACATCTCTTGTTGGCCCTTCAGCTTCTACACCAGTATGGTCTGCGAATCAAACTTTGCCATTCGCGTTTAACTTTAACGGTGCTCCCGTTACGGATTACAAAATCTCATCGACAGGTGTAGTAACATTCACGACTGCTGCAACGACAGTACCAAGCGCTACTCCAGCTGCTTTGCCAAGTGCGTCAATTCCAGACAAATCAATTTGTGCTTGGGGGTTGAACGCTATTGGAACAAATGATAATGGATCAATTAAAGTATTTGGAACAGCTCCAAATCGTCAATTGTGGATTCATTACAGTTCTTGTACAAACGGATCAATCGGATGGTCATACTACTCTATCGTATTGGTAGAAGGTACAGATCAAATTTTTGTTGTTGACCAAAGAAATACAACAGGAACTGGTGCATTGACAATTGGAATCCAAATTGATGGATCAACTGCCGTTAACGTAACAGGATCTCCTGCAGTAGGAGCTCAAGCAGGAACGAACTTCGATCCAGCAGATGATTATCACTATGAATTTATTCAAGGTGTTCAATCACCAAACGAAATCAAATTACAATCTGTAGATGTATTACCGTACGTTTCTGCAGGAAGCGTGAACATGGTAGGTACAGTTCGTAACTTGGGAAGTAACCCTATCACACAGTTCGGCGTTACTTACGATGCAGGAGCTGGTGCAGTACCGGGAACAATTACTGGTGTAAACATTCCTTCAAACGGAACATACCAATTTACTCATTCAACTCCTTTAACTGCAGTAGCAGGTTCAGCGTATACAATTAATATGACTGTTGCGATTGCCGGTGACGTTAATATGGCGAACAATTCACTTACATCAAATACCGTTGCCTTGACGTCTATTCCAGCTCGCACAGTAGTTGGAGAAGAAAGAACAGGAACATGGTGTGGATGGTGTCCACGTGGCGCTGTAGGTCTTGCAGGAATGGAAGCAACTTCTGATTTCATTGGAATTGCAGTTCACAACAGTGACCCTATGACAATTTCCAACTACGATGGTGGAATTGCTACTTGGATTCCAAGTTCATTCCCAACTGGGGGTGTTGATCGTGTTGCTACAGGTAATCCTGCTAACTTCAGTGGAATGCATGCTGCTCGTGTTAATGATTTAACACCTTGTAAAGTAAACAGTGTAACATACACTTCAACTGCAACGAACATTACTGTTACTGCAGATGTAGAATTTATGGGAACTATCTCTGGTGATTACAGATTGTCATTGGTAACATTGGAGGATGATTTAATTAATTCAGCTGCAGGATGGGCTCAAGTAAACTACTATGATGGTGGTGGTAACGGTTTGTTGACTGACCCTGTAACAGGATTCGAATGGTCAACTGCTGGTGACCCAGTTAACTCTATTGATTTCGGTGGTTACGATCATGTTGCTATGACATTATCATCTAATGACATTTTAGGAACACCTGGAAGTTTACCAGCAAGTTCAGTGCCAGTTGGAGTTCACTCTTATACTTTCACTGCAATTCCAAAAACAACATACAACGACTTGAGTAAAGCGCATGCAGTTGTTATGATTGTAAATACAGCGACTGGTGAAATCATGAACGCTGGTAAAAGTGCTGCTCTTGGTGTTTCCAGTCAATCATTGACTGAATTGAACAACGTAGCTAACTACAAAGTGTATCCTAATCCATCAACTGGATCAGTAAACCTTGCTTTCAACTTGTTGAACAACGCAAACGTTTCTGTTCAAGTAACAGATGCATTGGGGAACATCGTTCGCGCAGAAGCATCTACTTTGATGTTAGCTGGTGAGCACAACGCAGTATTCAACGGAGCTAATTTAGCTGACGGAATGTACTTTGTAAACTTAAGTGTTGACGGACAAGTTATCACGAAGCGCATTACAATAGTGAAATAAGAATTTCATTTATATAAAAACAAAAGGGGTGTATTTCGATACATCCCTTTTTTATTACTGTTAATTATTTCGATTTACATATTTCCCATCGGTGTTTCCATTGCTTTTTTACCGTCGCATTTTTTGCTTGAGCCGCATTGAGCACAAAGAAGTAATATACTTAAAGAGAATAGTGAGATTATTATAAAGCGGTGCATATTAGTTTTGTTTAAGTTGTTCTTATTCAACGTTCGAATACTTCGATTGTTGTTTCCTTCTGAACAAACGTCATCAATCTAAATGTGGGACGTCGTGAACATTGAACAAATCATGTCGAAAAACGCGGAAACGGCCCAAAAGATGATACCATTTATGATGTGGCCAAAACACCTTCAATGAATAATTTTCAAGCGATTCCAGTAATGAACAACAATGAAACAGTAGGCATTGTAACTTCAACAGACTTACTAAAGTAATTGGTAGAACAATATTAAACTAAACACGATATCGTTTACAAAAGACAAACCTCTCAATCTTCTAAAAAAGATTGAGAGGTTCTTAGTTTTAAAGCATCAATCGGAAGTTTACAAACAACAGTAATTCATTTTCTCAGAGCTGAAAAATTCTCTACCTTTACTAAATGTTTCGTTGGCCCCCAATCCTTTTATTCCTCTTACTGAGTTTATCGGCTTTCGCGACGCATAATCGTTCGGGTGAAATCACCTACAAACACATCGCGGGTAACACGTACGAATTTACAATTACAACTTGCACTAAACTTACATCAGAAGCCAACCGAGATCGTCTTGGAATAAACTACGGCGACGGATTTGTCGATACCCTGCTATTATTAGAATTCATTGACTACCCCATAACCGACACTAAGAAAAATATTTACAGAGGAAATCATACGTTCACCGGTCCTGGAACCTTTTTGATTTCGGTGGAAGATCCTAATAGGAATGCGAACGTTTTAAATATCGTCAATTCAGTTACGACTATTTTCTGTATTCAAACCCAATTGGTTATTTCCCCTTTTCTTGGAATTTACAACAATTCACTTCAATTTGATGACTGTCCTTGTCCTGAAAATGCCTGCGCTGGTCAACCTTGGATATACAACCTTGGCGCTTACGATCCGGATGGAGATAGTTTAAGTTACGCCATTATTCCTTGCAAAGGGGAAAATTGTTTGGACATGCCGAATCCATCGGTTTTTCAATTCCCGCAGGCAATTGGTGGAGGAAATATAAACATAGATCCTGTTTTTGGAACAATCACTTGGGCGATTCCAAATATTCAAGGAGAATACAATTTTGCCATTCGCATCAATGAATACCGATCGAATATTCTCATTGGATACGTGATTCGAGACATGCAAATTACCGTAAAAGGAAGTTGTGGAAATGCAGCTCCCGTGCTGAACGCTTTTGCCGATACCTGTGTTTTTGTAGATAGTTCTATTGTCAAAAACTTTCAAGCCACTGACAGTGCCGCTTCGTTAGGAGATGTGCCCAGTTTGTCTTGGGATTATTTCGGTGCAGCGTTTAATTTGACCAATTCGCCTGCGATTTTTACGGATCTTAATTCGCCCGGAAACCCTATCGATGGCCTTTTTTCATGGACCCCATCGTGCTCCGCTGTTCGAGAAAGTCCATATTTGATAACCATTGAAGCATCGGATAATGGTCCTGGAGTATCCTTGAAAGATTTATCCTCCGCACGAATAAGAGTAAATGGTCCGCAGGTTGAAAATTTACAAATATCCGCAGGTTTAAACGAGGCGAATCTCATTTGGGATCAAGCGGATTGTCCGCAAGTAATTGGCTACAAAATCTATCGGAATTTGGATAGTGCGTATTCAACCTACAGCTGTTGTGGGAAAAATGAAGCGATAAATTTGGGGTATCAACTCGTTGGACAATTGACTTCCAAAACGAACACCACTTACAAAGATATGGGTCCATTAGTTGCCGGAAATAAATATTGCTATACTGTAACGGCCATCTACCAAAATGGTGCTGAAAGCTGCATGACCCCTCCTGTTTGCCTCGCTCTTCCTTTTGATTTGCCGATTATTACGCACGTCACGGTGGACAGTTCAAGTTTCGATTTTGGTATAGATAGCATTCGGTGGACGCATCCGCAAGAATTGGATACGTTGTTATACACCGGTCCTTATCAATATAAATTATACCGTGGTGAAGACTTTGGTTTACCTGCGCAACTTATTTATTCTTCGACGATTGAGACCAGTTTACTCAATCTTGATACTTTCTACGTCGATTCAAATTTATCAACTACGGCATTTCCGTATTCCTATCAGGTCGAATTGCTTAACAACAACATTCCAGTTGGCCGAAGTGCTGTTGCTCACAGTATTTTCATTGTCCCAACTCCTGTGGATAATGGTGTACAACTGAATTGGGAAGACATTACACCTTGGTCCAATTTTCAATATGAAATCTATCGCAACAACGGAAATGGTTTGCCGATGACACTTCATGCCACAGTCGACACGAACTATTTTTATGACCAAAACCTCATCAATGGGCAAGAACATTGTTATCGAGTAAAAAGCATAGGTCGGTATTCATTGACAAATCTTGCGGATACCTTGTGCAATTGGTCGCAGTTTATTTGTGCAACGGCATATGACAATGAGCCGCCCTGTCCGCCAGGAAATGTTACCATTACACCCAATTGCGAAACCTTGACCAATGAAATTTCCTGGAATAATCCAAATAATAGTTGCGCTGATGATGTGGTCGCATATCAATTATTTTACGCTCCGAAAAAGGACGGTGAATTTGTCGAGATTCAAACTTTCAATTTCGATACCGACACCACATTTGCTTTTCAGGATAGCAACTCAATTGCCGGTTGCTTCTTTATTCGCGCGTCGGATTCAGTGATCTATAACAACCAAAGTATTCCATCGGATACCGTTTGTGTCGACAATTGTGATCCTATTTATGCCTTGCCAAATGTCTTTACGCCAAATTTGGATGGTGCAAATGAATTGTATACTGCATTATTGCCTTACAAATTCATCAGTCGAGTTGAGTTTCATGCTATAAATCGGTGGGGAAATGAAGTCTTTTATACGCAAGATCCTAACATCAATTGGAAGGGATTTGACCAGACCAAGGGCGAATTATTGACAGAAGGTGTTTATTTTTATGCGTGCAAAGTCTTTGTGATTCGTTTGGAAGGCGAAGAGTCATATGATTTGCACGGATTTATACATTTGATACACGATAAATAACAATATGTTTACAGGAATAATAGAAACTTTAGGAACGGTCGAAAAAATCGTTCCCGACAAAGAAAACGTGCATTTCACGATAAGTTCTGAGATTACGAATGAATTAAAAATTGACCAAAGTGTTGCCCACAATGGATGCTGTTTGACAGTGGTTGAAATCACGGGCAAGAGTTACGTCGTAACTGCTATTCAAGAAACCATGGAAAAAACCAATCTCGGAAAATGGGAAGTGGGGACGAAGGTAAATTTGGAGCGTTGCATGATTATGAACGGCAGATTGGATGGTCACATCGTTCAGGGTCATGTGGATACGACTGCTGAGTGCATTGCTATTGAAGATCAAAACGGAAGTTGGAAATATACTTTTCGCTATGATGGAGGTAGCCCGACGGTTGAAAAAGGCTCAGTAACGGTAAATGGAACTAGTTTAACGGTGGTCGATTCTAAGGACAATGAATTTTCAGTTTGCATTATACCGTATACCTATGAATACACGAATTTTCACACCTTAAAAGTGGGTTCAAGAATAAATCTAGAATTTGATATAATTGGGAAGTACGTGGCGAAGCTGATGGGTAAATCTTAAAGTGTAGAATTTTTTTAGTGTAAAGTGCAAAGTAACAGAGCTTCACCACTTTACACTTAAAACCTTTACACTCCCTTATCTACCATTTCTTCATCTTGCGCGCTAGTTTCTTTTTAAGGCGTTTCAAGACTGATTCTTTCGAATTGATATTGCCAATGCGAATCAGTTGCTTTTTCACCAATGCATCGTTTCGATAGAAGAAAAACTCGAAAGAGACATTCGTAATTTCTTCACGGTATAGATTAAAAAGTGTTCCGTAATCCAAGGCTGTTTTAAAATCATCGTTTCTAGAACTTAATTTGAAACGGGAGTCAAATCCGCGAACGGAAACCAATAAATAGGTGTCTATTCCTTTTGCCTGAACTTTGTTTTTTAACGAATCGCTTGCCAAGTCAGACAAATCAGCTCCTTGCTTTAAAATATTCAAGGAAGGCCTCGCATTTACACCTCGATCGGTAAAAAATTCTGTCAAAGAAATTTCTAGAAAATAACGTTCATCTTCTTTGTTCATTTGACCAACAACTAGTGCATTGGTTAGGGTGAATCTTTCCTTATTCTTCTGTGCTACTGAAGTGAATGAAACGAACAGAAATGTTAATACAATTAGGTTTTTCATAGTTAGAATATTTCTTTGGCGATGGATTTTACTTGAGATGAGTTGGACATCGTGTAATAATGAATGCACGGTACTTTCGCCGCTTTTAATTCTTTCGATTGGTGAATTCCCCATTCAATTCCCACTTTCTCAACGTCTTCATTCGTTCTACATTTCAATAATTCTTTTGAAAGCGCTTCTGGGAAATCAATATGGAAAAACTTTGGCAAAAATGAGATGTGATTCAATGTCTTCACAGGTTTCAATCCTGGAATAATAGGAACATCAATACCTGATTTTCTACAACTTTCGACAAAATCGAAATACTTCTGATTGTCAAAAAACATTTGCGTAACGATGTACTCAGCACCAGCATCCACCTTGTCTTTCAGGTATTTAAGATCCGTTTGCTTGTTCATTGCCTCGAAGTGTTTTTCTGGATATCCCGCGGCTCCTATGCAAAAGGCAGTTGGTTCCAAGTCTACATCATCCAGCATGTACTTGCCATCATTCATATCTGTTACTTGATTTATCAAGTCTACAGCGAATTTATGGCCGTCTTTATGCGGACGAAAAGTAGGTTCCGTTTTGATGGGGTCGCCTCTGAGTGCAAGCACGTTATCGATACCTAAAAACTGAAGATCAATCAACGCGTTTTCCGTTTCTTCTTTGCTAAAACCACCACAGATCAAATGAGGAACCGTATCAACATCATATTTGTTAATTAAGGCAGCACAAATTCCAACCGTTCCTGGTCGTTTTCGAGTAGCAATTTTTTCCAATAGACCATTGTCTCGTTCTTTGTAAATGAACTCTTCACGGTGATACGTCACGTTGACAAATTTTGGTTTAAACTCCATCATAGGATCAATTCCATCATAGATAGATTGAATGCTTTTCCCTTTCAAAGGAGGCAAAATTTCGAATGAAAAAAGAGTGTCTTTTGCCTCTTTAATATGTTGTGTGACTTTCATTTTTTGAATTGGACTAACAAATATAACCGATTTTCAAACCTTAGAGTCTTCGAAGGTAGAATTCAGCTAGTTGGATGTCTTTTGCTTGAGTAATTTTAACGTTTTCAGGGTTTCCTTCAAAGAGGTGAATGGTATGACCGGAAGCTTCCATAACAGAAGCATCGTCTGTAAATTGAGGTGAATAGTTTTGTTCATATGCTTCTTTCAATTCTTTCAAATGAAAACATTGCGGTGTTTGAATAATCAGGTATTCGTCTCGGTTTACGGCATGATTTTGTTCGCCTTCCAACCTTCGCATGGATTCATTTATCGCTACAAATGGAATCGACGCAACATTTGACTTCACTGAATCAAGGGCTCTTTCGAAACAATCTTTTGACACCAAAGGACGCACACCATCGTGAATCAAAACGTTATTTCCTGAACAATGTTCAAGTGCCTTTTTTACCGAATTGAATCTCTCTTTTCCTCCAGAAATCACTTCATGCTTAATATCGCAATTGTGTTTTGTGCAGAGCTGTTGCCATTCTTGTTTCCATTCTTCAGGCAGCGTAATGATAAATTGAGCTTTAGGAGCAAAACCATGCAGGCGCTCTAAGGTGTGTATTAAAATAGGTCGACCACAGAGCAATAGAAATTGTTTGGGAACATCGGCTCCCATTCTTTTCCCTATACCTCCTGCTGTAATTAGAATGCTTAAGTCTGCCATGTCTGTAAACAAAAAAAGGCCATTAGTCCCGATAGCAATCAGGATTAATGACCTTCAACTATTTTGAATTTTTTTACTTCAGTTGATCTTTGTTGTCTGCTGCTTGTTGGTTGAATTTTTTCTGCATGTTCAACCAATAAAACAAACCTACAAATCCAAGAACAATAAAACTATAATTGAAAATGTTGCCTACCATTTCAAAAGGGATAAAAAGGTAATCAGCAAACAAGGTGCCAATTCCGTAAAATATCGTTGTAGAGCTCATTCTTCTTTATTTTTGAGTACAAAGTAAATAAAAAAATCACAAAGAACTTTCTCTTGAGGGAATAATATCGACTGATTTCTGTAAGAATCTTAAATTTGAGGCAAATAAAGTCCACATGATCAATTATAATCCGAAAAGTTGGTTTCAACTGATATTTGCCATGCATAAGAGCGATACACTGCGTATTTTATGGAAAGAGCTACTGTACATCGGTATTTTCACTGTTTTTATTGACTTTATTGTCATGACTTATTTCGGCCATGTGACGGTTCTGGGGAACTTGGTTGCCGTTTATTCCTTGGTAGGTTTTGTTATTTCACTTTTACTTGTTTTTCGCACCAACACAGCATATGATCGCTGGTGGGAAGGACGTAAAAAATGGGGAGAAATGGTAAACGATACACGAAATTTGTCTTCAAAACTATCCGTTCTAGTTGAAGCAGAAGAAGATAGAGATTTTTTCAAGCGTATGATTCCCAACTTTGTTTATGCAGCAAAGGAGCATTTGCGAATAGGTGTAGATATTTCGCAACTGGATTTTAATGAAGTGGAAATAAAACGCTTCATTTCAAAGCGGCACATACCGCTTAGCATTTCAAATTCGATTTATGCTCGGTTGATTCACCTGCGAAACAAAGGAGTACTTTCTCAAGAAGATTTATTTTTACTGGATAAAAACCTAAATGCATTAATGGACAGTTTAGGAGCATGTGAAAGGATAAAAAATACTCCAATTCCTTATTCCTATTCCATTTTCATCAAAAAATTCATCTTCGTTTATGTCACCACTTTGCCTTTGGCCTTCGTGACTATTTTCGGCTATTACTCTGCACTCATTGCCACTTTTGTGTTTTACGTATTGGTGAGTATGGAAGTTTTGGCAGAAGAAATTGAAGATCCATTTGGCACCGATGA
>Ga0209137_1004451_pt1 | contig 11140 bp, 10 predicted proteins | sample SaaInl5LU_22_DNA_FD_184642 | JGI IMG/M metagenome (GOLD analysis project Ga0209137, IMG submission 184642) | Marine microbial communities from expanding oxygen minimum zones in the Saanich Inlet - ESP_105LU_22_DNA (SPAdes) (version 2) | ecosystem: Environmental > Aquatic > Marine > Intertidal...
AAAGTTACAGAAAACTTTAAGAATGCTAAATAGTTAGTATTCGTTTTAATCAGAGTCCTTTCGTTTAGAAAGGACTTTTTTTTTGCAAAAAAAATCCCCTCTAATTTATAGAGGGGAAAACTTAAAATTTTATTAAAACTATTTAAAGTTTCAAAAGCCTGAAAACAGTTCGTTAGAAGTGATTCCTGTATTCTTCTGAGGTAGAAACTACCTTCAGGCTACCTGCAAGGAAAATAAAACCAAATGTGATTTGAAAGTATCTAAATGCACATTCAAACTACTAAACGTACCTGATTCTAAAAGGGTTGGCTTTTTTGTAAATTTATTCGATTTAATTAATAATAAAGAGTCTTTCGAGTTAATAATTGCATGGATAACTATATTCGATAAAAGCTAAACTCGTTTATTTATTTAATTTGATATTCAAAATATCTTTTGTCGTCTATTTTTCTAACCCGAACAATGTTCACCTTTTTTCGTTGATTAATTTCTTTTATTAAGACACTTCTTTTGGTTTTTATGGTCTCATATGAGTAATGCGCGATATTTAATATCTTATCTAGCTCATCTTTGGAAATATTATTCCCCTTATAAGTATTTAAGATTTTTTCTATGTTTATATAGCTATTATTGCTTTTAAAAGGTTTTTTATTTTTAATATATATTATTAGACCTAAAATTAGAAAAGTAGCAGATATAAATATTAAATATAAAATTTTATTGTTGTTGTTCTTTTTTGATCGATAGAAGTTAAAGTAATTCATGACATTTAATTTTTCTGTTTTCATTAGATCAATTGAATCTAAATAACTTTCGTTATTTCTAAAAAATAATTGGTTGTCATGTATATATAAGTAGTTTATTCCATTAATTGAAGGTGTAGTTGTTAAAAATGGGATCTGAAACAATTCACCCTTAATTTTATTGAAAATTTGGTACCGGCATGTCCCATTTGAGTTATAGAAACCCATTAAGTCGTATTTTTCGCTGTGGTATTGGAAGTCTCCATTATTGATTCTTAGTTCTTTATCTCCTTCATTAGTAAAGTCAAATAAATTTTTATATTCTGAGGTGATCAGATTTATTTCTCCAAGAGAAAAGTGGTTAAATGCAAAATTTGAATTGGCTTGTTCGTTTGAATAATGATTGAGCAAGACAGTTATTTTGTCTTTGGTTTTCCAAGAGTTTACCACTTTTCGTGCAGTTAAAGGATAATTTCTTACTTCTTTTTTCAGCCAACTACTAGACTTTTCATCGAAAAAAATTAAATGAGGAAAAACATTGAATAATCCCTCACCCCCATATGAAAATAATGTATCTCCATGCGTAAATAGATTTCTTTTAAAATTATGTCCGTGATAAATACTTTTGCTTAATTGTAGAACAACGAGGCTATCATTATTTTCAATCTTAAATAACATTAGAGTTCCTTCGGGGTTATAATAAATGGTATTTGCATCTTTGAAAACGATGCTTTTAAAGAAATTATTCTTGAAGTTTAAAAGTGATTCATCTACGCCCATTTTAGTAATCATAGTATGAATTTGAAATGTATCAATTGCTTTTTCTGGTGCAGCGGAATACAAACGAAAAGAAAGGAATATCAAAAAAAGTAAGGGGATGGTTTTGTTCATAGTCAAAGGTAAAAAAATAATAGGTGTTTTTAGGTGTTTTTTACTTAACTCACTTATTAGTTTGAGATTACTTTAATATTATTTACTTTAATTTAAGAAAAAAATCAAAAATTATGAAGAAAAAAAGAATAACCCGTTCCTTACTTGTAGTGTTTTTTGCTTTACAACTTGTTTCTTGTTCATCAGAATATGTGAAGATGGATGCCGATAGTTGTGATTGCTTCCAAAGTGATCCTGGGCTCGAGTATGACTATGAAACTAAAAAAATGAAATACAATGGTGAAATATTTTCAGGAATTGTATGCGAAGAAGATAGATATTCTATTGAAGAGATCACACAATATGAAGAGGGTAAGCGCACTATCGTTAGTGAGTTTGAAATAGACAAAGGTATTGATCCATGGTTATCCGAATATACAGAATATAAAAATGATGAAAGAATTAAAGAAATTCGATTTGATTGGAATGGTCAAATTGGAGAGATGACAGAGTACTCTCCAATTACTGGAAATAAAATAAAGGAATCCCGATATTGGATAAATGGTGAATTGAAAGAAATAGTGGAATATGATGTCGAAGGTGAAAGATTGCGAAACGAATTTTACTATTATAATGGAAATATAAAAAAGAAATGGGACGCTAAGACAGATGAATATATTAAATACACAATCGATGGAGAAAAGTATGAAAATAATGACGATTTGGAAATCCCTCAAGAAATGGAGGAAAATTAATTTGTATTTAAATAATAAATCAATAAGCCTTTTGCCAGGAAATAATTATTTCCTGGCGTTGTTGCTTGTATTTTTTACGCTCAGTGGTTTTTGTCAAAAAGATTCTCAAAGTATATTAGAATATAAAAGTCCTAATTTAGATTCGATACAAAAATTATCTAAAAAAAATATGTTTTCATTTATTGCATTCAATGAAACAAATTTTGAAACTAAATTAAAATCTATTTCAACATATTTTGATTCTTTAGAATTTGAGAACGAAAGCTTGAAGAAGTCAAAAAGTGTTTTAATAAATAAAAATCAAAATTTAGTGTCGTCAGCTACATTAGATTCAATTCAAATAAAGACTCTTTCCGACTCACTAATGATATGCCAGATTTTGAAAAAGCAAAATAGTTTATTAGTCCAAACAGTAAAAAAGGATTCAGTTCTAATTATTAATTTATTAGACTCAATAAAACATTTTCAAAACTCTGAGAAAGAAAGTCAATTGCAAGATATTCTCATTGATAGTCTATATTCTAAAATTGATAGTTCGTTAATTGATTATGCTAAGGTAATTTTTCCAGCTGAAGGAGATGGAGACTGCGAAGTGACAGTTTTTAAAAAAGATAATCAGATTAAAAAAATTGAGGCTCTTTATTTCGCTACTATGGAAAGTTTAAGCAAATATTACTATTATGATAACAATCAATTAATTTGCATAAAGTTGACTAAAATTTCTTATGACATGCCTGTCTATATGGAGGATCATGCTGTTGAGTCTATTGAAGAAGAAGTTTATTATTTCAGTGATAATGTATTGTTTTTAGCAAGAGATAACAATGAAAAGAATTTGGATAACTCTTATCTAAGTTTGAAACAAATACAATTGATGACAGATTTGTCAGTTGTTTTAGCTAAACTTAATTCAAATTAAATTACTTATCGGATTCTCTTGATGAAAATTAAAAATTTCAAAGTTATGTTTATTGGCGAATTAAATTTTTAAGGAAGTGCAATCTTAACGACAAATATTCGAAAAATAATTAATGCGACAGAACCCAGAATTTAGAACCGTGTTGCTAAAATTTTTACAAAAAATAGATTTAGCACTCAGAATTTATTAAATTAATCAAAAAAAACATGAAAAATTTACTTTTTTTCGGATTTATCTTCGTCATAAATAATATTAATGCACAAGATACAAGCAAATTTAATTTCACTCAGAATTACAGCAAAGTAATAACTTACGAGGTGGAAGGTTTAAGTGAATCAGACCTTATTGTTGCAAGCGCAATGTTTTTCAAGGGGTTTCTCAATGATGGCCAGAAAAATTTAATTAACAACCCCTTCAATTATCCAAAAACACCTAATCACCCGCTAAATCAATATGCACAAAATATTGAATGGATAAACTGTGCGACTTCAGGTTTAGTTTATCAAAAGCCTGTCACAATAGGTGAGAAAACGATTGATGTTAGCCTTTCCGAAATGGGTGCTTGGGGAGGCAGATATTCTTTAGAAGATAAAATAACCTATGATTTAAAAATAAATATAGAAAATGAAAAAATATCATTTTCGATTGAAGATGGACAGTATGCTCGTACTATTCAACTCACTACTGATACAAAAAAAGAAAGAAGAAAAACCTTCGACCAAATGTTTAACAAAAAAGGTGAAATTAAAAAAGTATTAAATAACGATGCTGAAGTAATAGCTAAAGCCATTAACAATTCGATTTCGATTTATTTTAATTTCATTGAATGTTTCAAAAATAAAAAAGCGAAAATAGATTCTGAGTTTAGCATCAGATTTAATAAACAATTAAAAGAGGATTCAATAGAACAAAGACGCCTAGAAGAAGAACAGAAACGTCTAGAAGAAGAACAAAAACGCTTGGAAGAAGAACAAAAACGCATTGCGCTAGAACAAAGACGTAAAGATTCAATAAATTCTTTATTTACTGGAATAGTTGTATCAGAGAACTTCTACGACGGTGACCATAAGATTGAGATAATTCCAATAACAAGACATGGTAAAGATACTCTAAGTTATCCCAGTAGATATAAGGAGTTTTATTACCTTCAAAGTGGTGAAAATGATGAATATTCAATTCTTGAAAAAAACGGCTTAAACAACAACGGTGAAAATATCACTGGTACATACGTTAAAGGTAGATGGGCTAATGGCGAAGTTTTGGTTGAGGAATTCCAAGACGACGGAAGTGTTCTTACATCTACGAGGACCGTTCCAAGAATTATTGAAATCGAACCTGTTGTAGATGGAAGCACCGACAAGTTCAACAAATTTTCGGGTTATTGGGAAGGTAAATTTACAGAAACAAAATACAAAAAAAACAAAATACATGGCGAGTGGAATGTAATTGTTTCCAATAATGGCATCGTTGTAGGAGAAGCTATATCTTATTATATCAAAAGAGGAGGTCAAGCAACACAAACAGATCGAATTAGTGGAGTACTTTCAACTAATGGAGAGTTTAGTATGAAAGCCACATCTGGTGCAATTTTTACCGGGCGTATAATTGGCGGTTCTGTATCTGGGAAATGGGTTAATGGCGAAAATCTTGGTGGTAGCTTTACGGGAAAAAAAGAGTATCTGTAAGTAAACGCCTAAAGTATTTGATGTGAAGTTAAAAACTTAAGTAATACACTAGATAATGTTTGATATAAAATGAAAAATTATAGTCTTTCTTTGTTTATTGGTTTTTTTATCGTTTTTTCTTTCAGTTTTAATAGTGTTTCTGCACAAAAAATTACAAAAGCAAAAAAGTTAAAATTACAGAGCAACGGACTAGTTTATTCCCGGAAGGATCAAAGTCCATTCACGGGTATTGCAGAGTTCGATTTTTCAGCTATGATAGGTCTTCTTCCTGAGAATTATATGTTTAATTACTATTTGGTATTGGGCGAAAAGTTAGATGTAATTTATAATGTACGTGGTGAGCTAAGTTTCAAAGATGGTAAACTTAATGGTTTAACTGTGTTTTGGAGAAATAAGACTAATTTATTGTCAGAAGTAAATTTTAAAAATGGTGAACTAGATGGTGTTTGTAATGTCTTTTATAAAAATGGAAGTAAAGCTTTTAAGGGTAGTTATAAAAATGGCAAAAAGGAGGGGTTACATATTATTTGGGATGTAAATGGGAATTGGACATCAATTCTAAACTACAATGCTGATAAAGAAATATTTATTAAGAAATCAGATTTGAGTCAAGAAATAATGAATATGCTTACCCCTAAAACGGCAATAAATACCTATCGATCTGATCAGGTATTTTATAAGAACACATCGATTTTAGTTTCTGGGATACATCAAGATTATGCAAAAAACGGAAAACTAATTTCAGAGTCTAATTATACAAATGGTCAAAGGGATGGGTTACTTAAGGAATGGTATTCAAATGGTAATCAAAAGTTTGAGGGAAGTTATACAAATGGCAAGAGAGAGGGGTTACATATTATTTGGGATGAAGATGGGAATTGGACATCAATTCGAAATTATAATGCTGGTAAAGAGACCTTTATCAAGAAAGAAGATTTGAGTCAAGAATTATTAGATGAAATGAATATTCCTTTAGAAGTAAAGTTCGGTGATTTAATCGAATCAGGAAATATCTTTTACTACAGAAAATTTAGTTCAATTGTTTTTTCTGGCGAAGTTAAAGAATTCTATCCCAATGGTGAGATAAAATATGTTTATGACTTTTTGAATGGAAACCTTGTTTTAATTAAATGGTTTTTCGCAAATGGTATTTTAGCAGAATTGGCTAATTATGAAAAAGGAGAGTTTAAAATTTTTCATGAGAATGGAGAGTTACGGTACGATTCTGAAAATTGTGTATCAAACCATGACTACTATAATGAAAATTATGCTTATCAAATATATATTAACTCTATTGCAAATGGCTGGCACAAGGAATATTATGAGAATGGACAACTATTTAAACAATTTCGTATTAAGGATTCTAAAATAGACAGTTTATACAGAGAGTGGTATTCAAATGGTAATCAAAAATTTGAGAGCAATTATATAAATGGTATCAAATACGGTCCTTACAAAGAGTGGCATTCAAATGGTAATCAAAAGTTGAAGTGTAATTATATTAATGGTAGGAAAGAAGGTGACTTTAGAGAGTGGTACAATAACGGCATATTACGTATACAGGCTAATTATGTAAACGGTGAAATAGATGGTTTATATAAACACTGGGATTCAGATGGAAAAAATCTTACTGTATATAAGTACCATAGTGGCGCAAGAGAATAAAATCGATAAGCTGGAAGGGGGACAACTTGAATCAAAGCCTAAATAACATTAAATTTTTTAGGTGTGAAACACACTTGAAACACCCAACATATTTTAAAGTAAATAATCCTTTTTCGTTGTTTTGGATTAAATATAAAAAGTGTAGTCTAGAACCACTTAAAACAACGAGGCGTATTATGAAAAGCCTAATGAGTAGTATTAATAATTTATAATTAACTAAAATGAGAAAGTTAAAATCAATTTTCGGAGTGGTAATCCTTGCTTTATTTGTACTGACAAGTTGCTCACAAAACCCAACAGAAATTAAATTGTCAGATTTACATACAGCTTGTGATTATGTAGATGCAATTGAAAAATGTTTGGACGCTATTATTGAAACTAGAGATGATATTGCTAGAGGGAATATAGGTGAAGAAAAAAAAGGATATGTTAAACAATTAAAGAAGAAAATGAAAGAAATTGAGAGAGCATACGGTAAAAAATTCGGAAGTTCAAAGAAGAAGGAATGTGAAAACTTCTCAAGAGTCAAGCTTAAATACAAATCGCTGTAAAACTAGCCTATCAAATCACTTAAAAAAGCGATAGCTTAGGGGTTAAATAAGGCTTTATGTTTCGTATTAAATTCAATAAATCAAATGTTGTTTTGATTTATCTCTCCAACCTGATTGGTTCTTATACTTCACAAAAAATATCTTCAAATCACTTTGGTTGGGATAATCAACGAAGTATATCTTCTTATCAGATTGGTTAGGGTAATCTACAAAATACCATAACCCCTTGTTCCCATCCACTTGATTTGGATAATCTACTTTGAACACTTTTAAATCACATTGATTTTCATACTCTACCACATATACCTTAACATCAGATTGGTTTGGATACTTAACGGAATACACCTTTTGAGAATAGGATGAGAGAGGAATTAGAAAAAATATGTATAGAAGGTATTTCATGAGATTTTTTTATCTTTGAATATATGAAAAAAATATTAATTGTATTAAGTACTACTTTAGTTTTATTTAGTTGTAGTCCATCCGCTTGTGAATGTGTTGAAAGATATACCAGTACTTGGGGATACACTCCAGAGGATGTGGGGGAATGTACTAGAAAATTTAATACTACTGGAACTCTAGGTGAAACTTCAGCATTTGAAAGTGCCTACAATAATGCTAAAAAGGAATGTGATTAGTTTTTAATTAATATAACGATATTAATTATCCACATATGAAAGATATTTTAATCAACATTAAGTTCAATCTCGAAACATTAACTACTCTAATTTTAATAGTGTATAATTATCATTGTTGAAATGGAAATTTAACACCTTACAATAGACAAGGTGGTTAGAGTTTTTTGGTAAATCTCTTCTCCTTGGGACTACAACGTATCCTACTTAAAATTGGGTGAATTATCAATTCAATAGTAACAGGAGAAACCATAACTATATCTTCACGATTCATTCTTTCTTCTCGAATCAATCCCTTTTTGTACATAGAATGTACTTTGGAGTTTGCGAATGAAGTACCACGAATAGTTTTTAACCCCCTCATCATTGAAGATTTTTGAAATACGACGATAACCAATAGGGGTTATAGAATTCTCAATAAAACCTTTAATTCTGTCGTACAAATACTGTTGGTAATCCGAATAATTGGATTCCCATACTTTTGTAGAAGTTATTGATACAGAGAAATATACTAATATGAGTCCGGAGTTACATTTCTTATCTCATAACCTTACTCCACTGTTACCGATTTTGCTAAATTTCTAGGCTGATCAACATTGCAATTTCTCATTACAGCAATATGATAACTGAGCAGTTGCAGTGGAATAGTAGCAAGTAAAGGAACTAAATGCTCATCCGTCTCAGGTATTTCAATTACATGATCGGCAATGGCTTTTACTTGGAGGTCTCCTTCTGTTACGATAGCAATAATCTTACCTTTTCTGGCTTTTACCTCTTGTATATTACTCACAACTTTTTCGTATGACGGCCCTTTGGTTGCAATTACAAAAACAGGCATCGCATCGTCTATTAAAGCAATAGGACCGTGTTTCATTTCTGCAGCCGGATACCCTTCTGCATGGATATAACTAATTTCTTTGAGTTTTAGCGCACCTTCTAAAGCAACTGGAAATGAATTACCTCTTCCCAAATAAAGCGCGTTTGTTGCATCTTTATATACTTCAGATATAAATTCGATTAAATCGTTGGATTTTAAGATGGTTTGCACTTTCTCTGGTATACGTTCCAATTCACTGAGTAACCTTCTAAAGCGCGATTCGTCTATCGTACCTTTTTTATGTGCAATAGATAATGCCATTAATGTAAGAACAGTAACTTGGGCAGTAAACGCTTTTGTAGATGCAACTCCAATTTCTGGACCTGCATGTGTATAAGAACCTGCATGTGTAATTCTACTTATTGATGAACCAACTACATTACAAATTCCTAATATTGTAGCACCTTTGCTTTTGGCTAATTCGAGAGCTGCTAAGGTATCTGCAGTTTCTCCAGATTGTGAAATGGCAATTACTATGTCTTTCTCATTTATAATAGGATTTCTATATCTAAATTCAGATGCATATTCTACCTCTACATTAATGCGTGCTAAATCTTCGAAAAGGTACTCACCAACTAGTGCTGCATGCCAAGATGTACCGCAGGCAACCATTACCAATCGGTTGGCATTCATTATCTTATTTTCGTAATCTTTAATCCCACCTAGAGAAACAATTCCTTGTGCTGCATTTAATCTACCTCTAAAGCAATCTTTAATTGAGTTAGGTTGTTCGTTAATTTCTTTTAACATGAAAGAATCATAACCGCCTTTTTCAATAGCTTCAAGTTGTAACTCTAACTCTTGTATGTATGGTGTTTTTTCTTGGTTTTGAATATTCCAAAGCGCAAAGCCTTCATTGATATCAAGTACGGCAATTTCTTCGTCATTTAGATAAACAACGTTTTTTGTGTACTCTACTATAGGCGTTGCATCGGAGGCTAAGAAAAACTCGTTGTCTTCTCCAATACCAATAACTAACGGACTACTTTTTCTTGCAGCAATTAATTGATTTGGGTTATCTTGGTCAAGAATTACAATAGCATAAGCACCTATTACATTAGCTAACGCTAAACGCACAGCTTCGCCCAAACCAACTTTTTCTTTTTGTTTAATATCTTCAATGAGGTGAATAAGAACTTCTGTATCTGTATCACTTTTAAAAATATGTCCTCTTTTTTGAAGCTCAATTTTTAAACTATCGTAGTTTTCGATAATACCATTGTGTATCATGGCGATTTTTCCATCACCAGAAAGATGCGGGTGCGCATTAATATCGTTTGGTTCTCCGTGAGTAGCCCATCGGGTATGACCAATTCCTAAATTACCATTTATATTATGAGCTTCTGCAAACGCTTCTAAGTTGCTTACTTTTCCTTGTTTTTTGTAGGTATTTAGGTTACCCTTATCCAAAAGTGCTATTCCGGCACTATCGTACCCTCTGTATTCTAAACGTTTTAGTCCTTTTATGATGATAGGGTAAGCTTCTCTCTTACCAATATATGCTACAATTCCACACATAGGTTGTAATTTAAATGATCAATGTACTTCCGTAAACAAAGCTAATAGAAATATTTGTTTTTAAAAGGTAGTAAAGTCGATAGTAAGTATTGGTTTATCTTTATTTATTGTTTGTGAGCCATTAAATATTATACGTTCTGCACTGGTATTAAAAAACGACGGTGAAAGAAGTATACCATTATCTTCAAAACTACCGGCTACTACATTTTGAACGTAGGTTCTTAAATCTATAACATATGCCTTTCTACCCGTATCATACTGTACTTCTGAGGTAGGTAAAGAGTAAAGTCGGTTGTCGTCTTTAATCAATCTAGAAGATAGCGAAATAAATGTACTTGGATAAAAGGTAGATTGATTGTAGTAAGAAACGGGTAAAATAAGTTCAGCTGAATGAATTATTGCGTTCTTGGGTAAGTTTTTAATACCGGGAAGGTCAATTTTAGAGCGAATATGTCCTGCTTGTGTGTAGAACTCATCTAAACCTGCCGTTTCTGGGTTATTTAATACGTCTTCAATCTCTGTTCCGGCGGGGTTTATAGTAACATTGTTATAGTCTACATCAGTAGCATTTATAATAAATTCAAAGCTTTGTTGTATGCCATTTACGGTATAATAAATGGTTAAGCCGGAAGCTGGATCTGCGGTATTAAAATAAAGTACTCCACCTTTACCTGGAACTTGGAGTCCGTTGTTTGTTTTAACATGAATACCCTTAAAATAGGTTAAAAAGTTTTCTTCAGTCTCAAAGTTGGATGTGTTGAGTGCACTATTGATAAAAGTTCTCGCTAAATTGGTATCTAAGTGCAAGCGCAACTGTGCGTCTGCAACTTCTTCTCCGTCTACAATGGTAGGAGCTAGTGGATTTGGAGTAATTAAACCCTCGTTATTTGCGGTTGGCACTAAATTTAAATTAGCGGTTGTA
>Ga0209137_1004452_pt1 | contig 11140 bp, 9 predicted proteins | sample SaaInl5LU_22_DNA_FD_184642 | JGI IMG/M metagenome (GOLD analysis project Ga0209137, IMG submission 184642) | Marine microbial communities from expanding oxygen minimum zones in the Saanich Inlet - ESP_105LU_22_DNA (SPAdes) (version 2) | ecosystem: Environmental > Aquatic > Marine > Intertidal...
ATCATCTTATCATATCCGGAATGGCAAAATTAGGAAATGATTTATAAAACATGCACTACAAACAAATGAATATTTGCCGTTTCACGCATCTTGAATTATGTAGGGGAGGGAATACCTATAATATATGGGGAGCATATCAAAAATAACTGGTATTTTTTGATATTTAATGAAAATTTATGAATATATTTAGAAAAATTCTTTCTTCTGGCAGTAAAGCATTTGTTGCTCTGGGCATCCTGATTTTAGGATTTTCATCTTACAACTATCTTGTTGCAACTAAACCGGAAAAGCCATTACAGCCCAGACTGGAAAAAGTCTGGACAGTCGAAGTGGCTACAATTGATTTTCAAGTGGCATTTCCCAAAAAATCATCATTTGGTCAGGTTGAAGCTAGTCGCAAATCAAGGTTGAATTTTAACATCTCCGGTGAAGTTGAAGCCATTTCCGATATCTTCAAAAATGGCGGTTATGTCAAAAAAGGACAGGAATTAGCCAGACTTGATCTGGATTTGCTGTCCATTGCCAGAGATGAGATTGTTATTCAACTAGAAGCCAATACATCCAACATTACCGAATTAGCTATCCAGCTGGATTTGCGTCAGAAAAATTATGATCGCACACGTCAGATGAATGTAGCGGCGGTAGCATCCCAGGCTAATCTGGATGATGCCCAACTGGCGCTATCCATGGCAAAAAATGCACTTGAGCAGGCCAAAAGACAACAGGCACAGCTGGAACTCAGCCTCAAGCGTGCAAAGAAAAATTTATCAGATGCCGTTTTAACAGCCCAGTTTGATGGCATTGTGTCATCGGTGAATATCGGGCGCGGCATGGTGGTGTCACCGGCTATGGCGGTGGGAACCATAACTGATCTATCCAGCCTTGAGGTGTCATTTGTGGTGCCGGGTGATGTGTTTGCCAATGCTGGTGAGCTAATCGGTGATCCGGTCAATGTGGTCTGGCGATCTGGCGGCCGTGATATTACGTCAATCGATGCCACCATTACCCGCGCCGAAGGAGTTGTTCAGGCAGGGGAAGGCGGCGGCAGATTATATGCACAGGTGGCTTTGTCTGAAAATGGCGACTGGGTTATCCCCGAAGGCGCATTCGTTGAGGTGATCTATACCTCTGGTCAGGTCGATGATGTTGCCGTTATTCCCGAAGCCGCGCTTTATGATGATAATAGCGTATTTGTCATTATTGACGGCAGAACTGTCAGGCGGCTGGTTGAAGTCATTCAAAAATCTGATGGTCTTGTCTTTGTCAGAGGCAATATCAACAAAGGTGAACAGGTTGTGGCCACGCGCTTGCCTGCACTTGGGGACGGCATTCTTGTTAAGCCGGGACGCGGATGAAGCCGTCAGCTTTTCTGGAATTCTTTATTAAGCACCGAACCGCCGCTAATTTGTTGATGCTATTGATGATAGCGGTCGGCATGATGTCGCTATCAAATCTGAACCGTCAGTTTTTCCCCGATTTCAGTATTGAGGTTGTTGGTGTTAGCGTTCAATGGACAGGCGCAACCGCCGAAGATGTTGATGCTAATATCGTGCAATTGCTGGAACCCGAATTGCGGTCTATTGCCAATGTCAAGAAAGTGCTTTCCACCAGCTATGAAGGCCTGGCCGCTATTCAGGTCGAGTTTGAGTTCGGCACAGATATGCAACAGGCACTGGCCGATGTAGAAACCGCCGTAGGTCAGGTGGATTTCCCCGAAGAAGCCGAAACCCCCAAGGTAGTCAAGGGTGAGTTTTATGATGATATCAGCAAACTGGTTATCTCAGGGCCTTTTGATCTGTTTGCCTTACGAAGCATGGCCAAGGATATCAAGGAAGACTTGCAAAGACTTGGTGTTGATAAAATCGAATTAACTGGCCTGCCTGATGAGATTATCAAAATTGAGATTAGCCAGAATGAACTGTCGCGGCTGGGGCTTTCGCTGAATGATATTTCGGCGGCGATATCGACAACAACGCTGGACGTTCCAGCCGGCAGTCTGGCCGATGGCGCGTTGCGTGTTCGGTCACTTGGCCAGATTAAAACCGCCAAAGAGTTTGAAAAGGTTGAGGTGCTGGTGCGTCAGGATGGAAGCCGGATCACGCTAGGTGATATTGCGGTTATATCCGAAGACGTGGAAACGCCATCGGTGACGCTAACCCGCAATGGCATGCCAGCGGTTATGCTTTCTTTTAAGCGCGGCAAGAGCAATGATTCGCTAACGATTAATGAAGTTGTCCAGAACTGGCTGTCCGATTATCGCAATCAGGCACCGGAATCACTGGTGATAGATCAATATGATGTGCGCGCCAAATTGATCAAGGAACGGATTGATCTGCTGGTCAGTAATGGCGCAGGTGGGTTATTGCTGGTCATTGGCGTGCTGTTCCTGTTTTTGTCTGTTCGGGTGGCATTCTGGGTTGCTATGGGAATTCCGGTCGCATTTCTGGCCACGTTTGGCGTGATGCTGGCCATGGATCAGACGATTAACATGATTTCGCTATTCGGCTTGATTATGGCGCTTGGGATTGTGGTTGATGATGCTATCGTGATTGGTGAACATGCCGAACATTTGCGGCAACGGCGCGGGCTTAGTATGCATAAAGCCGCCGCGATGTCGGTGACGCGGATGGGGCCGCCAGTGATTAGCGCCATGTTGACCACAGTGGCGGCGTTTTTGCCATTATTCATGATCAAAGGCATCATTGGTGAGATTATTTCCGCTATTCCCATGGTCGTTGTGGCGGTGCTGATTGCCAGCCTGATAGAAGTATTTTTTATCCTGCCAGCGCATTTAGCCCATTTTGCCTCAAAGACAGAGGAAAAAAAATCCGGCTTTCGCTATCATTTTGATACCCAGTTTAACCGGTTCCGCAATGGCCCGTTCCGGCGTTTGGTTGAAATTGCGGTCAATTGGCGATATGCAACTATCGCTTTGAGCTTGGCCATGTTTATCTTTTCGGTTGGAATGATGGCTGGCGGCAGGGTTAATTTCGTCTTTTTCTCATCCCCCGAAGCCGATATTGCTTTTGGTAATATTGTCATGGCACCCGGCACATCGCGTCACCAAACTGACAAAATGCTGAAAGAACTGGAAGCCGCGCTATTACGGGCTGAAGCCAAGGTAACAGATAACGAAGGCGGATTAATCGAGTTTCATATGGCAACGCTTGGACGGACGTTAAGCAGCGATCCAGACGAAACAGCCACAGGTGCTGATGATACCCGCGGCGGTATCGTAGTTGAGCTATTAACCGCTGATAAACGGCAAGTCCGTATTGATGATTTTCTGGTGGCATGGGAAGCTGAGGTCAAACAGGTGGCCGGATTACAGCGTTTGACCATTCGTGCGCCGCGTGGAGGGCCGCCCGGTCGTGATATTGATATCCGCCTGATGGGTGATGATCTGGTCACATTGAAAGCCGCCGCACAAGAGATTGAGACGCTGGTAAAGGCCGTGCCATCCGCGTCTGGCGTAACAGAAGATTTATCCTATGGCGCCGAAGAACGGATTGTCCGCATCACGCCTTATGGTCAGTCACTGGGGTTAACCGTTTTTTCTATTGGTCAGCAATTGCGGGCTTCGCTGGATGGCGCGGTCGTCACACGGTTTCCCCGTGGTGACGAAGAAGTCACGGTGAAATTATCCCTGCCCGAAGACGAAGTACTAACCGATAATATTGGCGATATCCGGATTATCACCCCAATCGGCAATTATGTATTGCTGAGAGAAGTAGCAACAGTGGAAAACCGGCTTGGGTTTTCGGTGATTAAGCGGCAGGATGGTTTCCGCGAGGTCGCCATTAAGGGTGATCTGAATGGGGCGGTTATTGCCACGCCGGAAGCATTGCAGATTGTCAAGGAAGCCGGACTGGAAGACATCGCCGAAGCCTATGGATTGCGTTATCGCTATGATGGGCGGGATCAGGAACAGGCAGAAGCCTTTGCCGATATGGGAACAGGCGCGATGCTTGCGCTGATCTGTATCTATATCATTCTGTCATGGGTGTTTTCATCATGGACACAGCCATTGGCGGTCATGATCATGATCCCGTTTGCCTTAATCGGGGCGGTGCTTGGTCATTATGTCATGGGGCTTACCATGACGATTTTATCCATGTTTGCGCTGATTGCGCTGGCCGGAATTGTGGTTAATAATTCGATTATTCTGGTATCGACAATTGAACGGCGGATGGAAGAATCCGGCGGTGATTACATGCTGGCCATTGTATCAGGTACAACAGATCGCTTGCGGCCAGTTATTCTGACTTCTGTCACCACGATTTGCGGGTTATCAACATTAATGTTTGAACGGTCACTGCAAGCGCAGTTTCTGATCCCGATGGCGACAACGATTGTCTTTGGTCTGGCTATAACAACATTACTGGTTTTATTTGTTGTGCCATCTGTGTTAGCTATCGGGCTAGATATTAATCGGCTGTTTCGGGCGTTATTTGATCGGATATTCCGCCGCCAGATCAATGCTGAATAAAGCCGCCATCGGAAAAAAACCCCTAAAATCAGGATAAAACATGGCTCATCCCTTACTGGACGAAGTGAAATATAACGCTGACGGGTTAATAGCGGCGATTGCGCAATGTGCGGAAACCGAGGCGGTGCTTATGCTGGCATGGATGAATGCTGATGCGCTGGCACAAACGCTTGTCACTGGTCAGGTGACTTATTTTTCACGCTCACGTCAGGCTTTGTGGCGTAAAGGCGAAACATCCGGCCATACACAGGAATTAGTATCCGCGCATCTGGATTGTGATGTTGATGCTGTTTTGCTCAAGATAATACAAACCGGCCCTGCCTGTCATACTGGCGCGCAGAGTTGCTTTTTCCGTGATTTAACCTGACAATAGCAATTATGACAGATCGTAAGGAAACTAAAGGATCAAGTGGCCGGTCTTACCGTGGTGATGCCGGATTAACCAGCAAGGTCAAAAAGAAAAGAGGCCTGACCGCATCGTCGCGGCGCTGGATCGAACGCCAGATCAATGACCCCTATGTGGCAGAAGCCCGAAGCAAAGGCTATCGGTCGCGGGCGGCGCTTAAGCTGGAACAGATTGATGATAAGCATAAATTGCTGAAAACCGGACAGACGGTGCTTGATCTGGGGTCTGCACCGGGCGGCTGGCTTCAGGTAACGTCAAACCGCATTGGTCTTGATGAGGGCAAAGGCAAGCTGGCAGGCATAGATTTGCTGGATGTCGATCCCATCACAAATGCCTTAATCCTCAAAGGCGATATCAATGATGATGAAAAACTGGCTGAACTGATTGCCTATATTGGCGGCAAAGCCGATTGGGTGATTAGCGATATGGCGGCAGATACCACCGGCCATCGCCCGACCGATCATTTGCGTACCACCGCCTTGCTGGAAATGGCGCTGGATACCGCGATCCGCGTGCTAGTGCCGGGGGGCGGATTTTTATCAAAATGCTTTCAGGGCGGCGCAGAAATTGAATTACTAACGCTGATGCGGCAAGCATTTGAACAGGTCAAACACATCAAACCGGATGCCAGCCGGTCAGAATCAGTAGAAATATATGTATTATGCACCGGCTTCAAAGGCGTGCCGGAACATTATTTGTTTGCTGATTAATATTATTCATCTTTTCAGATGCGCAAGCATTAGGTATAGATAAGAGCCACCGACATAACCGGAGGCATCATGCCTGATAAAATTAAATCCATTCCCGAAGCACTTACTTTTGATGATGTGTTGCTGAAACCGGCCGCGTCTTCTGTTTTGCCATCGGATGCCAATACACAAACGCGGCTCACACGGCGTATATCGCTGAACATTCCGTTGATATCGGCGGCGATGGATACCGTAACAGAAAGCCAGCTGGCCATAACTATGGCGCAGAATGGCGGCATTGGCATTATCCACAAAAACATGGAGCCCGAAGAACAGGCATCGCAAGTGGCATCGGTCAAACGGTATGAGGCTGGTATGGTTGTTAATCCGGTCACTATTGATGATAATAAAACCCTGTCTGATGCGCTGGATTTGATGCAGCATCATAAGATTAGCGGTATTCCGGTTGTTTCTGCCAAGAATAAGATTTTAGTCGGCATCCTGACCAATCGGGATGTCCGCTTTGCTACCGATCCGCGACAGCCGGTTAGCGATATGATGACCCATGCGGTGATTACCGTCACCGATACCATCACCCCTGATGAGGCGCGGCGGTTATTGCATAAGCACCGGATAGAAAAGCTGGTTGTGATTGACAAAGACAAACATTGCGTTGGGTTGATTACGGTCAAGGATATGGAAAAATCACAGAATTATCCGAACGCATCCAAAGATAGTTCCGGCCGGTTAATGGTCGGGGCGGCGGTAGGAACGGGCGCGGCCGGTATTGCCCGTGCCGAAGCATTGATTGCCGCCGGTGTTGATGTGGTTGTTGTTGATACAGCCCACGGCCATTCGGCTGGCGTGCTGGACACGGTGGGCGCGGTGCGCGGATTATCCAATGATGTTCAGATTATTGGCGGAAATATCGCCACCGCAGAAGGCGCGGAAGCATTAATACTGGCCGGTGCAGATGCTATCAAGATTGGCATTGGCCCCGGATCAATTTGCACCACCCGTATGGTCGCAGGTGTCGGGGTGCCGCAATTAACCGCCGTTATGGAAGCCGCCGCCGTTTGCCGCCGTCATGGCGTGCCGGCCATTGCTGATGGCGGCATTAAATATTCGGGTGATCTGGCTAAGGCGATTGCCGCTGGCGCGGATGCGGTGATGATCGGAACCATGCTGGCCGGAACGGATGAAACCCCGGGTGAGGTATATCTGTATCAGGGGCGATCCTATAAAGCCTATCGCGGCATGGGTTCTATTGGTGCTATGGCACGCGGATCAGCCGACCGGTATTTTCAGGCGGAGGTATCGCAACCGTTAAAACTGGTTCCCGAAGGCATCGAAGGTCAAGTGCCATATAAAGGTTCTGCCGGTGCGGTCATTCATCAGATGATTGGCGGCTTACGGGCGGCGATGGGTTATACCGGTTGCGCCACCATTGATGCGATGCAATCCGATAGCCAGTTTGTCCGTATCACCGGTTCAGGCTTGAAAGAAAGCCATGTTCATGATGTTACCATCACTCGCGAAGCACCTAATTACCGGCATAATATGTAATGACAGATATCATCCTTGTTCTTGATTTTGGCTCACAAGTCACCCAGCTGATTGCGCGGCGATTGCGCGAAACCGGTGTCTATGCAGAAATCCTGCCCTATACCACCAGCATTGATACGATTATGGCGATGCAGCCCAGAGGCATCATCCTGTCCGGTGGGCCTATGTCTGTTGTTGATGCGGATTCCCCACGGGCGCCAGATCAGGTGTTTTCCATGGGGGTGCCGGTTTTTGGTATTTGTTACGGCCAGCAAACCATGTGCGAGCAATTGGGCGGCAAGGTAGTCAAAGGCACCACGCGGGAATTCGGCCGTGCAGAGCTGACGGTATCGGCTCATTCTGCGTTATTTGATGGTTTATGGGATATGTCATCCTGCCATCAGGTCTGGATGTCGCATGGTGATAAGGTGGATCATCTGCCCGATGGATTTGATGTGATTGCCACCAGCTCAGGCGCGCCATTTGCCGTGATTGCCGATGAAAGCCGGCGGTTTTATGGTGTGCAATTTCATCCTGAAGTGGTGCATACACCGGATGGCAAGCAATTGCTGGAACGGTTCGCAAAAGACATTTGCGGTTGTGTGGGTGACTGGACTATGGCGTCCTATCGGGAACAGGCGATTGCCGCTATCCGGGCGCAAGTTGGCGATGAAGGCCGCGTGATTTGCGGTCTATCCGGCGGCGTTGATAGCTCGGTGACGGCGGTATTAATTCATGAAGCGATAGGCGAGCGGCTGACTTGCGTGTTTGTTGATCATGGCCTGATGCGGCAGGGTGAGGCAGAGGAAGTGATCAAGCTGTTTGGCGGCCAGTATAATATTCCGCTAATCCATGAAAACGCGGCTGATCTGTTTCTGGAACGGCTGGATGGCGTGACCGATCCCGAAGAAAAGCGCAAGATTATCGGTGCCGCGTTCATTGATATTTTTGATAAGGCCGCGACCAGCATTGACGGCGCAACATTTCTGGCGCAAGGCACGCTTTATCCTGACGTGATTGAGAGCGTATCGGTGACTGGCGGGCCTAGCGTGACCATCAAATCGCATCACAATGTGGGCGGCTTGCCTGATGATATGGCGCTTGAGCTGGTGGAACCATTGCGGGCGCTGTTCAAGGATGAGGTGCGGGCATTGGGGCGGACGCTTGGCATGCCGGAAAATCTGATTGGGCGACATCCTTTCCCCGGCCCCGGGCTGGCTATCCGTATTCCGGGGGCGATTACGCGGGATAAGCTGGATTTGTTGCGGGCGGCAGACGCGGTTTATCTGGATGCGATCCGGCAAGCCGGTCTGTATGATGAGATATGGCAGGCCTTTGCCGTGTTGTTGCCGGTGCGATCCGTGGGCGTGATGGGGGATGCGCGATCATATGATTATGCGCTGGCCATCCGCGCCGTAACGTCAACCGATGGCATGACCGCCGATGTTTATCCGTTTAGTCATGATTTCCTGACCCATGTCGCCACCCGTATCGTGAACGAAGTGAAAGGCATCAACCGCGTGACCTATGACATCACCTCAAAACCCCCCGGCACGATTGAGTGGGAATAGGTAAATATGTTCGGTAAACTCGCCCCGGTTGATGCGGTGAAATGGCTGGCTACTGACCTATATAGAATTTCAGCAACTGCTTTATGCTTAACAAATAAACCCCCAACAGAAAGCCCCGCCCATGTTTATGATACGGCCATTTGAAGCGGCGGATACGGATGCGGTTATTGCTATCTGGCGGGCTTGTGAATTGACGCGGCCGTGGAACAATCCGCGTGCTGATATTGCCCGCAAATTGGCGGTTCAGCCGGAGCTGTTTTTTATTGGCTGTCATGCCCAAACCCCCATCGCTACCGCCATGTTCGGCTATGATGGGCATCGCGGCTGGCTGTATTATTTTGCGGTATTGCCGGAATATCAGAACAAAGGCTATGGCCGCGCTCTGCTTGCCCATGGTGAGGCGGCGTTGACCGCGATGGGCTGTCCGAAAATCAACCTGCAAATCCGCGACACCACCACGAATACAACTGGCACCACTACTGGCACCACTACTGGCACCACAACTGGCACCACCAATACCGTCACCGCATTCTACGAAAAGTCAGGCTATCGCGCGGATGCGGTTTCAAGCTATGGTAAACGCCTGATCGATGATGAATAACCCCCCGATATGACGGCGAATGGATGAGGATATGATGAAAACCATTGGGTTAATTGGCGGGATGAGCTGGGAATCCAGCAAAACCTATTACCAGATACTGAATGAAATGACGCGCGACCGGCTGGGCGGTCTGCATTCGGCGAGGCTTGTCATGGTCAGTCTGGATTTCAATGATCTGGAACCCAGATTACGGGCAGGCGACTGGGACGGGATCACCGCCATATTAAGCGACGCGGCGCGGCGATGCGTGCTGGCCGGGGCGGAATCCATTCTGATCGGCAGTAACACCATGCACCGCGTTCATGCAGACATAGCGGCGGCGGCGGCCGGAATCCCGTGTTTCCATATCGCGGAAATCACCGGTGCCGCGCTAGCCAGAGATAACCGCAAAACCGCCGGATTGCTAGGAACGCGCTTTACCATGCAGGCGCCGTTTTTTGCGGAAATACTGGCCAGCCATCACAACATCACCACCATCGTGCCAACGCCGGAAGAACAGGATGTCATCAACCGGATCATTTTTGATGAGCTATGTGTCGGGGTGATCACGCCGGAATCCCGAACCATCTATCTGGATATCATGCAAAATCTGCAAACCCGTGGCGCGGATGCCATGATTCTGGGCTGTACGGAAATTGAAATGCTGATCAAGCCAGAACATACCGACCGGCCGCTTTATGATACCACACGTTGCCATGTGGGCGCGGCGATGGATTGGGCGCTTGATTTGCCCGATGGGACTTGCCGCTAACGTGGCGGCGGTGTATGGATACAGGATAACTGATGCTAACGGTGAATCTGATGCCGGATAATCTGCCTATTCGAGTGGTAGCGCTTTATCATTTTGTCCATATTCCTGATCCGCAAGCGGTGCGTGATCCGCTTTATGCGTTTTGCGCGGCGCAAGGCATAAAAGGCACAATTTTGCTGGCGCATGAGGGCATTAACGGCACTATGGCCGGAACACAGACGGCGATTGATGCGCTGGCCGCCTATTTGAACCGGATTGATGGCTGTAACGGGATGGAAATCAAATATTCCACCGCGCTGGATATGCCGTTTCGCCGGTTAAAGATCAAAATCAAGGCAGAAATCGTGACCATGGGCGTGGCGGATATTAATCCGTCTGAACATGCCGGCACTTATGTTGAGGCGGCAGAATGGAACGCATTGATCAGCGATCCGGATACGCTGGTCATTGACACACGCAATGATTATGAGGTCGCTATCGGGACTTTCCGGGGCGCCATAAACCCCCATACCACCAATTTCAGAGAGTTTCCACAATGGCTGGAACAACAGCAAGCCGAATGGCAGAAACAGGGCAAAACCCCGAAACTGGCCATGTTCTGCACTGGCGGTATCCGTTGTGAGAAATCAACGGCACTGGCCAAAAAAATCGGCCTTGATGATGTGTATCACCTCAAAGGCGGCATTTTGCGGTATCTGGAAGACATACCGGCGGATAATAGCCTGTGGCAAGGGGATTGTTTTGTATTTGATGATCGGGTGGCGGTTGGCCATGGCTTGACGCTAACCGATTATGATTTATGCCATGCTTGCCGGATGCCGCTTACGCCCGATGAAAAAACACATGCCAGTTATAAGCCGGGGGTTAGCTGTCTGCATTGCGCCGGTAAAATTGATGATGCGCGCCGTGGCCGATATGAAGAACGCCAAAAACAGATGAACCTAGCCAAACAGAGAGGCGTTGAGCATCTGGGGGTTCATTACGATAAACACAAGAAAAAAGCCTGAACAACCGGTTACGGCATTGCGGCGGTTTATTCCATATCTTCGGAAAGAATGGTCATCTGAAAATGATAGCAGACGTCACCG
>Ga0209137_1004456_pt1 | contig 11135 bp, 9 predicted proteins | sample SaaInl5LU_22_DNA_FD_184642 | JGI IMG/M metagenome (GOLD analysis project Ga0209137, IMG submission 184642) | Marine microbial communities from expanding oxygen minimum zones in the Saanich Inlet - ESP_105LU_22_DNA (SPAdes) (version 2) | ecosystem: Environmental > Aquatic > Marine > Intertidal...
TGTCATCACCTCCACCACCCCCAACTAGTGTGTCATCGCCTCCACCAGTGTCATCGCCTCCACCCAGTGTGTCACCCCCAACTAGTGTGTCATCACCTCCAACCACGGGCGGAGTCACGGGCGGAGTCACGGGCGGAGTCACGGGCGGAGTCACGGGCGGAGTCACGGGTTTAGTTTGTGCGGCGGTGTACTTATCGATATCGCCGCCGAACCGCACGAATGAAGCGTAGTTCGGGAAGCCTGCGGCCTCAGCCATGGCAGTATTCTGATCGTTCTGATACGCACCAAGATTCCAGCCGTACGCTAGTGCGGTATCAAGGTCAGGAAATCCGTTATCTTTAGCAAGCTGGCGGTCGAACTCATCGTCTCGGCGTTTCTTCTCGACCCTCTCGGCTTCTAGGCGTTTGGCCTCTGCTGCGGCCTCTTCCTCTGGAGTAGGCGCCGTGCCGACTACCCACTCACCCCGGTTATTCATGTACCCATTTACTGGCGTGCCGTCTACGTTGTCTACGTCGCGTAATACTTCGTCTAATACATCACCACCCTCACCAGTGTCATCACCTCCACCAGTGTCATCACCTCCACCAGTGTCATCGCCTCCACCCGATGTGTCACCTCCACCCGATGTGTCACCTCCACCCGATGTGTCACCTCCAACTAGTACCCCTTGATCGAACTTTTCTTGAGCGGTCAGTTCGGGTTTTTGACTGCCTACCGTTACAAGCGTGAACCCCGTATTAGGACGGGGGAGTTCACCTGCGTCGCCTATTAGTTCGTCTATTTCCATAAACGAAAAGCCTAGGTCAATATCCCCGTCGCTCGTCCCAGCGCCTGACCCGTCGCCAATCAATGCCCTATCGCCGACTGTAGGCGGGTTGTCTGAGCTACCTATCCCCAGTATCGCCCCGATCTCGGGGTCATCTTTAATACCCTTATCAGGTGGAACAAGCGTGCCATCATTTGCAATTATCCTATCGGCGACATCGCCGGGCATCGCCCCTGTATGGTAGTAAGTTAAGCCACTCGGTGCTTTCTCCCCGGGGAAACTGACGCCGAGTTCTACGCCCAGATCAGAATTGTATATATGGACAGCGCGGGTAACTGGATCGTAGTAGGCATCGGGGCCGTTACTAGGGTCACGGGTAAGCCCCGTATCCGCATCTATAACCCCGCGCTCTGTATCAACTATCGTACCGTCTGGCATCCGAGCCAAATTGTCTACGCCCAGATCCGCCGCAGCCTCATACACCGCCTTCTGCGCGGCTTTATATTCTGAGCTTCCGACTCCGTGGTCTTTAGCGGCGGCTTTTGCCTCTTTTCTTAGGCCTATGATTTCGGTAATTTCCGGGAGTGCGTCTGCAGATCGCTGATTAAATTGAGCTTGAAGCTCCCCTGTTGGGTCGTTGGTGATATCAGAGATGGATATACCCTGACTTTCGTAGTCATTCAAAACGCGAATAGACGCGTCATCAACCATTGCGCTTAGTCTAGTGCGCCCTGCGGCTTTAGCAACGGCAAGGTCGTCTGCTAAATCCGTAAAGTATGTGTCTTTGTTATCGGATTGAGAGAACGCGTCTAGCTGAGACGCGCTGGGGGATATGCCAGTCTGTTCCCGGTACGTGGCCAGACTATTGGATAAAGCTATTGGGTCGTAAGACGCAGCTAACGTATCAAGCTCAGCCTTAGAGAGCGTGAGCCCCGTCTTCTCAAAGTAATCGAGGTTAGCGGTAACAAAGTCGCCGAGCACGTCGTCAACGATCTGTGCGTTCTCAGCTTCTTCGTTTAGTGCGTTCGACAGCGCCTCATTAAATTCCGCTTGCGCCGGTTGCAGATCACGTTCATACGCATTGAGATAGTTCTGTATAGAGTAATCGGAGGGCCTCTCGTTGATAGCTCTAAACTGGTCGAGGGCCTTTTGCCGCGCATCTCTTTCATCGGCTGGTGCAGCGTTTATTTGCGCAAGAACATCACTTTCAATTTCTTCTTGAATAGCACTTTTTGTCTTGTTTATCCCGGAGCGGATATAATGGCTTACAGCATCCTCATCGCTGGGATCAGAGAGGAAGGCTTTGACTTTGCTAAAATCGGCACTGGACGTGTATTTATACGGATCGGGCTGGATCATGTACCTACCTGCGGGAGTGGCCCCGCCGTAGTCCACTAAGTAGTTCCCGGTCGCTTCAACAGCTTTGAATATGTCTACGTTGCCGTCCTCATCAACGCCTAGTCTCTCGTTAAAAGAGTCCTCTAGGTCCATTAATAGCTGGTCGCGAAGTTCGTTATCCTCAGTAGCAGCGGCAAAATACGCCTCGGTGCGCTTGTCCTCCGAGGTGTTGCGGTCTTCCGCAAACTTGGTTTGCGCGGCGTTTAGTTTTTCTTCGGCGGCGGATAACTTACCGGAAGCTACGTACTTAACCGCCGTATCTATCCCGCCCGCTATTTTCTCGGCGACATACTGATTTAAATCGCCTTTTATACTCTTTACAAACGAGTCAGCTAGATCGTTCCCTACAAGCCGGTTTGCGATGGCGGTGTTAGTCGCACGGGCGATAGAATCCTGTACCGCGTCGCCTGTTTTGGTGTCTAAGCCAAACGCACCTGTAGCGGTCTGCACTAGCTGCGACGCTGTACCTAAAGCTAATCCAGAGAGGCCTGCTTTTTTAAACGCCTCAAACGCATCTTGGTTATTAAACGCCGCATTTAACGCGGCTCCAGACCCCTGCCCTACAGCCTTACCGACCACATTCCCAATAATTTTAGACGTGGCGGGGCTAATGGATAGCCCCTCGGCGACGCCGGACACATACTTAGATACACTAGCCCCTACGCGGCCTCCAACGTACGAGGTCGCGCCAGCCTTAATAGCGGCTTTAAATGAATCCCCTAGATTCTTACCCTCAAGTAATGATTTTGCGCCGACGATAGTTCCGACGCCAATTGCAGTGGCCGCAATGGCACTAATAGCAGCGGTAGTAAAAACGCCCGCGACGGCAGTGCCAATAGCAGCAGCGCCGCCGAAGTATGCTATTGCTATAACGCCAAAAGACATTAAATACTCCCGTCCTCTAACTGGGCAGCCGTATCCAGCCCAACACCGCTATAGTTGGGGGTAGTGTGGAACTCTCGCTGGTAGCGATCAGCGTCCTCTAGGCTTGTAGGAGCCTCGGGCGTCATAAACACGTTCATCAAAGTGCAGTCTTCCAACACCCAGCCTGCTTTTTTGACGTTTGCGGCTTGCATATAGGTACAGGGAGCTACCAGTAGTCGTTTCCCGTGCTCAGAGACCATGAGCACTTTACCTTTTATCAGTACATTTAGCGTCGGGTATTTGTGGACCCCTCCAATAACGACCGCCCCTGCCGGAGCGCTTAGGCTGCGTGTAGCTAAATGCGCGTTGAAAACCTCATGCTTATCAGAGAAGCCTGTATCAAGAGGCAGCTCTTTGTCAATGGCTACCTGTGTAACAGATGCGGCCTGCAATTGCTCCAACGCAGCACGGGCAGCAATGCGTCGTGGAGAGTTAACATCTTCGTCAGGAGAACAGTCAGGCGCTTCCGAAGAGAGTTCTGGGAAGATGTCAGGGGACAGCTCTGGAATACGAGTCTCGGCTACCGCAGTAGACGGGCAAATAGTGTACGGGCTTAATACCATCAGCGGATCCTCGCAATGTAGGCGACCATATCCTTGGCGCCCGTATCTTCGGGTATATCTTTCGCCGTAAACCCAAATTGCTCCATCAGCTCGGCGTAAGGCTTCGCCTCAGCCTTTGGCATCGGGACAAAAACCACGGCTACTTCGAGCTGCTGCACTATCGCCAACAAATTTGGAAGTGTCTCTTCGAGCTTTTTAATTCGATAAGCCACGGTCTGTTTAGTACTTCCGCCCGGTATTGCGTGGACTTCAACCATGCTCGGCCCCGCAACCTCTACCGTATAGACAACATCTCGGAGCCTGACCAAACGAAAACCGTCTTCCTGCGCTTTCTGCGCCAACATGCCAATGCGCTTGTTAGCATCCTCTATAGACACCCCGAATGACTGAAAGCCCTCTTGCATGAGCTTAATCGTAGCGCGGCCTTCGCGTTCGGCCTCTGCCGCTGGGGAGTTTGATGGGGTAGATCGCATGTTTCTATTCTACTGCTGTATCTGCTGAATAGTCAGGTTAGCGGCAGGAGACCCGGGGGCAAACGCAGTAGCGCCCACAGCCGCCAAAGTAGCCGCAGTATCTGTAACCGCGACCATAATTTCAATATAGTCGTTGGCGGCAAGTGAGACCGGCTCGGCCACAACCCCAAGCTGATACCCCCCGTTAGTGTCCACTGACACCAGTCGAGAAGACTGCGCAATGTCCGTGCCGTTCTTACGAATCCATGCGTACGCTGTTTTAGTGGACGAGTTGCTGCTGGAGTACTGTAGCGTGCAGGTAATGTTATAAAAACCAGATTGCGTTACCACTATGCGTGAGGTAGGCGTCCCGATAGATATGCCGTTGGCGATAATAGTCGAGTTAAAGGGGATAGCGTAAGCAGTGTTGGCGACGGCGGGAGCGTAGCTGGTGGTCCGCGCAAAAGTACCGTAGTACATTTGCGCCATGATGGTGGGGCGGACAAAGATAATTCCCTCTGTAGCGCTAACAGTGGTGACCGCCGCTATGATAACGACGTTATTTGGCGCAGTAGGCTTGACCTTAGTAAGACCCCCAGCAACGGACGGGGAGGCGTAAAGAATATCTCCTTGCACCCAAGTCTCACCATACGGCGTGCCGGTAGTGTCTAGATCTCTCACAAACCCAAATACCGTGCAGTATCCCTTTAGCCCAGAGTCAGGCAGGTCGTGGGTCATCACACCCAAGATGTATACCGTAGGCTGCGAGCCATCTGCAAGGTAGGGGGAAACCCTAAGAGAGTTTGACGTAGCCCCGGCAAAACCCACCGCAGTGCCGTTGGGTATGGTAACCCCAGTGTTGTTGCTTACACGGGCGTAGACCTCTTGTCCTACTTGTTGTACAACTCCGTACTCTAAATCTATCTCAAGACAGGCGTCAGGGGCGTCCCAGTTTACTCGCCCTGTCTGGTGCGGGAACTCTGGAGGGGTTGTATTAAAGTCGATGTAGTCAACAGGCTCGTTCCAGCGTAACTGGCGAAAGACATTATCTAGCTGGTTAAAGTACAAACGTAGGATGTTGTTGTACTGGCTCTGTGCCTGCGGGTCATACTGGGGACGGGGAACAGGCAAGGCTGGTGCCGTGAAGCGATTCAGCTCCTCGTTGGAAGTGATAATGTTAGCCATTACCTTCTGCCGTCAGGACGCATGTCAATACGCGGCGAACCTAGCTGCCATGTCACGCCTAGGCCTTCGCTGGAAATCTTCATTGCCATTTGGCGACCACGAATACGGGTAAAGATTTGCCCAGTAAACGCTTCAATCGGAAGAACGGCAGTGCGCACAATTTCAGCGTTGTTTGTGCCGCCTACGGAGGCGGGGTCACTGTAGCCCGAGCCAGAGTTTTTAAGCGGCAGCAAGGTCATGGTTGCCGCGGGGGCTGAAGCCGTAGAGCCACGGAACGTTATATCCGGCAGGATACGCCACACAAACACAAACTGATGCCCGTCGTCCAAGTCAAACTCTGAGGACGTAACATAAGAAGCAATTGGCAAAGTAACCGCAGTTTCAGCGTCGTCTGTACCAAGCTCATGGTTCATCAAGTTATTTGCATAACCGGCGGCAATTGGGTAGCTAGAGATACCGGAATCAAGCCACGCTGTGCGAGCCATCGTCCCGTAATACCACACGTCTTCAGCGTAGTTGTAAACGACATAGTTGGTAATTTCCGTGGAATCCCCTACGCAATAGAACCACCAGACCTCGTTAAACGCCTCATTGGTCCCAGAAAGCACTTGTGTAAGCTGACTTTGGTTGATGTTGTTGAACACAAACTGGCGCAGATCGCACCGCAGGGTTTGCGTAGTACCATCGTACTTGTAAAACTTGTCAACACCCATCCAGTACGACACACCGTTGGCATAGGCTACCGCGTTCTGACTTGCTATTGAGATATTGTCACCCACCAACTGCGCGCCCCACACAATCGGAGCGCCTTGGTATTGCAGGGAATACAGGGCGGAATCAGTCCATACCAACACCTCTTGGCGAGACTGATTGGCGGTAATAATCCGGGACCCACTAGACAATCGCAGCTCGCCAGCTTGGTTGGTGGCAGATGGAGCCCAGTTATAAGGATCTTCTTGATCTGACCACCGGATAGTCATCACATCTTGGGTGCCGCTTCCGAAAGGGTTGCAGCCAAACGCAAAAACGAATCGGCTAATGTCGGAGATTAACAAGTAGTTCTGAATCGATGGGACGCTGTCTGCGAATGGAGAATCTGCAACCGCAACGGCACGCGTGGTTACTCCACCTGCTGCACTCCAATAGTAAATGCCGCCACCACGCGGTCCAAAGACTAAATCTTGCCCAAAGTTAGCTTGACTCCACAGTCGAAGACTGATGTCAGACGAGACGCCAACGCCCCATTCTCCAGCACCCCATGTCCCGGCGCCCCACCCAATTGTTGGAACAGCTAAGGCCGCGCCCACATTAATCTGATATTCCGCAGTAACAGTCCCGCCTCCAGTAGCGGTCGAAGCAGCCGCACTACCCGCGTCAATTTCGTAAGAGTTACCGTCAAAAGCAACCGTGATAATTTCGTACTCGCCGTCTAGGGTTAAACCTCCAACAGCCGTAGCGCCACTAAAGGTGACAAAATCGCCAGCCTGAATGCCGCCAGTCGTGGAGTCGTTTACGGTAACAATCGAGTCACCAATGGTGGTATCGAAAGGATCGGTTAGGACCGTAGTAGCCCTAAGCGGGGTAATGTCGTAATAAGCGCCATCATAGTAGATGTAAAATTTTAAGTTAGTGCCTACGCCGGTATAGATAAGCCCGTCAAGCGTACTCCACTGGCCCAAAGACCGGCAGACTCCTATATAGGTGCTTTCCGACACACGAACCCAGCCGCCAATTTTCTCTGGCGTGCCTTGACGAAACCGAATTTTGTCGCAGTCGTACCAACCGCCTTCTGTCGTATAGCGGGTATTCTCCCGGTTAACGCCGGGCTTTAAGGCAATCTTCTGTAACGGCATAGTGCGCCTTTATGCGACAAGTCCGGGTAAGTATACCGTTTTGCCGTCTTGTTTGGTAGCTGTTAGGGCCTGCTTTTTGTTGTCGCCGGGGTTGTAGCTGACATGCACCCAACCGGAATCAGGGACGCCGGGGGTGTAAAACTCAAGAATAACTTGCCTAAAGCTCAAGTTTTCCACAATCCACTGCGCTAACTCGGCGTTAGCTAAGCCGGGAATTTCGATGTCCGCAGCCATACCACGGCAATGATCTGACGTTTTGGAGCCACCCACTTTGGTGTTTACCTCGGCGCTACGGAATCCTGAGTTGACTTTAACGGGCATGCCGAATCGCTCGCGCACGGGCTGTAACACGCACTCACACAGGATAGTCAGGTTCTCTAGCTGCTCGGCATCAGGGGTGTTATCGATGTCATGGCGCAGGGCGGTTTCGCTCTTGGTCATCTCTGCGAGCGAGAAGTTGGCAGTTAGTTTCATTTTGCAATGCTCCGTAGTTGATCGCCTTTGTCTTTGCTCCCTATGCTGCTACCAAAGTAGTAGGACAGGATCTGCGTCACCGCAGCAGACAAAACGCCGAGGATGTAGATCAGGATGTCTTTGGCTTCGGGTTTTACTTCCACAAAGATGAGCACCGCGAACAGCACGAACGATAAGCCTGTGACGCCAAGAGCCAGAGCTGGCGTGACGATTTTATTAAGAAGAGGCGCATTCGCGCTTGCAGCAATAGCCATCTCGCGCTCACGAGCGCTGTTTTTATCTGCAAGAATAGCTTTGAATTTGTCATGTTCGAGTTGCTTGATTTTGGCTTCCGCCTCTGGGTCTTTGTTGATCGCCTTCATCACGGCATCTACTTCATCCTTGACGCCAAGCTGTTTAGAAAGCGCACTAACTGCCATACCAGCCAAAGGGCCCCCAAGCGCAGTAGCGATACCGGGCGCGAAGCCTTTAACCATTCCAATAAGATCATCCATTTTTTGCTCCGTTAACATTTATGTAGCAAGCCGCTTTGACCCGCCTGCCGCCAGCACTGGGCTGGCTGTTAATCATCCTGACTATCTCTACACACATAGGCTCGTTGGGCACGGGCATGGTATCGATAATCACGTTACGCCCGCTGACTATGGTGAAAAAGTATATGACATAGAGCATTCACTCAAAGCCCCTTGTAGCTATCGCCCAAACCAATATGGCGATAAAAATCACCCCACTCAAAATAGAAACAGCAATTAAGATGCCGTTGATCCACGCCCACAGTTCTTCTTTACGTTTAATCTCAGCCAGCACTGCGGCTCTGGCTTCTGCATCGCGCTTACGCTTGGCATCGGCCTGAAACTTTAACCAGTCATCCCACAGCCCCGCCCGCCCGTGGTAAATCATCAGCTCTTGCAGTTCTTTTTCGTTCTGCTTAATCGTTTCTAGTGCAAAGAACGCTTCTGAATCAGAGCCGCTTGCGTTGGCCTTCTTAGCTATCGCCGCCTTGTTATCAAAGAAACTAAACAGGTGCTTACCCGCCGCCATGATGTCCCCACCGTTGGCTACCGTCTCTTTAATTACGGCAAAAGCAGCATTGGCAACAGCGAGTTCGGCAAGCATCTAGACGTTAAAAAAAGATAAACAATCCAGCATTGGAGGATCGAAAAATCCACCCCGTAACAGATGCCCCCTCTATATTTCCGTCGCTGATTAAAGCCAAAAACTCTGCGCCGCCCGTAGCGGTAGAGTAACTGATGTTTGCGTTAGAAGCGCTTACCGTACCACTAGCTTTAGAAATGATCGCTGGCGATCCGCCACTAATGTTAGTTAGCGTCACTCGCTCCGATTCAGAAGTCCCATTTAAAAGGAAATTAGATTCTACTGTTTGCGTCGTTCCGTCTTTAATGGCTAGCGTAACGCCATCGCCTTGGCAAGATAATGTTGAAAACGTATTATTTCCAGTGCCACTGGTTGAGGTGATGCGCAAAGTTCCCGGGCTATAAATTTCTACAATATTAAAAACACTTTCCTCGTTGGTGGTCAAGGTGGCGATATTGCTAAAGGATGGCTTCGGCTCAAAATTTATAGTAGAAGTTCCCGCATCAATTTCCGCAAGGGTTGAAATCTGAAACCGCTCTAAAATTGTAATCAGGCTGCTTCCAAGGTTCGCCTTAGATGCAACATCAAACCGATTAAAAGAAGCGCTACCACTTAAATTAACTTCGTTTAACCCTGCGCCAAAACTCATGCGGTAGATAGAAGAGCCTGTCCCAAGCTGTACCGTGCGCGCAGTAGACGTAAATGGAGCGTCTGAGGCGACAGCAAGATAGCTGTTATTACCAGTTACATTTACGCTAGAGGTAAGCATATCACCAACAACAAGCATATCAGCAGAAAGATATAAATTAACCCCAGAACCAGTAAACGTTAAGTTCTTTATGCTACAAATATCAGATGACGTACACGTTGTTGATGTTGTTTTAAGCTGAAGATTTAATTTTTGCGCATTGGTGCTTGGGGAATTAAGTCCTATTTCTGGGATAAAAATAGAGTCATTTAAAATAACGGTTAACCCAGTGGTGTCAGGGCAAGAAGAAAATCCAGCCACAAATCCGGTTGCAATAGGGGTTATGGATGTGGTCCCGTTTGTAATTGCGTCGGCACTAGACGCCACAAATGCCGAGCAACTTACGGTATACCCAAGCAGGTCTACGGTAGACCTAGCCTGAACAAGAATGTTCCGGGCTGAAATATTACTGGATATTCTATATACCCCGTCATTCTCAAAAGTTACATCACGCAGCTCAGCTACACTAACAAACAACTCGTTAGTTGCGCCATCTATTGTTACGTTTAGCCACTGCAAATAGTAATCAAAACCACCACCGACTGGGTTGCTACTGGGAAATGGAAGAACGTTGACGCGAAAAGTTCCCCCGCTTACATCTAAGGTGGCCGTGTCAAACCCAGATCCTGTGTCTGGTTTAAAGCCCATGAGCCCTGTGAATATAAAGCTTTTACACGCTCTTGTTCCGCTGATGGTGATATACGTACTTGTTGGACCGGACTCTGTATCTACTCGAACATCATCAAATGATCCGGGCACCGAAGCCCCACCAGTCCCGCCAGACGTAGTTGACCAGTTGAACGTATTGGATGCGTCCCAAACACCATTTCCACCAACCCAGTAGCGAAGAGCCATGTTATTCCTCCGTTATAGCGGCAACAACATCCCACTTGAGCGCGTTAGTATTGTAGATACACCCAATGTAGCTTACCTTACTTGCCGTTGTAGCCGTGGGCAAAACAACTCCAATTGCTCGATAGTCTGCCCCCCACGTCAAAGCTCTGGCGGTTCCGTCGTCTTTTATCCGGAGAATAATTTTTTGCCCATCAGTAGGCGTTCCAGTCGGGTTGCTTATAGCCAGCGGCGTGGATTGTGCAGTAATGCAAAATTGATCGTAGCTGTTAGCCGCAGGCGCCAGTGTTAATGTTGTAACCTGAGTCTCTACCCGAGATGTAATGCGCTTATTTGTTAGTGTATCCGTAGTGCCGCGACCGACCAGTGTGGTTGTATCAAGTGGAAGTGTGATAGTTCCGGTGTTCGAAATGCTGGAGATTACGGGTGTAGTTAGCGTTTTATTGGTTAGCGTCTGCGCACCGGTCAACGTGGCAACCGTGTTGTTAACACTGATTGTTTTGGCTACCGCACCATTAAACGTGGTGCCTGTGTCGTACTGCAACCCAGTTCCAACTGTTAGCGGTTGGGAAGTAGCCGCTCCGATAGTGGCCGTTCCTCCCAAACTAACGGTTTCGCCGTTAATGGTGACTGATGAGTTTGTAAGCGACGCGTTGGCAATGCTGCTTAGCGTGTTGTTTGAACCGCTGATTGTCTTGTTGGTCAGGGTCTGCGTGTCTGTGGTCCCAACCACGGTTCCAGAAGGGGCGGCGACCGTAGTCATTGCGCCCGTGCCATTGCCAACAACCAAACCGGTTAAAGTGGTCGCACCAGTACCGCCATTGG
>Ga0209137_1004464_pt1 | contig 11121 bp, 7 predicted proteins | sample SaaInl5LU_22_DNA_FD_184642 | JGI IMG/M metagenome (GOLD analysis project Ga0209137, IMG submission 184642) | Marine microbial communities from expanding oxygen minimum zones in the Saanich Inlet - ESP_105LU_22_DNA (SPAdes) (version 2) | ecosystem: Environmental > Aquatic > Marine > Intertidal...
AGAAACGTAGACCACCGAGGGCCTGAATACAAAGATTTCCAAGCACCTTGGGATTTACAAAATCGAGGAATGCCAGACGAAACACTTGCTGAGAATGGTCACTACGCTACTTTGAGAAAAAAGGGGCACTTATATAAAACTGATGCACTGCAGTTTTTTGTTGACGATAAGAAACACCCCTATAGCTTTCCTGAAGATAGACCATTTATGTGGACACGAGGATATCAACTCGGTGGACGCTCATTAACGTGGGGGCGACAGGTATTGCGATGGAGCCCTATGGATTTTCAGGCTAATGCTAAAGATGGTCACGGAATTCCGTGGCCTATTGGGTACGAAGACTTGGCCCCATGGTATAGCTATGTTGAGAAGTTCATAGGAGTTTCAGCCAATAAGGACGGGTTAAAAACATTACCCGATGGCGAGTTTCAGACACCATGGGAAATGAGCTATGCCGAAAAATACATTTCCAACAACATTGCCAAAAAATATTCGGATAGACACCTTATTATAGGAAGAGCCGCCAATCTCACGTCGCCCTCTGAAGAGCAAATAGCTTTGGGCAGAGGCAAGTGCTTGGCTCGCTCATATTGCCGCCGAGGCTGTAGTTTTGGCGCCTATTTTAGCTCTCAGTCGGCCACGTTACCTGCAGCTCATAAAACCGGAAATTTAACCGTAATGACAGACAGTATTGTTGAGCGTATCGACTACGACGACGTCAGTAACAAAGTCTCCGGCGTCACGGTTATTGACGCGAATACGAAAGAAAAAAGGCAATATAAGAGCCGTGTTGTCTTTATGTGCGCATCGGCATTAGGCACCGTTCAAATAATGTTGAACTCTACATCCAAAACATTCCCAAATGGTATTGCAAATAGCAGCGGTATGCTGGGCCACTATATACTCGGTCACGTCACTGGCGTTGTAGCAAACGCTGATGTACCGGTAAGTGAAGACAAGTATGCATTCGGAAGGCGCCCTATCGCTACTTATATTCCAAATTATCGACACGAAAAGCAAGGAGATGCAAATTTTGTGAGGGGCTTTGGTTTTCAAACCACAGCACAAAACCGCTCATTCTCCTCACCGAATGCCAAATCGAAAGGTATCGGCATTATTGCTAAAGAAAGCGTTGGAAAGCCCGGACCATGGCGTTTCAGGGCATTTATGTATGGCGAGGTTTTACCTTATTTTGAGAATGTAGCCAGTCTTCATCCTACCAAAAAAGACGAGTGGGGCATGCCGTTACTACATATCGATGCTGAGATAAAAGCCAATGAAAGAAAAATGATTAAGCAAGCGGCTAAAGACATACAAGAAATACTCGAAGCCGGTGGGTGTACCAACATTCAGGTAAAAGCGACACAAGAAAACAAACACATTCCCATGGGCAAGCAGGTTCACGAAATGGGCGGTGCATGTATGGGAAGTGATCCAGATTCATCAATCCTCAATGGCTGGGGCCAAGCGCACGACATCCCCAATTTGTTTGTTACCGACGGAGCCTGTATGTCATCTAGTGCAACACAAAACCCGTCGTTAACCTACATGGCGATAACGGCGCGAGCGGCAGACTACGCAGCGAAACTGCTTGAAAACAATGTTATTTAGAGTTAACTGTGCTCTATGTAGACAACTTTCAATTTTGCTTGCGGCCTGAGTTACCTAAAGAAGGTGATGTATCAACCAACAGGCTACTCTCAACAAATGGGCACTGAGCAAAAGGCCTACTGGTTTTAAAGCGTTGAGAGTTATCGTCATTCGCTAACGAAGCACAGCAAACTAGCTGTGCTTCCTTAGCCTCTAAGTTCATACGCGCTTTTCTTTAGTTAGAAAGACGGTAGTCTGCCCTTATACTCTAATCGCTAACTTTCTTATGAAACACTACCATTAAAGTGCGAACCTCAAGGACGTTTAAAAGACACAGGATTGAAATGAATTAAGAGTGGGTCTTCTAGCTCGGCCATTTTCTTTTTGATAGTGTCGTCCAGTCTTTTTAGGGTCATCTTTTCAGCGTCTGTTAGTTCAGTCTCGAGCAAGTTATAGGTCTCAAGAGGGTCGCCAATTAGGTGATAAAACTCATCTCTTCCTTTATTCATAAAATCTCTTACTAGCTTGTATCGACCATTGCAAAACATTCTCATGCCAGTAATCGACTGATGTAGTGTTGAGTAAGCCGCAAAGTAGTTAGTACTTACTACCATGCTTTCATCAATTAATGCCTTGATTATGCTTTGACCTCTGATTATATTTTCATTATGCATAGCCGACTTCGTGATATCCATGAGGGTTGGGAAGAAATCAAGGTTTGATACGGTCGAGGTATTTTCTGTGCCCGCAGGTACTTTACCTGGCCAGCGCACGATAAGCGGTACTTTAAGCACGGCATCATATAGATTGGGGCGCTGGCCTTTAGGTATGTTTTCTGTGCCTTTCGGTGGTGTGTTTAACAACCAAAAGCCATTGCCTTTATGCCAAATACCATTTTGCCCAATGACATAACCATGGTCAGAGGTAAAAATAACCACAGTATTTTCAGAAAGTCCCAGTTCGTCTAAATGGTCCAGCAGTCTGCCGACATTTCTATCTACACCTTTAACAGATGCTAAATATCCGCGTAATAACTTCTTTGCTCTTGCTGTATTTAGATCTGGATAATCAGGATGTATTAAATGTACATTGTCACTAATAGCATCTAAATCACTCTCTGAAACAGGCGCAAATGGATAGTGAGGCGCCCTATAATGCAATGATAAGGCAAACTTCTTGTGTCTATTTCTACTCAAAAAATCCATGGCATGGTCCGTGAGTATGTCGACGGTAAGCCCCGTTTCTTTCTTCTGGGCACCATTAATAAGAAGTTGAGGATCGGTGGGGGAAGTTCCGCCTCCTAAAAAACCCGTAAACTCGTTGTAGCCAAAATTTTGAGGATGATGTTCAGGTTGCCTGCCTAAATGCCACTTACCGATCAAACCATTGTAATAACCATTTTCCTGCAGCTTTTTCGGCCATGAATCCAGTTCTGCCGAAAGCCCTAAGTCTAACTGATGACCCGTGAGTGTCTTACTTTTAAGGTTATCATTTATCCAGTCGTCTATACCGAGTTCAAAGCCATAACGGGAAGTGAGTAGACCTGCGCGGGAAGGGCTACAAACAGGTGTGGTGGTATAAGCATTTGGGAAAGACATACCTTGCTCGGCTAAGCGTTGAAGGTTTGGGGTAACAGCATTGGGGCTTTTACCCTCTATCGCCCAGGGAGCCTGGTCATCTGTGTATATAAATACAATGTTTGGAGTAAAGCTTTCGCTTTCGGGGAAGGCAGCCTGTGCTGGATTCGCCTCACAACTAACAAACCCGGGACTGGTCAAAATTAGTATGCTTAATGTCCAAGGTCGCAATAAGTAAACCAGCATTTTCTTTATCCCTTCCAAAATCAGCGTTTACTGGTGATGCCTACCTGGGAAAATCAAGAGTATAAAGCTGTATTACGTTTCCCAAGCCCGCTGAGAAAAGACAAGTACGCAAACTCGCATTTAAACTCACCGGATATAAGAAGCTGCTCACAAATCAACCATGATTGCATTTGACCATTAAAGCATCATTTCATTTTTTAAACAAATATTTTACATAACAAAGGATGACGAAAAAGATATCTAAAAAACCATAAAACATTTTAAAATCAATATTTAATGAAATTAAAATACCCCGATAATTTAAACGTAAAATACAAAACCGCCTGAAAAAACAAGAATGAAAAAGACCAATGTTGAATGAATATGATTGTATTATTGGCTTACTTCAATGTAACATTGAGCATAAATTAAGCTCGTAGTTACGCCAATCACTACACTGTATTTTGATAAATCAATTAACTTAAAGGATGCACGATGAAAACCCACATACATAACATAAGTCGGTTTATCGGAATAAGAATTGGCTTGTTCACTATGGCTTTTATACCGTTAGCTCCATTACAAGCTGAGACCGTGTTGCCAATACAAGAGCACGTGATGGCACAAATGGAAAAGGTAGCAAACTGGCAAGTGGCGCGCACACAACACATGACACATGTTGGTCGTGCTCAAGTTGGCTCTGAAGCATATGGTAGATGGATTCAGGGCGCGTTTTATAAAGGACTCACTAAACTTGCTGAACGGTCACATAACCCTTTTTACGAAACGTGGATTGGTTATGTTGGGAACGCCCATGATTGGAAAATGGGGAAGGTTAAATACTTTGCCGACGACCACGTAATCGGACAAACCAACCTTTGGTACTACCGCAGACACAAAAACGAAGAAGCGCTTTCGCCAGTGAAAGAGACGTTTGATTGGCTCATTGAGCAAGCCCCCGACAATAGCCTCGAATTCGTCGCCGGCAGAAATAAAGATAACGTTCACAACTGTCAATGGCGTTGGTGCTGGGCTGACGCTTTGTTTATGGGGCCGCCAGTACTGTTCGAGCTTTCAGTAATTACAGGTGATCCCAAGTACGCTGATTACGCTCACAACGAGTTCAAAGCAACTATCGACTATCTACAAGACCCGAAATCCAAGTTACTTTTCCGAGACTCTCGTTACTTCGACAAAACAGGTAAGTTTGGTGAACAAGTTTTCTGGTCAAGAGGAATGGGCTGGGTATACGCCGGCGTTGTACATGTTTTGGAAAATCTCCCTCACGATCACCTATACCGTTCTTATTATGAGTCGCTCTACAAAGAGCTCACATTAGCTATCGTAAAGCTGCAAAAGCAAGATGGCGCTTGGCCGATGTCGCTACTGGCAGGAGAAAAATATGCTGAGCCAGAAACCAGTGGAACGGCCTTTTTCACGTATGGAATTGCATGGGGCATTAATAACGACTTGTTGGATGAAAGCACATACCTGCCCACTGCATTGAAAGGGTGGCAAGTGCTATCGTCAGCAGTACATCCAGACGGAAAGTTTGGGTGGGTGCAAGGTGTGAATGAGAAGCCTGATGTAGTAACAAAAGATGATTCTCAATTATTTGGCGTAGGTGGGTTCTTACTCGCAGGAAGCGCGATGTATGACCTCTTAGAAGCTAAGTAGTACTTATCTATTTTTGGTGTAAAAACAGGAAATTAATGTGGGAATGAATTTAAAATACTCGTTACGACTATTAACCGCTTGCGGTGCTCTGATTTTTGCTGGTCAGGGGCTCGCTGCCGACTGCAGTAGTAACCCAGCCAATCCAAACGGTAAAGCATCAAAGCTGCAAAATGCGTTACAACAAGCGACGAATACCGGCAAACCACTTAGGTTGACTGGTACCTACTATATTGGTAGTGACCAAGATGCATCAGATGGAAATACCATCCTCAAAGGTATAACTGTGACATTGCGAAAAGACTTAATAGTAGATGCCTCAGGCGCTCGTTTTATCGCAAAGGCTGATTTAGATGGTGACTTATTTAGCTTCGACACAAAAAATAATGACAACGTTTGCGGGAACAAAGGTCAACTTGCTAATTTTACGTGGAAAGGGGGTGATTTCGATATGTCCCGCGCGAAAGTTTCTACTGTAGTACCTATTACACGCTTAACTCCTGCGGGGAGAGAAGGTAAAGACAAAACTGCCGATGCGCTTTCTATCCGAGGTGTAGTAAATACAACTAACTATCACAAACTAAATGAACTCGTCATCGAATACATTAACTTTTACGGCACACGCGGTAATAGTGACCCTTTCTACGAAGCAGGTGGTGACAGTGGTATTCTAATGACAGGCGCACTTAAAGCGACAATAAGGTATAACAATTTTTATGGGGTTCGCGACGCCGCAGTATACTTATCTGCCGGCGGGGATAACGGTCAGTTTGGTGACCACTTCACCATCCATGACAACTATGTAGAGCGCGCGTTTGATGGTTTTACCTCTAAAAGAGGCGCTGACAATATAGTTATGCGTAATAACGTACTGAAAGATGTCGTTGTGGGACTAAGTACAAAAAGCGTATTCCGAGGATGGCAGGCAACAAATGTCAAAATACGTGACAATACTATCGACAATGCCATGCGCGCAATCAGTGTTGAAACAACAAATAATGTGACGATTGAAGGCAACGAAATAAACAATCTGGGCGACGTTGTGGCAGCACAAGCTTCTACTAGCAAAGCTAACTTTAACGCTTATAGCGACGCATTCGAGGGTATTTCACTTAATGGTGTGCAAGGAACAAATATAGTAAAGAATAATAAAATCAGAGGCGTTACCGGAAGTTCGCGAGAAAGCTCAACTACAACATGGGGTATTGTACATCGAAGCTACGAGGGGCGTAATATTAAGAACATCAGTAAAACTAATAATACATTTTCGAATTTAGACAAATGGAGCACGTACCTTTAGTTTTTAATAGTGGCACCGTAAATGGTGAGTTTTTATCTCCACTCTTTTGGTGCCACTGTCAAAAGCAAACCAGTGCAATAGACAATGCTCTACGTAAAGTTCCTTCGTTGCATATTTCTCTATAAGCTCGCAGCGCAATGCTTAGCAATATATTCCGCTTGCGTTGGCATAGTATCGACTGATGCTTTGATGACTTTTTCAATGTGCTTAAGACGGTAATCTAGTTCATCGTCACTAAGGTTATCGACAATAGGATGATAGCTTTCAGGAACTAGACCTTGTCCATGCATTACTGCTAACCATGACGTTTCGTCGAATAGTTCGTTATCTTTACGAAAAATGCGGCCGTTAGAAGCGTAGAGCGACAGCTTTTCGTTAATACATTTTATTGGAAATCTCATCAATGTCATGGTGTTAATTTTGGTGGAGAGGTCAACGAATCGACCTATAGTCCGAAAGCCGACTGGGGTGATAAAAAGTCAGATGGTATGGGTGAATTTCATCCTATCGCGTGGTATCACGAATTTGATGGCGGGCGTTCTTTTTATACCGCCTTAGGCCATATACCTGGTGTTTACCGAGATGAGGTGTTTTTATCTCACCTGTATGGAGGTATATATTGGGCGGCAACGGGAAAGGGAATTGAGTAAAAGTAATTGAACGACTATACGTCACTGACACTGGCGGCTAAGGAATACTTCATTACAAAGGATTGTCGTTGTCCTTTTGTTTGAAGAGGACTGCCGTAGGACTTACATATAAACTGATAAGTTTTACTACAATACGACCTTGATAGCCGCTCTATCCTAACGTGACGCCAAGACCGAGTTAGTTATTAAGACCAGTGCTTTTTCAAGAGCGTTGCTGTCGTCTAAAGTTTTTGAAGTATTTTTAGGAGCTTAGTTTTTTAAGCACAGGGAAAGTTCGTCATAGGATTTATATGGTAAAGCCAAACGGGCGAAACTTCCCGCATTTCCTGCTCTGTAAAGAGCAATAACAAGGGTCATCGCATTAAACTCGCTACTATTTGCGATACTCTTGGAGCTTCAAGCGCAATGGCAAAGTTCAATCTAGTCTCTCAGCGGATGTCATCTCGTGCCAAGCCATATACTCTTCGAAGCAAAAAATTTCTCATCTAATATGTGACATGCTCAAGAGCATGCTGTCTACCAGCACTCTAGGTCATTTCTTAAATTAAAAACAGGCCCAAAGTCCTGCACTTCTGAAGTATTAGCTAGAGATGGAAAAGATAAGCTAGCTACAACTAACGCAGCGATAGTCTTCATAGTAAATCGATTTAGGTTAAGTTAAATTTGCAGTTCAATTCAAACTACAACCATGAAGACTAATTATTTATCGAGATAGGGACGAAATTAGTACGTGAGATTAGAACCTATCTAAATCTAATATGGTCGCGGTTAAGGTCGCTAATTTTTGAACAGCCCATTAGTCGCATATCCCGCTCTATTTCTGCAACCATTAATTGCATCGCTCTCTCTACACCTTTTTGGCCCGCCGCAGCTAGTGCAAATAGATAATAACGCCCTAAGCCAACAGCCTTTGCTCCAAGCGCCAATGCTTTTAAAACGTGCGTACCTCTTTGAGCGCCACTATCAAATATGACATCTATCTTGTCGCCGACTGCGTCAACGATTTCAGCCAGATGATCAAACGAACTTCTCGAACCATCTAACTGGCGACCACCATGATTAGAAATAACGATTCCCGTGCAACCGATATCCACAGCACGTTTGGCATCTTCAACACTCATTATGCCCTTCAAGCAAAACTGACCATCCCAAAACTTAACCATCTCTTCAACATCTTTCCAATTCATTGAAGGGTCTAACATATTAGTGAAATAGTCACCTATTGAGCTAGCACCGCCTCCCATGTCGATGTGAGCATCCAACTGAGGAAGTGAAAATTTCTCGTGGGTAACATAGTTGATACCCCACATTGGGCGTGTTGCAAATTGCCATAAACCTTTGAGGTTGAGTCGAAACGGAATAGCGAAGCCTGTCCTCAAGTCGCGCTCTCTGTTTCCGCCAGTGATAGAGTCGACTGTTAGCATCATAACTTCAATATTAGATTCTTTGGCTCTTTCCATCATAGCCCTGTTCAAGCCACGATCTTTATGAAAATAGAACTGATAAACCTGCGGCGTATCATATTGTTTAGCGATTTCTTCCATACTCACTGTACCAAGGGAAGAAACCCCAAACATCGTTCCAAACTTTTCTGCTGCTCCTGCGGTCGCGCGCTCACCTTGATGATGAAATAGGCGCTGCAGTGCCGTAGGGGATAGATAGACGGGAAGCGCAAGCTTCTGTCCCATCACTTCAACACTCAAATCAATGTCTTTTACACCGGTCAGAACGTTTGGAATAAGATCGCAACTCTGAAAAGCTTCAGAGTTACGACGCATTGTCACCTCATCATCGGCTCCCCCGTCGATATAGTTGAATATAGGACCAGGCAGCCTTTTTTGTGCTAACTTTCTAAAATCGTGATAGTTATGACAATTACTCAATAACATTTGCGTTTTCTTATTCCGATAGTTTGACAACAGCTAATTATATTATTCTTATTCTTCTTTATTCTTCTTCAATCGCTTTTTTGTAGAGTACAGGTAGAAAGCGGCTACCAAATCGTTACTTACACGATACCTGAGCCAGTAGCATTAGGGTCGCGCGGACGCTCTTTATCCATTTTTTCTCTGTAATCAACAGAGCGATAAGCGCCGATAGGATTGATCGCCGCTGATTGACGGTAGCGTGCCATGGCTAAGATAGGTGTAACATCAACGTTAAATGCTTTCTTAAGCTCAAGCGAGGCCATCATCGCATCGTTGTCTTCTTGGTAACCATACAGCGTTTCTCTGTCCACCAGCAGTGCCTTAATGTAAGAACGCTGCACTTCGATAGCAGAAATAATCAAGCTTTCGATAGGATCAGTAACGTTATGTGATTGATCTAGCATATACGATGGATTGAACTCTGCCTGTTGGCGATATTCAGCATCGACTAATTCATTGAAAATTAGGAACTGTTGATACGGATGCAGTGAACCACTATCTAGATCGTCATCGCCATACTTACTGTCATTGAAGTGGAAACCGCCAAGCTTCTTAAACTGAATTAGACGCGAGACAATCATCTCAATGTTTGTATTAGGTGCATGGTGGCCGAGGTCTACTAGTGATTTACATTTCGGACCTAAGTGCATAGCCGCAAGAATATTTGAGCCCCAGTCTTGAATTACTGTTGAGTAAAATGCGGGCTCGAACATTTTGTGTTCAATATGCATTTCCCAGTCATCAGGAAGCCCAGCATAGATTTTCTCCATGCTAGACAAATAGCGTTCAAACGCGCGTTGGAAATGCTGCTGACCAGGGTGGTTAGAACCATCACCTACCCACACCGTAAGACTTTTAGCATCTAGCGCTTTACCGTACTCGATACAGTCTAAATTATGTTGGATTGCCAACTCACGAGATGCTTCTTCTGTATTACTCAAACTACCGTATTTGTAAGACGCCGTTTGGCCCTTCTGATCTTGGAAAGTATTTGAATTAACAGAAACCCATTTTATTCCATATTCATCAGACGCTTGTTTCAATTCGCTGAAGTCGTCTACCTTGTCCCAAGGAAAGTGAGGTGACACACTGTCGGTACAGCCAGAGAGCTCATTAATAACCGCGCAGTCTTCTAGTTTTTCAAAAATATTGCGAGGCTCGCCCTGTAGTGGGAAGCGCGCAAACCTTGTACCGCCCGTACCCGTTCCCCATGAAGGAACAGCAATCTGAAACTCTTCTGCGGCCTTGGTAAATTTTTCAATATCAATACCGTCACGAGCTAACTTTTCCGCAAGTGCGTCATAGTCAGTTTTGAGGTTGCTATATAGCTCTTCGTTCTTTTCGCTTATTAAAGCTGAATCTATTCTACGTAACATAATATACTCCTAGCGTAAGAAGGCTTCGTGCAAACCGCCGTCTACACTAATAATTTGGCCTGTAGTTTTGTTTAGCTGACCAGATACAAGAAGGTATGCAGCCTCTGCTTGATCTTCAGGCGTAATTGGTGACTTAGTAAGTGTTCTCTGCGCGTAGAACTCAGCCAAGCGTGTACGAAGTTCCTCGGTTGAGTCTGACGCTTGGAACGGAATGTCATACTTAGTTAGCGAAGATATAACGCGATCACGTGGGAACATGCTACTTCCCTGTACAACAGTTGCAGGTGCCAACGCGTTAACATTTACAAGCGGTGCTAGTGTTACAGCTAGCTCTCGTACTAGGTGGTTTGCCGCAGACTTACTCGTATCGTACGCAAGCGAACCTTTTTTAGATACGGCACCGTTAACACTTGTTGTTAAGACCATATTTCCTTTCATTTGCTGCTTCTCCCAAATTTTTTGGGCTTCAGAAGCGACAACATAACCACCTTTAACGTTTACGTTAAAGCTTAGTTCGAACACCTGATCATTTTTCGCTAGATCTTCGCCTTCTGCGATGAAAACACCCGCTGTAACGATAACTTTGTCGATCCCCCCGTAAGCCAGGGTTACGTTAGCAAACAGTTCTTCCACGGTATCGCGCTTTGTGATGTCTACTTCTAAAGCAATTGCTGGCCCGCATGAAGAAATACCTGTACCTGCTACCCCAATACCTTCTCCATAGAGCGCTACAAGTTCTTCGGCTGTGGCTTTAGCATTTTCTAAGCGCAAGTCAGCACACACAACATGCGCGCCCTCTTT
>Ga0209137_1004466_pt1 | contig 11118 bp, 10 predicted proteins | sample SaaInl5LU_22_DNA_FD_184642 | JGI IMG/M metagenome (GOLD analysis project Ga0209137, IMG submission 184642) | Marine microbial communities from expanding oxygen minimum zones in the Saanich Inlet - ESP_105LU_22_DNA (SPAdes) (version 2) | ecosystem: Environmental > Aquatic > Marine > Intertidal...
CTCGCAGGTTGCGAATATGCAACGTAAACGCCATCTGGATGATCTGAATCCAATCTCCCCGGCAATGCATCCATCGAAGCTGGCTTTTCAATTGAAGCGATTAGCGTTGCTGTTTTAGGCGAAGAACCCTCATTTTTTTTATCCGTCACGAGATCATCGTTATTATCCGGTGCTGTCACTTCAGTCTTCGTATCTTTAGAAATTGGAGTTTGATTAACTTCAACAGAAGCTACCTCATTTCTAGGCGCATCCTTAAACTCTGAAGTGTTCCAAATAGGATAAATTAGGAGCAAGAGTAGTCCAACAGCGGCGATTTGCATCAACGGCTGACGGTGAATAGGCTGATTCTTTCGAACAATAAAAGCTCCAACAGAAGAATACCAAATTGGCGCAGCCTTGGGATAAGTCGAAGTGAACAGTTCATCCAATTTTTCCTTTGTCTCTTTTCTCGGTGTTGGATTATCAAGCGGCATAGCTTCAACACTGATGAAGACCTCCTTCATGTGAATGTATTCACTTTCGGTTGTACAGAATTCTTCAAGTTCCTTGCGCTCTGCGTTCGACAACTCGATAAAATCTTTTTCCATTATTGTATCTATCAGATCCTTTTTCATAATCAACGATTTAGGAGTGGATTAAATGCCTCCAGGCTGGATGCAAGGTATTTTGTCGCGTAAAACAAACGTGATTTTACCGTGCCATCACTAATTTCTAATATTTCTGCTATTTCTTTTATCGAAAGTCCTTCTAAGTGTCTCAACTTGAATACTTCGCTGTGCTTGCCGTCCAAACCTTCCAGACTTTTTTCAAACTCATAGCGAAACTGATTGTCGCTTACTTCTGACAAAACATTCGCATTGTGATCTTTTACCACGTACGTTTCGTCCAAACCATTCGACGTATTTTTTCGAACCTCTTGTTTTTTGTACTCGTTCTTGCACATGTTGTTTGCAACGGAGTACACCCAAGTTTTAAAACTTCGTTTTGGGTCGAACAATTCTGGCTTTCGAATAATTTTTGCGAAAATGTCATGTACGAAGTCCTCTGCTTTCTCACGATCTTTCCAAAGCATTCGAATAAAATACCCTAAAAGCGGACTCGAATACCTTTGATAGATTTCATCAAAAGCACGCTGATCCCCTTTGGAAACAGCAATCATCAATGACTCGTCAGTCATTTCTTGATATCGAGGTTTAATCAACCGCATTAATAGCTTTTCTTCAACTTCTGAACTTGTTCATATTTTTTACATTGCAGACCTACCTTGTCGGCGGCATCATCTACATCCTTTAACTTTTCTTTCTCCTCCGTTTGTCCGTAAACCTTACGAAGCTGTAAAATCATCGGTAAATAGTTAGCTGAAAGCTGTTTACCTTTTTCATCAGATGCGTTTAAAATAAGATGCTTGGACAATCCTGAATTCCATAATTCATCATTTCTTTCAAAATTATTGAAGTCATTTTCGTGGTATTCAAATACGAGTCCAGTGACATATAATTTGGATTGAATCGGCTTAAAGTACTCCTTCGGGGTTGTCATCGAGATACTAAGACTTTTTAATGCATTCAAACGACAAAAGTCTCTCAGATAATCAACATTAATCATCGTTCCTACAGGTAATTTGAATCCGTCTTCTTCTAGTAATTTTCGATAATGTGCGCTTTGCAGAAAATCGAGAGAAACCAGCGTGACATCTTTGCGAACGCCATCCATTGTTTGCTTTTTCCAAGCCGCGAATGTATCGTCAAATCCATGTGTAATAAGCACTCCATTCTTCGGTACCGATTCCAATAAATCAACACCATAATACAAAACGCTTTTCTCCAAACGACCAGAACTCATAAGGCTTTTAACGTAGATTTCCGCACTGTCCTTGTTTCTCTTAATCATGTTGTATGATGCAAGCTGGACGTGCACATCAGCATTGTTCGGTCTCATTTTTTCTGCTTCGCGAAGGTGTGAGATCAATGAAACGTCATAATTGCCTGAAACGTACTTGAAATAATGATGCTCGAATGAGTTGGGAGCATTCGTTTCAAAATAGCCAACTGCTTCGTCCATTTCGCTTTGTTGAATTGGCGATGGTGAGCGCTGAACACGTTGTTGGGTTGCCATTTCTCTTGATGACACAAATTCAGAACTTGCTTGTTGAAACTTATAAGTAGAAACTGCCGAATTTGCAGTAACCGCAGTGCTCGCAGAGCTTGGTTCAGCAGAGGTTGATTCCTCAGTAGCTCTCACAGGTGCTGACTCTAATTTGTAACTGCGTTCCTTCTCAATACTACGCGTAGCAGCTTTTTTTGTGGATTTTATTTGAAGATCATTCTGAATGGTTACAGAATCTAACACCTCCTCTTCCTCTGTGGATTCCGAGTTCCCTTGATACGTGTTGTTGAACAACACATTATTTGAATTCGTATTATTATTCTGTGGAACTTGCTGTGCATTAATGGATAACACACAGAAAATCATAGCTATTGCGAGAAAGGACTTGCCCATAATGACCCCTATTTTTCGATCTGTACAATCGATTTAAAATTACGTTCAATTCTTGAGAAAAAAAATCTTCAGGAGTCTTTGTCTGCGGTAAACAAGAACTTGTTCGGCGAAATCAGGTTCGTTTTCACAGCGTACATCACAATTCCAGCGGTATTTTTAACACCCAATTTGGCCATGATATTCTTTCGATGTGTATTGATAGTATGTGCACTTAAAAACAGCATTTCTGCAATTTGCGCGTTCGTATGTCCTTCAGCGATTAATGTGATGATTTCACATTCGCGCTTAGAAATCATGATCGCTTCACAGGAGAAAGAATCAAGATCAATATCAGCAAGGTTTAAATTGGCTTCTTGAATGGTTTCGAGAATTTGACCGCAAAAGAACTTGTTGCCTAAGTTTGTTTCTTTGACTGCTTCAATAATTTCTGGGAATGAGCAATCTTTTTTTACGTAACTTGTAATACCTGATCGTAGTGCATCCACTAAAACTTGAGCCGATTGTTCTGGTGTAATTGCCAAAATATTTACTTTGGGGAATTCTCGTTTCATCACGATTAAATCCTCTATATCAAATCCATTAGAAGTGAAATCAAGTATCACCACATTCACTTCAAAAGATTCTAAAATTTCAAGTAATTCCGACGAGTTGGATGCTTCGCCAACGATTTCACAACCTATTTCAGTCTTGAGAAGAACTCGAATTCCGAGTCTCATTAATTCGTTGGTATCAGCGAGGACAACTTGCACTTATTTAGAATTATTCTATTTAAGGCAAATATAGTCACCAAAACTTATAAACGGCATAAAAAAAGCCTCGAATATTTCGAAGCTTTTCAACATTGTATCGTTAGAATCGCAAAAGCCATTGCCATTCATCTTTCGTATCGCCTGATTTCAGTGCTGTTAAAAAGTCTTTGATTTTGTTTGATGTTGTTCTTGTTTCCAAAGCTGGCAATTCAAAGAGTTCATCTCTAAACCCAATTTTAGCAATTGGAGCAATGGTTGCGGCAGTTCCTGCACCAAAAGCGTCGGTCAATTTACCTGCTCTAGCGGCTTCAACAATTTCTTCAACAGTTACTTTTCTTTCCTCTACAGGAACATTCCAACTTTTTGCAATTTCCAGAACAGATCGCTTCGTTACTCCTCTCAAAATCGTATCCATGTCCTCAGACGGTGAAATCAATTTCCCATCGATTTCAAAGATGATATTCATCGTTCCAGATTCCTCGATATACTTGTGCTCTGCAGCATCTGTCCAAACCAATTGGTGAAAGCCTTCTTCTTGAGCTAGTTTTGCAGGATAGAGCGATGCAGCATAATTTCCAGCTGTCTTTGCTCTTCCTACTCCACCTTGTGCAGCTCTTGTATAATGTTCCTCAATCTTAACATTCACAGGTTGCGAATAATACGCTCCTACTGGACAAGTGAAAATGATAAATTTATATGTTTCTGAAGGTTTGATGCCAATAAAATCATCCGTTGCAAACAAAAACGGACGAATGTAGAGTGAATAACCATCTTTTGTCGGTACCCAATCACGATCGACGTCAACTGTTTGTTTGATCAATTCAGTGAAAAGACCCTCCGGTAGAACTGGCATACACATGCGCTCACATGATTCCGCAAAACGCTTTTCATTCATATCAGGACGAAAGATCATTATATCTCCGTTTTCTGCACGATTCGCTTTCATGCCTTCGAAAATTGATTGTCCATAATGGATTGCTGATGTCGCAGGATGCAATGAAAGAGAACCAAAAGGCATAATTTCTGGAGTCTGCCATTCACCATCTTTGTAATCCATTACCAACATGTGATCAGAAAAAACTTTTCCGAACGGAAGGTTATCCCAATCGACTTCTGAAATTCTAGATGTCTCTGTCCTGTTGATTTTTACGGAAATAGTGTCTTTTGTCATAAGGCATTTGTGTGCGGCAAAGATACTGAGATTCTCCTATTAATCAAATAGAGTAATCGAATTTGGAGGTTTTTATTTCGCTATTTTTGATTTTTTATAAGAAATTGGAGAAAAGTCGGGAAATACTATCGAAATACTGGGGTTATTCAGCCTTTCGTCCTTTGCAAGAGGAAATAGTTGATTCTGTAATCTACGGACACGATACTTTAGCCATTCTGCCCACTGGTGGAGGGAAATCCATTTGTTTTCAAGTACCCGGAATTGCACTGGACGGCGTAACTCTTGTCATTTCACCTTTGATCGCCTTAATGCAGGATCAAGTTTTTCAACTCGAAAAACGCGGAATTCGAGCATCTTTAATCACGAGTGGTCTCTCTTACCGTGAAATTGATATTTCTTTGGACAATGCTCGGTTTGGAAACACAAAATTTCTTTACACCTCGCCTGAGCGCTTGAAGTCCGACTTATTTATCGAGCGTTTTAAACGAATGAATATTGGACTAATCGTTGTTGACGAAGCGCATTGCATTTCCGAATGGGGACATGACTTCCGTCCGTCTTACAGCGACATCGCGGAGATTAGAGAGTTCCATCCAAATGCTCCCGTTATTGCCTTAACGGCCTCTGCGACAATAAACGTTCAAGAAGATATTCGGAATTTATTGAAGCTTAAGAAACCAAAAGAGTTCAAAGGTTCACTTGAGCGGCACAATATCATGTATTCGTTGCAAAAAAGCGAAAATAAAATTGCGCCTATCTTAGAACATTGCCGCACGCATCCGAAAGAAACCGGAATCATTTATTGTCAGACCAGGAAAAGCGTAAAACAAGTCGTAACGCAACTTCGTGCACACAAAGTTTCAGCTGGAATTTATCACGGTGGAATGTCCTCCGATGATCGTTCTTATATGTTATCTGAGTGGCTTGAGGGTCGATTAAAAGTTATGGTGGCTACCAACGCTTTCGGAATGGGAATTGATAAGCCAAACGTACGCTATGTCCTTCACTTCGAACTCCCTAACAACCTCGAAGCGTATTACCAAGAGGCAGGACGTGCAGGCAGGGATGGAAAAGCAGCACTAGCGAAAGGATTTTGGAACGATCAAGATTTAGAATTAATGGAAGAGCGTTTGGTGAAACAATATCCAGATAAAGATCGCATCAAGACCGTTTACAATGCGATTTGCAATTATCTAAAAATAGCTATTGGTTCAGGTAAAGATGAGTCCTATCCTTTCAATCTTCAAGCATTCTGTAATACATTTGAAATTTCGGCGAGTGAAACCTACTACGTTCTAAAAATCCTACAATTAAATGGCACTGTTGGCTTCACCGAATCTAGTTTTTATCCAACCCGTCTTCGATTCATTGTGGGAAATAAAGCCTTATACACATTTCAAGTAGCTCACGATAAATTGACACCTTTAATAACACTGTTAACTCGAAGTTATCCTGGTATTTTTGATCGATTTGCGGTTATTAATGAAACGGAGTTGACGAAGCGTTTGAAAATATCGCAAAAACAATTGAAGGAACACTTGCAATCGTTAGAACAGTTTGGATTGATCGACGTGCAGTTTCAGTCGAACCTTCCGATCATTACTTTTATTCATGAACGAATCTCGGATTCGAGTCTGAGATTAAGGCCAGAGATCTACACGAACAAGAAAAAAAGAGAGTTTGAAAAATTAACCGCTTTGTTAGACTTCGTGAAAACCGAAAATTGTCGCTCCAGCGCTATTTCTGCTTATTTCTCATCTGCAACCAAACCTTGCGGCGTTTGCGATAATTGTATGAGAAAAGATCTGAAAAGCGATCAGCTTTATGAAGTCATCAAAGATAGACTGCCACTGACTTTCAATGCGCTGTTAAATGAAATCCCTGTTTCACGCGAATTGCTTCAAGATTCAATTCGAGACTTGATGCATGATGAGGTCGTTTATTATGAAGAAGGTGTTTACTTTCTGAATAAAAGTCTTGGTCGAAAGTAAAAGACTCAATCGCACTGTTAACTCAAATCAATTTTTCAACATCCCTTTAAGCTGCTGTACTTCTTGCTGCAAGGATTTAAGCGATTGCGATAATCCAGAATCATCCATTCGGACTTCTGGCAATTCGGGTGAAATGTAATTAACAAATTTCCAGATTTCTAGGATATCATTGGCATGAACAATGTACGGTTCATAGAAAGGGTTCGTAGAGCACAACTGAAAAGCTTGTTCCGAATTCAAAAGGTTATGAAGCACTTTAAAAACGATGCCCTCGTCTTTCGTCACCACGACGCATGGCGTACCATTCCTAATTGACATCCAATTTTGGACAAATTCACCAACCACATAAGACCCTTCGACAACGGGCGGCATTGAATCTCCTTTAATCGGAAACGAACGGTATTTGCGATCTCTGGAAAGGAAAGGAAGGTGGAACGTAGGCAGAACTTTAATATAATCGGGATCGGCATACCCAGCTGTGTAACCCGCACTTGCTTTCATATTTACAAGCTCGATAAGTTCCTCATTGTTCGAATCGACCAAAGCGGTTAGAACTCGAAGATTTTGACCTTTCACATCTGTATGTAGGCCTTGATCTACCCGCTTCCAATCACTTTCTTTGAAGGAAGATAAATCCTTCCGTACCAAATCATCAATAGGAACTTTATAATAATCGCTAAAAAGTATCAAACTTTCCAGATTTGGCTGGGCGACACCATTTTCATAACCAGAATAAGAACTGCGTGTTAAGTCCAAATCACTCGCGACTTCTCCTTGAGATTTTTTTAAGCGATTCCTTAATAATTTGAGATTTTTACCGATTTCCATAGCTTAGATTTGCTCTATTACAATTCGAAGATATAAAAATTCTTAAATACTAAACAGTAAATGATCATATTTTAATCAATACAATCTCAATTACTTAGACCGCTCGTTCAATCGGCGTACCTCTGTATTTGGCATAAACAAAGGAAAATTTGGATCCAAGAAAAAGAATTTGAGAGGAATAATACACCCAAACTAAAATAACTAACAATGTTCCCGCAACGCCACTTTCTGCTGCGAAGAAATAATTTCCAAGGTAGAATTTAATCAGTAATTGACCGAGATATAAAAAGATACCTGTTACAATCCCGCCTACCCAGGCAACGCGCCACTCAACAACTGCATCATGCAGATACTTAAATATTAACGTAAACACCAGAATATTGAGCACAATCGGAATACCATGACTAGCAAAATTGGAGAAAACCCAACTGATCACTTCTCGATCCGAAAAGTATTGTTCTTCCATAGTAAGAATGAACGTTTCCGCGAAATACAAAGCGATGACTAAGGATGTCACTGCTGCAATCGACAACATAGAAACACCTCGGAAAATCAATGTTTGAAGAATTAACTTTTTACTTCCAACGCTCTTCTTCTTCTTAACTTTATAAAATGAATTTATACTGCGCTTCAATGAGTTTAAAATTGCCGTACATGACAACATCAAAGCTGCAATACCCAAAATCCGCATGAGTGTGTTTCCCGAGCTTAAATTTACGGTCCCAAGGAACTCAATAATTCCATCAACGTCTTCTATCCCGATTTGCTCTTGCAAAACCTCCGCTATAATGTCAAGCATTGTTTGCTGACCTACAAAACTTCCAAAAAATGAAACGCTTAAATAAAGAATCGGAACCAAAGCCATGATTGCGTAATAGGACAAAGCCGCACCATGATGCATCGGTCTTTCACGAACAAATTCTAGGAAAGTATTCTTTAATAACTGGAGCAACTCTCTTCCCTTCATAGTTTCTTGGAAATGCGAATCGACGAAACATCAGCCAACTCATTCAATGCCGCAAGTATTACCTCCTCTCCTTTTGTCGTTTTGAAGTAATTAAACACAAGCATTCCGGTATTCATTGAGTGCTGAAATTCCAATTTCAAGTCATTCCCGCTAGTATCGTATTCTGTCGGTCGAAAAAGTATATGATTCCCATCGAGTTCAATGGCATTTGAAACGCCCAACAATTCAGCTTGGGCAAGGGACTCTGGAAGAAAATACATTTCCGCTGTTGGGCAACGTCTTTCAATGCGACCGTCGGCAAGGTGAATCAATTCTTTCACTAGCCCCATCAATTCAGAGCCATCATGAGAAATCAAAACAATCGTCGTTTTTCGAATACGATTTAATGCAGATAAGTAGTTCATGACTTTCATCCGAAGCGCCTGGTCTAAATGTGCGAAAGGCTCGTCTAACAGAAGAAATCTCGGTTCACTCGCCAAAGCTCTTGCGATTGAAAGTCGCTGTTGTTCTCCGCCAGAAAGTGAGCGCGCTTGCCTGTCTGCCAAATGATTCAATTCCAATAATTCCAACAATTCTATAATCAATGCTTCTTGATCAAGAATTGGAAGATGAAGAATTTTTTCTTTGATGTTTTCGTAAACTGTATGAAAGGTTTCCAATGCGAAATCCTGATTCACGAGTTGAATTTCTTCGTAACCAGGAATCAGTTTTTCCGTCGGACCGTGAAGCTTTTTACCATCAAACAAAACTTTTCCTTCAGCGACATCGAGAAGTCCCGATATTGCCTTCAATAAAGTTGTTTTACCTGCTCCACTTTCTCCAATGATTCCAACGATCGCACCTTGTTCTATTTCTAAATCAATATTGCGAAGCACCCAGTCATCACGAAAAACACCTATATTTTTAAGTTCTATCATTCACTATTAACGATTTTGGAAAATCTTTTGAAGCAATATAAATACCCGTTACAGGATTTGCAAGAGGCTCCTCACCTTTCATTCTCACAGTTAATACGAGTTCACCGTCTTCCTCATGAATTTCGTACGAATCTAAAAGAATTTCCGAACATCCAACAACCGCTACGGGCTGATCGAGATTCATAATGTAAAACAATCGCATTTCCTTAATTTCCTCGGCAAAGGCTTGATTTTCCCCACTTGTTCCTTGTAAAGTATACGTAGAATATTCTCGAGAATCAATTTTTGTTGCTCCAATTGAAATTGCAAATTCATCTTCCCACAAGTACATTCGGTTCATTTCGGATGGTTCTCCGTTGTTATGTTCCAATGCGTACTCCAATGAAAAATGATCATTTAAATGGTAGAAATGAATTCGACAGGTCATGACTTTTGTTTCGGCAAAAATATCAACTTTATCAGGAATACTGACCGCAAATCGAAGGTTCGGGTTATTTTTGCCCGTCAAGTAATTAAGTCAACATGGAACGAACAGTAAAAATCAACAAGAAAAAACTTCACTCTATCGAACGAAGACACCCGTGGATTTTCTCAGGTGCCATTGATTCTGATACTGAAACTTTTCAGGATGGAGATCTCGTTGCTGTAGTCAGTCCAGCTGGTCACATCATCGCTAGAGGTCATTTTCAACACGCAACCATAGCTGTTCGGATTTTAACTTTTGATGACAGAACCATCGATCAGAATTTTTTCAATGAAAAGATTTCAAATGCTGTTCAAACAAGAAAAAATAAAAACCTCATCAACGAGGAAAATAATATTTGTCGCCTCATCCACGGAGAAGGAGATGGATTACCTGGTTTGATCGTCGATTTTTACAACGGTGTTGCAGTAGTTCAATGTCACAGCATTGGAATGTATCAAATGAAAGACATGATATCGATTGCTTTGCAAAAGGCGCTTGAATCGGAGTTGAAAGCCATATATTCAAAATCATCCGATACTTTACCCGGCCGAGCCGAAGTTGAAGACGCATATATTTTTGGGGCTTGTGAAACTCCGCATCTTGCATTGGAATATGGTGTAAAACTGAACATTGACTGGGTGACTGGACAAAAAACAGGTTTTTTCGTCGATCAGCGAGAGAATCGATTATTACTGGCAAAATATGCCGAAGGGAAGAAAGTCTTGAATACATTTTGTTATTCAGGAGGATTTAGTCTTCTTGCCCTGAAAAATGGTGCATCCCTTGTGCATTCTTTGGATAGTTCTAAAAAGGCGATTGCGCTGACAGAGGAAAATGTCGCATTGAATGGATTCGAAGATAAACATGCTTCAATCACTGCCGACGCGATGCAATATTTGAAAGATCTTCCTGAGGATTACGACATCATCGTTTTGGATCCTCCAGCATTTGCAAAGCACCGAAATAAACGTCACAAAGCAGTCCAGGGATACAAGCGCTTGAACGCACACACCATTCGACAAATAAAACCAGGTGGGATCATTTTCACCTTCTCTTGCTCTCAAGTAGTGGACAAACAACTATTCAACAACACAATAGTTGCTGCAGCGATAGAGGCTGGAAGAAGTGTGCGAATTCTTGAGCAATTGCATCAACCCATGGATCATCCTATTAGCGCGTTTCACCCGGAAGGAGAATACTTAAAAGGGCTGGTAATTCAAGTGGACTAATGCTCGATTTACGTTACCGTACCATATTGTCTGTTGCGATTCCTTTGATGGGATCATCTTTTGTGCAAGCGATTGTTATGCTAACGGATGCGTCCTTTTTAAGTCGTTACAGTACGATAGCATTCGACGCGTCTGGAAACGGAGGCTTGCTTTACATTACTCTTTTTATTGTCTTAATGGGATTTGGAGATGGGTCTCAGATATTAATGGCGCGTCGTATAGGAGAAAAAAAAGAGAACCTACTCGCTCAAATATTTGGGACTACCCTATTGGCCAACACGATAATCGCTATGCTTTTGTT
>Ga0209137_1004467_pt1 | contig 11118 bp, 7 predicted proteins | sample SaaInl5LU_22_DNA_FD_184642 | JGI IMG/M metagenome (GOLD analysis project Ga0209137, IMG submission 184642) | Marine microbial communities from expanding oxygen minimum zones in the Saanich Inlet - ESP_105LU_22_DNA (SPAdes) (version 2) | ecosystem: Environmental > Aquatic > Marine > Intertidal...
CTCTACCGTTTTTCGAACTACCTACTCCTTTTTTATGTGCCATGACTTTATGGTTTTAAAATTGTGTTTCTTATTTAGTTAACGCTTCAATTAATTCAGCTTTTTTCAAAGAGCTGTAATTTTCTATACCTTTCTCTTTTGCATCCTCTCTCAATTCAGCAACAGTCTTTGCACTGTAATCTACAGACGCAGTTTTTGTTGCTTCAACTTTTGGAGCCGTTGCTGTTTTTGCTGATTTTGTTGAACCAGTAGTAGCAATAGATTCGATTTGAATCTCACTCAAATACTGTCTGTGTCCGTTTTTCTTTTTGTAACCTTTTCTTCTTTTCTTTTTAAAAACGATTACTTTATCACCTTTTAAGTGACCTAAAACCTGAGCTGTTACTGAAGCTCCTACTATAGCTGGGGCGCCAATTGTTACAGATCCATTGTTATCCAACAAAAGAACATTATCAAAAGTCACTTTTGATCCTTCTTCTGCTTGTAAACGATGAACGTATACTTTTTGGTCTTTTGCTACTTTAAACTGCTGCCCTGCTATCTCTACGATTGCGTACATACTATTTGTTTTGCGTATTAATACTTATTTGTTTGCATTTACTTCATGAAAATGCGGGTGCAAATATAGTTCTTTTTTTAAATATATCAACAGAATTTTAAAATTAATTTGCAGATACTGAATCAAATAAAATTATAATTCTATTCGTTTTTGTAAAGTATGTTTAGTATTTTTGAAAAAAACATTAAACAGCAACATTTTATTGTAACATTGGCTGTTTTTTTGCGTCAAATCAAACTGAAACTTTTATTAACTAAATATCTATCAATGAAAAAAAGTATTGTAACACTTTTTACGGTGTTTTTAGTAGCTATTTCTTCAACAGCTCAAAAAGTTGATTTTGAAGAATATAAATTAAATAATGGCATGCATGTCATTTTACATCAAGACAATTCTGCCCCTGTAGTTGTTACATCAGTAATGTATCATGTAGGCGCAAAAGACGAACAACCAGACAGAACTGGAATGGCTCACTTTTTTGAACATTTATTGTTTGAAGGTACAGAAAACATCAAAAAAGGAGAATGGTTTAAAATTGTTTCTTCAAATGGAGGTAGAAATAATGCCAATACAACTGATGATAGAACGTATTATTATGAAATTTTTCCATCAAACAAAATTGAATTGGGATTATGGATGGAATCTGAACGTTTATTGCACCCAATTATTGGTCAAGATGGTGTAAATACTCAAAATGAAGTTGTAAAAGAAGAAAAAAGATTGCGTGTTGACAATCAGCCATATTCTCGTTTTTTAGAATATGTAAAACTAAATATATTTAAAAAACATCCTTACAAAGGAACTACCATTGGAAAAATGGAGCATTTAGACGCAGCAACTTTAGATGAGTTTTTAGCTTTCAACAAAAAATATTACGTGCCAAACAATGCAACATTGGTTGTTGCTGGAGATATTGATATCAATCAAGCAAAAAAAATGATTGAATCTTATTTTGGTTCAATTCCAAGAGGGGAAGAAATTAAAAGAGATTTTCCACAAGAAGATCTTATTACTGAGCCAATAAAAGCAACAGCTTACGATCCAAATATTCAAATTCCAGCAATCATGACTGCGTATAGAACTCCATCAATGAAGACAAGAGATTCTAGAGTTTTAGATATGATTTCTTCTTATTTAAGCACAGGAAGAAGTTCTGTTTTGTACAAAAAAATGGTGGATGATAAAAAAATGGCATTACAAGTTGGTGCAATTAATTTGAGTCAAGAAGATTATGGAACCTATATTTTATATGGTTTGCCTCAGGGAGAAAATAAATTGGAAGATTTAATCAAAGAAATTGATGAAGAAGTTGTAAAAATCCAAACTGATTTAATTTCTGAAAAAGATTATGAAAAACTTCAAAATCAATTCGAAAATAACTTTGTGAGTTCTAATTCAAGTGTTGAAGGTATTGCAAGTTCATTAGCCACATACCAGGTGTTATTTGGAGATGCAAATCTAATCAATACAGAAATTGATATTTATAGATCTATTACAAGAGAGGAAATGAGAGAGGTTGCAAAAAAATATTTGAACCCAAATCAACGATTAATTTTAGAATATCTTCCAGAAAAAAAATAACATCAAAAGACAATATATCATATGAAAACAAGAATTATAACCTTAGTCACATTCCTACTCCTGTCTTTTGCTGGAAACGCACAAATAGATAGAAGTAAACAACCAGAACCAGGACCTTCACCAAAAATAAAATTAGGAAAAGCGGAAACTTTTACCCTAAAAAATGGTTTGAAAGTTATCATGGTAGAAAACCATAAATTACCAAGAGTTTCTGCAAATTTAACCATTGACAACGACCCTTATTTTGAAGGAGAAAAAGCAGGACTTTCCTCTATGATGGGAGGATTGCTTGGAAGAGGAACTAAAAATATCACCAAAGATGCTTTCAATGAAAAAGTAGATTATTATGGAGCAAACGTTTCGTTTTTTAGTTCAGGTGCTTTCGCATCTTCTTTAAAAAGATATTTTCCAGAAATTTTAGGGTTGATGGCAGATGGTGTTAAAAATTCGACTTTTACACAAGAAGAATTTGACAAAGAACAAAAAATCATTTTAGATAATCTTAAAAATAATGAGAAAAACGTTACCTCCATAGCAAGACGTGTAGAAAATTTACTCACTTATGGAAAAGACCATCCTTATGGAGAATTTACCTCAAAAGAAAGTGTAAACAAAATTACATTGCAAGATGTTGTTAAAAATTACAATGATTTTTACAAACCAAACAATGCGTATTTAGTAATTGTTGGAGATTTTGAAACCAAAGAAATAAAAAAACTAATCAATTCGTTATTTGCAGATTGGCAGCCAGGAACAATTCCTGCGTATACATTACCAACTCCAAAAAATGTTCCTACAACAGAAATCAATTTTATTGATATGCCAAACGCAGTGCAATCAGAAATTGCTGTGATTAACAATATCAACTTACAATTAGGAGACAAAGATTATTTTGCTTCAGTTTTGGCAAATCAAATTTTAGGTGGTGGAGGAACTGCCAGATTGTTTCAAAATTTACGTGAGGACAAAGGATATACTTATGGAGCATATTCAGGTGTAAGACAAAGTAAATATGCAGGAACTTTTAGAGCTTCAACAAGCGTAAGAAATATGGTTACTGACAGTTCAGTAGTGGAATTGATGAGAGAAATCAATACCATCAGATATAAAAAAGTATCAGAAGAAGATCTGAAAAATGTAAAAGAAGAATATATTGGAGGCTTTGTTATGGATGTTCAAAAACCTGCAACTGTAGCCAGTTTTGCATTGAACATGGCAAGATACAATCTACCAAAAGATTTTTACGAAACCTATCTTGAAAAAATAAATTCTGTTACGTTGGATGATATTCAAAATGCAGCCATCAAATATTTTCAGGGAGATAAAGCTAGAATTATCATCACAGGAAAAGGAATTGATGTATTGAAAAACTTAGAAAATACAGATTATGTAATCAAATATTTTGACAAAGAAGGAAATCCAACTGAAAAACCTGCAATGACATTGCCAATTCCTGATGGAATGACTGCTGAAAAAGTAGTAAACAACTATTTAAATGCTATTGGCGGAAAAGACAAAGTAATGGCTGTAAAAACGACTTTAATGACTGCAAATGCTACCATTCAAGGAACACCAATTGTAATGACCATGAGAGCTTCTTTACCAAACAAATCATCACAAGAAATTACAGTAATGGGAAATGTAATTCAAAAAACTGTTTTTGATGGTGAAAAAGGATATGCTGAAGGACGTGGTCAAAAAATGGATATGACAGCTGAACAAATTGCAGAGGCAAAAGCAGCAAATTCAATTTTTAGTGATTTGAATTACATGAAAGGAACTTTGGCAAGAATTGAACCTTTGGATGGAAAAAATGCCATTGTTTTAAAATTCAATGACACTGAAGTTTTTTACGATATGGCTACTTGGTTAAAAGTAAAAGAAGTGAAAAAAGTAAAAACTCCAGATGGACAGGAAGTAGCGGTTCCAACTGTTTTTGCTGACTATAAAGAAGTAAATGGTGTAAAATTTCCGTATTCAATTGGTCAAAAAATGGGCCCTATGGATTTGAATTTTGAAATCAAAGAAATCAAAGTAAACGAAGGGGTTTCAGATGCTGATTTTAAATAGTTTGTTTTAGAGAAGGGAAAAGAAACAATAGTAAAGAAGGGTCAAGACGTAAGTTTTGGCTCTTTTTTATATTCATAAAAATCTCTGCTTTCTTCTCTCTTCTCTGTGTTATTTTATTTAGCTCTATTCACCAAATACACACCAAACATAATTAAAAGACCTGCAAATAATTGCAAAATACTTAGTTTTTCACCATCTAAAGATCCCCATAAAATTGCTACTAAAGGCATTAAATACGTGACTGATGATGCAAATACAGGTGTTGAAATTTGCACTAATTTGGTGTATAACACTTTGGCAACTCCAGTTCCAAAAAGCGCTAAAATAATTATATACAGCATCGATTGTATTTGGATTTGATCACCTGTAAATGAGCTAAAAAATCCTGAGAAGTACAAGACTACTATTGCTGGAGGCAACATCATTAAAAAATTTCCTGTGATGATTGCCAAAGCATCCAAATCCGAAAGATATTTTTTTACAATATTCACATTCATGGCATATCCAAAAGTGGCTAAAATTGCCAATAATGAAAACCAATAATTTTGATTCGGATTCATCTCAGCACCTTTTAAAATAAGAATTGATGTGCCAATCAAACCCAATAAAATCCCAATAAATTGCTTTTTCTTAAAACCAAAGCCAAAAACCATGATACCAATAATAAAGGTATTGAAAGGCGTAAAAGAATTTAACATTGATGCAATGGAACTATCAATTTCCTGAACCGCAAAAGAAAATAAAAACACAGGAAAAAACGTACCTAAAAATGCTGTGTAAAAGATATATTTCCATTGATGTTTCTTGATTTTTTTCAAACTAGAAAAACCTACAATTAATAATAAAATAGATGAAGTGGTAATTCGCAAAGCCCCTAGAGGAATTGGCTGAAAACCCAATAATGCTTTTTTAATTAAAATATAGGAACTACCCCAAACTAAAGAAAGTAAAATAAGAAACAACCATTTTCGTTGTTGTAAATTCATAAGGCATCTAATTTAGAGTGCAAAATTCTGATAATTATTGTGATGCGCTCTCTTTTAATTGATAAATTTGTAAAATATTTAAATCAATAAACCTTATGAAAACAAAAAATATCTTTTTAAGTTTTGCAATTGCATGTTTTATCCTTGTAAGCTGTAAAAAAGAAGTAGCAAAAGTAGATTTACCAGTTGAGAAAGCGCAAGTTGCTTTGGCAATTTCGGGAATGACTTGTGAAATTGGTTGTGCAAAAACCATTCAATCTAAATTATCAAAAAAAGAAGGAGTTTTAGATGCAAAAGTTGTTTTTGCTGACAGCATAGCCACCATTGAATTTGACGCGAATAAAACATCTGAAAAAGACTTAATTGCTTTTGTTGATGGCATTGCAGGAGGAGATTTATACAAAGCCTCTGTTTCTAAAAAAGAAGCACACACTTGTAATGAAACTTGTAAAAAAGACTGTGACAACAAAACTGCCACAAAAATGGAATGCAAAAAAGACTGTAAAATGGCTTGTTGCACTGACAAAAAAAGTTAGTTTTCACTTTTCTTAAAATAAAAAAGCAGGCAACTAGTTGCCTGCTTTTTTTATTGAAAACTTTTTTAATTAAAAGTTATAACCTGTCCAAGCAAAAGCAGTTTTATCCGCTCCACCAGTTGTACCTGTAGTTGCATTAATTGTTGCCCCTGTAACTGTTTTGTTATCAGTAACATCTAAACCATTGGCAGTATTACAAACAACTGTAATTGTTGTAGCTGCAGTAGCACCTCCTTTAGAATCTGTTAAGTCAACAAAATCAGCAAAGCTAGCTCCCACTCCAACTGCTACATAAGCATTAGTGATGTTTGCAGTTGCACCTCTTCTAATTTTTATAGCATCTGTTAATTCAATGGCAGCATTATTTATAATGGTAACACCATTGATTGTAAATACAGACTGATTGATGTCTGAAGGAGAATTACCATCTAAATTACCATCAGCTTCAATTCCTCTTGGATCAGAAGTAACAGCTGTGTAGCCGTTTTCTCTTACACCATATAAGTTTGTACAAGTCCCTACATATCCTTGAGTAAAATCGAACATATCATCTTTTGCATTTACTACTAAAATGTTAGAAGCATTTACAGTTCCTCCAAAAAATTCGATCGCATCATCATCACCATAAAAAATAGCAATGTTTGATAAGGTCGTCCCTGAACCAACTCCATTTAAGGTTAACCCATTGTGTTCAGCTTCGTCATCAATTCTTGCTCCTGTATATTCTAAAATTACATAGTTTAAAATTCCTGAATTGTCTGTAGCATCTGAACCACCAAATAAAATTGAGTTTTTAACTTCTGTTGCAGCATTACTTTCAGCCCCATTTTGACGGCTTAAAGGCGCATTACCATTTAAAATAAGACCTCCCCAATCACCAGCTTTAGGGCTAGTTGCACTTGATGTGAATTTGATAGGATTTGCAGCAGTTCCGTTTGCAATAATTTTTCCTCCTTTTTCAACTAAAATATACACATCTGTACCACCTGCTAATGCGTTGATTGTTGTACCTGCTTCAATAGTTAATGTTGCGCCATCTTTAACAAGTAATGCACCAATTAAGTTGTGAGCAACTCCAGATTTTAAAGTTAAGTCAGAAGTTAGGTTACCTGCTAAGTTTTGTGAAGTTACTTCACCACCAATAACCACGTTGTTATCATCATCACTTAAAGAACATCCTGTAAATACTAAAGAAGCGATTGTTACGATTGATAAAATTGTTTTTTTCATTTTTTTTGTTCGTTTTTTTTAAATAATTTGTTTTTATTTATTCTACAAATTTGATTCAATTCCTTTTTCTTTTGATTATGTAAACTTTAAAGAATTGTTATTAAAAACAGGCTTTATTAAAAATTATAAGAGAATCCTAAACTTAAGTTAACACCTCTTTTATAATTACTTAACACTACAGTATCTCCTCCATTAAAACCTGCTCTTGATAATTGAAAATCAGGGTTTAACAAGTTCGTCGCTTTTAATTTGATACTATAGTTTTTATGAAACTCATAAGAAGAAACCAAATCTAAAGTTGGTATTCCTTTTTCTAAAATGTTTTCAAAACCTCTAGTTCCAATAGAATACACTCTTTCACTGAAATAATTAAATACTAAAGATGAAATCAACGTGTTTTCATTGTATTTTTTATTAAATGTTATATCAGCATTCATTAAAAATGGAGTAGCTCCTTCTAATTCGCTTGTTGCACTTGTAAATTGAGCAATAGAAGTTTTATCTAAATTCACATTCGAAAACAAAATTGATGAATTTAAACCTCCAATAATTTCAAAATCTTTGTCTTCTACTTTATAAATACTTTTTCTAGCTTCTAATTCTAAACCGTAAACACTTGCGTCATTTCCAACATTAAGGTATGTAAGCGTATTTCCTCCAGAAGGAATCTCAGTTCTTGCAATCGGGTTTTGTATATATTTATAAAAACCGGTCACAGTAATCAATTCAGATGAAGACATATAATACTCATATTTAGCATCAAAATTATAATTATCAGAAGGTTTTAAATCTGGATTACCTTGTGATGAAAAACTAACATCTTGGTATTTAAAAGGTGCAGTTTCTTTAAACTGAGGAAACGTATACGTTTGACTGGCTGCAATTCTAAAAATACTATTTTCGTTAAAATTGTATTTGATATTAAAATTTGGTAAAATATAGGTTCTATCTAAATTTGAAGCCCCATCAATAGCAGATTGTGCAATGTTGGTATTGTATGTTACTCTTTGTTGTGCTTTTTCGAATCTACCACCAACTGAAGCTATTAAATTATCTCCTAATTGATACACTAAGTTACCAAAAGCTGCAAATACTTGTCTTTTTCCTCTATAGGTAAATGGCACAAAAGCTGCATTATTACTAGCACTACCTCTACCTGTTTCTAATTCAAAAATGTTAGTATCAATTGAATTTTGGTTAAAAATAGCGTCAGGATTATTGATATCAATAGCAACTCTGTTTGAAAAATCGTGATTAAAAATTGTTGCAGAAAACAAACGCTCTGTATATCTATAATCTCCACCAAATTCAAGAACCGAAATATCATCTTCCTCTTCTTTTAATTTATAGTCGAACTTGCCTTTTGCGGCATAATCATTTTCTTCTAGTTTAGAGAAATAACGTTCGTTTTCTCCAGCAGAATTGGTTTGTGGATTGTAAAAATTGTCTCTAAAAAGATATTTATTTGTTCTACGGTCTGGCTCATTTCCTCTAATAAAATTTAAAGAACCTTTTGCTTCAAAATTTAATCTTTCAGAAAACTTGTAATTTGCGATTAATTGATTCACATACAACTCATTATTGTTAGTTTGTTGTCTTCTTTGAAACTCTAAATCACCATCTTGTTCAGGATTGTTGAAGCCAAAATAATCACCAATTGATTGTTTGTTATTATGGATAAATAAGTGATTGAAAGCAATTGAATGACCGCCACTAAACTTATAGTTTAAATTCGCCATTAAAATTTGCGAAACATTGTACTCGTATTTTGAGAACGATTGATCTTGAAAAATTTCACCAGCACTTGTTGTTTGTTTGATGTTACCATCAACAAAATTGTATTTACCATCAAATCCACCTACTAAAAAAAAGCTAAAGCTATCATCTTTAATATCGTATTTTTTACCAGCAGCAAAAGAAATACTATTGTTTAATTGAAAATTTTGACTTTCTGGATTCCATGAGTTGCTAAACCTATATTTTGATAAATCGTTTACTGGAATATCTAGATTTTGCGTTCCAAATGTGTTTGCTCCGTCAATTGTTAAAAACTCTTTAGAAACCGTTTGTGAGTTCACTCCCAAAGAAGCACTTAAGTTTAAAAGGCTTCTTTTGTCTAAATCTTTAGAAACGATATCAATATTTGCTCCACCAACATCTCCATAAATTTCAGAAGAAAATACTTTGTTTACGCCAATATTTTTGATGATTCCTGTATCAAAAAAATCCAAAGAAATATTTTTATACTCAGGATCTTCAGAAGGCAAAGGCAATCCATTTAAGGTTGTAGAATTATAACGATCACCCAAACCTCTAACAATTACATTTTTTGAACCTTTAGATACTCCTGCTGTTTTTGTTACAGCACCTTCAGCATCTGATACTCCTTTAATAGAGAGTTCTTGTGCGCCAATGGTTGTTTTTATTGAGACTGCTTTCTTTTGTTCTAAAATTAAAGCACTTGCTTTTTCTTTGCTTGTGGTTGCAGTAATTTTTACTTCCTCTAAAGAAACGCCCTCTTCAGCAGACATCAATTGATTGATAGTAACAGTTTGCCCTTCTTTTACTGAAAATGATTTTTCGATTGTTTTGTATCCTAAAAAACTGAAGACTACAATATGATTTCCAGCAGGCACTTGAATGGAATATCTTCCGTCAAAATCAGTAGTAGCTCCAATAGTTGTTCCTTTTATAAGAACATTTGCAAATGGCAATGCCTCATTATTTGCTTCTTTATCCGTTATAATCCCTGTTACTGTTCCTTTATTTTGTGCATTCAAAAATTGACAAAAGATAAGTAATGTTACGATTAAAAATTTTTTCATTATTTGTGTTTGAAATTATGGTGCAAAAGTCCACCTGTTTTGTAAAGTGTATGTTAGTTGAAAATTATGCTTCAATTAAGAGATTGTTATCTTAATGTTATGAAGAAGGAAACTAGTATAGCCCATTTGAAAAAAATATCTTTATTTTAATGGAATAAAATGATACTTTTATGCATTTGAAAAGTCAAATATTTTGATAACATTAAGATAACATTCTCAATTTTTTGAGTAGTTAACTTTGTATCGATTAAATTTTAGTAAAAAATGGGAGATCCATATGTTTTAATGCTTATTGCCTTAGCGGTTTTAGCTATTGTTGATTTGGTTGTTGGAGTAAGTAATGATGCCGTTAATTTTTTAAATTCTGCTATTGGTTCAAAAGCAATTCCTGTAAAAAACATCATGATTATTGCCAGTGTAGGTGTTTTTCTTGGAGCTATTACCTCTAGTGGAATGATGGAAGTTGCTAGAAAAGGAATCTTTAATCCTGATATGTTTGTTTTTCAGGATGTGATGCTGATTTTCATGGCTGTTATGATTACTGACATACTTTTATTAGATGTTTTTAATTCGTTAGGAATGCCTACCTCTACAACTGTGTCAATTGTTTTTGAATTGCTAGGAGCTGCATTTGTTATTGCCTTAATTAAAATAACACAAAATGATACAGAAAATTTATCTGCAATTTGGAACTATATTAACTATAATACCGCTACAGAAATTATTTTAGGAATTCTCCTTTCTGTAGCAGTTGCTTTTACTGTTGGTGCTATTGTTCAATATTTTTCAAGACTTATCTATTCATTTAATTTTGAAAACAGACCTACCTATATTCATTCGTTATTTGGAGGATTTGCAATCACTGCAATTACTTATTTTATCATCATAAAAGGATTGCAAGGAACTGAGTTTTACGGCAGTATTAAACATATCTTAGATGATAATAACGCACTTATTTTAGGGGTTAATTTTGTTTTTTGGACGGCATTTTCGCATGTTTTTGTAAAAATATTGAAAAAAAATATTTTAGTTTTAATTATTGGTGTTGGTACGTTTTCATTAGCCATGGCTTTTGCTGGAAACGACTTGGTGAACTTTATTGGGGTTCCAATTGCTGCATTAAATTCTTATGAAGTTTGGCATAGCTCAGGAGTTGACCCAACGCTATTTTACATGGACAGTTTGGCAAAAAAAGTTCCATCAAACGTATGGCTTTTATTATTAGCTGGTGCTATTATGGTGATTACTTTATGGACTTCATCAAAAGCAAAATCAGTTATAGAAACTGGGATTAACTTATCTAGACAAGGTGAAGGTCATGAAAAATTTCA
>Ga0209137_1004468_pt1 | contig 11118 bp, 9 predicted proteins | sample SaaInl5LU_22_DNA_FD_184642 | JGI IMG/M metagenome (GOLD analysis project Ga0209137, IMG submission 184642) | Marine microbial communities from expanding oxygen minimum zones in the Saanich Inlet - ESP_105LU_22_DNA (SPAdes) (version 2) | ecosystem: Environmental > Aquatic > Marine > Intertidal...
GCGTAGACTCAAATACATACCAAAGTGTACACCAAAAAGGTTTAGCTAACGGTTATGCGCCTTTAGATAGTGGCGCAAAAATATCGGAAGCATATTTACCAGACTCTATTGTTGGTCAATTAGAATACCAAGGCACTTGGAACGCTAGTAATAACACGCCAACTTTGCCTAGCGCTAGTACGGTTAAAGGTCATTATTACGTTACTTCCGCTGCGGGTACATACGAGACTATTGAATATGCTATTGGGGATTGGGTTATTTCTAATGGTACGTCTTGGCAAAAGGTAGACAATACCGATGCGGTTACAACGGTATTTGGTAGATTAGGTGCTATTGTAGCTGATGAAAACGATTATAGTAGTTTTTACCACCCTTTAGATGGAGACTTAGACGCTAATGCTAGTACGGCAACTACTTTGCAAACTGCTAGGTTTATCAATGGCACTTCTTTTAATGGAAGCGCCAATATTACTACGGCTATTTGGGGTACTTCTAGGACTATTACGATAGGCGATACAGGAAAATCTTTAAACGGTTCTACTAATGTAACTTGGTCTAGGGCGGAGTTAGGTATTACAAAGACTAATATAGATGCGTTAAACATAGATGCTGACACTTTAGATGGTCAGCAAGGTAGCTATTATGCTGCCGCTAATTCTTTAAGCAATTATTTACCTTTAACGGGTGGTACACTTACGGGTAATTTAACCGTTCCGATTGTTTATACCACAAGTAATGGAAGCGGAACAAATATAAGATTAGGAGACGATGCTTGGCTTGGAGATATAAATTTAGGTAACACCACAAGGCTTTCTGGGCAACAAGACCCTACAAAAGGTTATTTAACATTTGGAAATGTTAGCAATACTGCTTTAGGTAGAGATGGTAGTGGTAATTTAAAATGGGGGAGTAATGATATTATTCACGCAGGAAATATAAGTAGTCAATCCGTTGCTTATGCTGCTAACTCTAATTTACTAGACAATCTAAACAGTACACAGTTTCTAAGAAGTGACACTTCGGACACGATGAGTGGCACGCTAACGGTAGCTAATGATATTATCATAAAAAGGGGAGACGTAACTTACAAGCAAGCATATCATAGTTTATATGTAGGTGGAGATAATTTAGCTAGTGCAAATACCGCCATATACATTGGAAACAGAGGAGATGGAACTGGCTATGGATATGAGTTATTTTATGAGGGCGTTGGTAGTGGTAATAATAATAAGTTAAAACTAATATCTGAAAACTTAGGAACTCCTAAAGTTGCTTTTGAAGTTACCGCAGATGGTGATGTAACATTCCCTAACAACGTAGTGGTAGAGGGTTCTATTAATATAGATGCGGCTGATTTATCTATTGGCGCTGCCAATATTATATTTGATACAGAATCTACATTGGCGGTTCGTGGACTTATTTGGGACGTAGATGGCGCTTTCTTATCTAAAATAGATGGAGGTGGTACAAATGGAGGTCTAGTCGAAATATACGCTAACCTAGATGGTGCTATTACTACGGGAGATGTCTTTAGAATAAAGCAAGGGAGTAGTGCATCAACGGCATTTTCAATGGCGGGTAATGGCTATGTAAATATCCCTAATAGATTAGCAATAGGTAAAACAACTGCTCCAAACGCTGTTTTAGATGTTTCAGCTAGTGGAGCGGCATCAATAATATCTTCAAGTCAATCATTGGCTTTAGATGTTAGAGGTGGTAATAATGGAAATAATTTAGCTGAATTTAAAACTACTACAAATGGAGTAGGCGCTAGTATTATGTTTTCAGACCATTCTGCTAGCGACTATTTACAACGAGGTAATATTTCTTACTACCACGCAAATAGCGCTTCTTATGATTCTGGAGACGCTTTTGTAATAGGAGGTAGTGAAACTACCACAACTATTTTAGCTGACGGAAAGCTAATGTTTAAAGAAGGTATTTATTTAAAACCTTCAAGTGGAACAGGTGCAGGAACAAGAAAAGATGTTAATTGGGATAACGCGTATTCATTTACAAGTGAGTTTTCTATTGGAGATTATTACACAACTTTAGATAGTAGATATTACAAAAGCATAAGTCTAGGTCAAATAGGTAATAGCAATGCAAATTTTGGAGACACTACTCTTTGGCCAAACAACCCTCCTGCGGGATTTTATAAGACAAGCTACGTAGGTTATAGCGGTTTGGTTTTTATGTCTGGAGATGTAGGAGGTTCAACTTCAAGCATTGGTTTAGAATTTGCTTACAATGGCAATATAAAGGTTCATTCTAACACCGATTCAAATACTTGGCATACGCATACTGTTTGGACTGAAAATAACTTTACCTCAACAAATATATCAAATTGGAATAGCGCATATAGCTATTCCCAAATAGGCCATTTACCTTTAACAGGCGGAACTCTTACGGGAGAATTAAATGTTGGGGATAATGTTAAAATAGGAAAAGCAGGGTCTCAAAACTATATTACATTTCACGGAACTACGGGCGATGCTAATAATTACGGAACTACATATATTGGAGAGAGAATTTATGGTGGGACTGAACAATCGGAACTTATATTGTATAAAGGTAACGATGGTCACGTTAGTACCGCATCTCCAGATAGAATAAGATTAATCGGAGCAAACTTATGCTTTGACGTATATGATATTGCACAAACATACCCCACTGACTTGAACGGCGTAGGTGTATTGCCTACTACTAGGGCTATGACTATATTAGGAAATGGCAACGTAGGTATAGGTACGACTAGTCCTACCTCTTTGTTAGAAATTAGTAAACAGTTATCAGCGGCTTCCGCAATAGATTATCCGTATACCATTTCTTCAAGAGATGATAATAACTCAATTAATCAAGTTGGAGGCGAAGGAGTTGGTATTAAGTTTAGAATAGCTGGTAATGCAGCAACAACACCAGGTGATAGTTTAGTAGGAGCAAGTATTGCTGCTATTAGAGAAAGCGCTTCTGATTCGGATTCAAGTACAGGCTTAGGATTTTTTGTTACACAAAATGATGAAACATTAGATGAGGCTGTAAGAATTGACCACGATGGCAAAGTAGGTATTGGTACGACTAGTCCTTCAACGCTGCTTCATTTAAAAGCCACATCTTCAGGTCAAGGCATTTTAATAAATGGCAATCAAAATTATGATTTCTTTCGCGTTTACGATGGTGGAGGTAGTGATGAAGGTATTTTAGATTTAAGCACTTTAGGAACGGTTAAAATTAAATTACACTCAAACGGAAATTCATATTTTAATGGTGGTAACGTAGGAATCGGAACGACTAGTCCTGGTGCTACCTTAGATGTTAATGGTACTATAAGATTATCTACATCTGGAAAAGTAGAGGGTAGGTCATATCCTTATACCACAAATATAGGTTCTGACGCTAATGCAACAACAACTAATATAAAAGCTGGTTCAACTTTAAAATCTGAAATATCCTTAATTGGTGGAGATGTAGGAAACAGAATAGAGTTTAAAACTAACTCTACAGAACGTATGCGTATTGATTCTTCAGGTAGAGTAGGGATAGGAATTAATAATCCTACACAAACACTTCAAGTAGATAGTGGTGCTAACGGATTAAATCAAGGTATACCACAAACCTCAGGTACTACTCAAAACGGAATACTAAGATTAACACCTGGAGACCTTACATATGGAGAGACTTTAGATTTTGGAATGAATGTTGGCCCTACGTATGGTTGGATTCAAGCAACAAACAAAGATGGCTTAGTTACAAATTATAGTTTATCTTTAAATCCTAACGGAGGCAACGTAGGTATTGGCACGGCTTCGCCAAGTGAAAAATTAAATGTTGCTGGAAATATATTAGCAACGGGAAGTGTAACGGCAGCGGATTATAGGTCTCCATCAGGGAATACATTTTATATAACAAGTGGGCTTGATTGGAGATTTAGAACAACAGGTGGAGCAGAACGTATGCGTATTGACTCAAGTGGAAACGTAGGGATAGGTGGAAATTCTAAATTAACAGGTTATTCAGGAACATTTAGAACATTGTATGTCCACACACCTTCAGGAGATAATGCAGCTATTCTTGAGTTAGCGGGAAATAGAAATGCAGCGACAGGGAATCAGAATGCGATGATTCAGTTTTGGAACAAAACAAGTACTGCTGCAGAAGTAGGTAGAATAACATCATCTCAAGGAACTGCTGTTAATAGTGGAGAACTTCAATTTGCCACAAGTAGTTCAGGTACTCTTTCAGAACGTATGCGTATTGATTCTTCAGGACGAGTAGGAATCGGCACGACAAGTCCGAGTGCTAGATTGGATATTGCGTATTTACCAGGTGCTGCTTGGATGAAATTAACCAATGCAAGTGAACCAGCATTTAATTTAACTACATTTAATAACGGTACAGGTAACGGTGATGCTATTTATGCATTTAAACACGGTTTGTATTATGATGGTACTGAAAATGCAGCCGTAACTTTTTATAGAGGGGGCAGTAGTGTTGGTGGATTTTTAACATTTACCACAAATAATGGCTCTGAACGTATGCGTATTACAAGTGCAGGGGATGTTCAGTTAGTTGGAAATAAATATTTATATGCAAACCCTTCAGCAGGAAGTACTACAATAGGAGCAGGGTTTAAATTAGATGGAGTCAATAATATAATGGGACTGTGGACTAATGACACAGAACGTATGCGCATTGATTCTTCGGGTAACGTAGGAATCGGCACGACTTCGCCAAACGGCAAATTCACAACCGTTGGAACTTACGCAACAGTTACACATAGTTTAGCCGCAAACAATGCTATTTCCATTTCATCAATGGGAGTTAATCCAGGTAATTTCAACGCTTTTACTATTGGACAAGCAAATAGTCAAAATAATTCAGCCGTTATGCGCTTCAAATATAACGGAGCAGGTTCTACAAGTAACTATGCTGGATTTGGTTTTTATTCTAATGATGATATTTTAAATATTGTAGCAAACGGCAACGTAGGTATTGGAGAAACTTCACCGCATAGTTTTGGTTCAGGTCAGTCTGGACTTACTATTAGCGATGGAACTGGTGGCTGTATAAGACTAAAAAACGATGCAGGGACTGCTAATTTTGATATTGAAAACGGAGGTGGTCTTGGTACAAATCTTAATTCTGTAAACTCATTCCCATTAAGGTTTTCTACGAATAACACAGAACGTATGCGTATTGATTCCGCAGGACGAGTAGGAATTGGGACGACTAGCTCTAGTGAAAAATTGGATGTTGCAGGTAATATCAAATTAGGTGTTGCTGGTACACAGAATTATATTACTTTTCACGGTACTACAGGGGACATAAGCGGTACTACATATATTGGAGAAAGAGTTTATGCAGACTCTGAACGTTCAGAACTTATTCTATATAAAGGAAACGATGGTCAGAGCGATACAGTTGGAAGAGACAGAATTAGGCTAATTGGAGCAAATTTATGTTTTGATGTTTACGGTATAGCTCAATCATACCCTTCTGATTTAAACGGTGTGGGTGCATTACCTACTACTAGAGCAATGACTATCGACCATACAGGCAGCGTAGGAATTGGGGATTCAACACCTAGCTATAAATTAGATGTTAATGGAACAATTAGAGCAACGGGAGATATAATTGCTTATTCAGATGCTAGAGTAAAAGAAAACGTAAACACAATTGAAAATGCTTTAGATAAAGTAACTCAACTACGAGGCGTTGAATACAACAAGATAGGAGACGATAAACAATCTATTGGAGTAATTGCTCAAGAAATTGAAAAGGTACTACCGCAAGTTGTTCAAGAAGATGGCGAAGGTATGAAATCCGTAGCCTACGGAAACATAGTTGGTGTGTTAATAGAAGCAATTAAAGAGCAACAACAACAAATAGACGAACTTAAAAAGAGATTAGATGGCTGTTCCAAGTAGTGGAGAATTAAGTATGCTTAAAATGGCGAAAGAGAAAAAATATGACGACTACAATTCTGGGTCTAGTATTAATCCGCCTATAAGTTTATTTGATTTATTTTTAGGTGGCAATGCTCACGGTTCTGGAGAAAACTACGAAGCGACTAACACTAACGGGGTTAATTACCCTTATCCAACTACATTAACCGAGTTTAACCAAAATAGTGAATTAAGCATAGGCGAGTGGTATGGATATGACCACGACTATGGATTGTCTTGTTCTACTTTATTTGCATTTACTTCCGTTAAAGGGATTAATGCTCAAACTTGTAATACAACTAGAACACTGACTAGGTATAGGAATAATTCTGTTTGGCTAAACGCTACCCAATTATATGAAAATATAGGGGGCGGAAGCTGTCAGCCTGCGCCTGCCGATTATTATTATGACCCTAATGCGCCTCAAGGAACTCCCGTAAGGTATTGGAATGGCGCTGCATTTACTGGAAACTTTGGTTGTTTATAATATGACAAAAATTGAACAAATATTTTATGGGTGGGCAAAGTATTCATTTGCTTTATTGGGATTTAAACCAACTAGAGAACAAGCTGAATTAGCCGAGCATAGACTTATAGTGTGTGATTCTTGCGAAAAGAGAACGGAGAACAAATGTAAAATCTGCGGCTGCAACCTAGCCGCAAAGACTTTAGTAAAAGGGGCAGAGTGCCCAATTAATAAATGGTAATAAATAGATAAAAATGAACACTTACAAAATGAGAATTGTAGCAATGGATTGCTATGTAGACAAAGACGGATTAAAAGATTGTATTCATAACGTACATTGGAGTTATGAGGCAACAGATGGAACAAACAATGCTACTAGCATTGGTGTAGAATCTTTAGAAGCACCTAGTGAGGAAGAATTTACTCCTTTTGACGAACTAAGCGAAGATGACGTAGTAGCTTGGTTAGAGGCTAAGATGGATTTAGATAGCTTAAAAGCTAATTTAGATGACCAATTAGACAAGATTGCAAACCCTGTGATTATTACTAAAAGATTTAGTGCGCAAATAGACGAAACAATTGAATAAATTATTACTTTTGTAAAAATATTTTAATTATGAGTAAACTAGAGGAAAAAGAATTAGAAACTTTAAAAAAGCAAGAGCAAACAAAAGCCGCTGCCTTTCACGACTTAGGTATTTTGGAAGCCCAAAAACACGAAATACTACATTATTTAGCTTCGATTAACCAAGAGCAAAACGAAACTAAAAAAGAGTTAGAGGAAAAATACGGTAAAATAAATATAGATTTAAAAGACGGTTCTTACGAGCAAGTTGTTGAAGAGGTTGTTGAAGATTAGCGAATGGCTTTATTAAACTCATCTAACTTTTTATTATATAATGGCGAAACGCCGTTAGGGCATAGTAAAAGCACTACGTTTAATTTAAGTCAAGATTTGCTTGACACTACAAATAAAGATAGTGAAGGTTGGAGTGAATTTATTGCCGGAGTTAGAAGTGGTAAACTAAAAACGGAGGGTTTAACGGATTATAGCAATGCGTTAAATTATGAGCAATTAGTTGATTTACTAATAACAAGGGCGCCATTAACTATTTACTTTAAAGATTTTGTAAATAATAAGCATATAATAAGCGGAACCGGATATATTGAAGCGGTTAGTGAAAAAGCCGAAACAAATAATTCGGTTTCATTTGATTTGGATATTCAATTAACTTCATTAATAGGTGTTACTAACCAAAGAGTTTGGAATACTATATTTGAATATTGGAATACCATAGCCACCGCTTGGAATAACGTATAATTATTTATTTGTATCTTTGAAAAAACTTTAAATTAAAATTATAAATATATGGCTACTCAAGGCGTATTTAACGGAACCGACTTACTAATCAAAGTGATTGGAAGCGGCGGTACTTTAGCAACTATTGGACACACAACAAGCTGCTCAATTTCTTTTTCTCAAGACTTGCCAGATGCTACAACTAAGGATAGCGCGGGTTGGAATGAAGTTATTGCGGGAGCAAGAGGTGGTTCAATTTCTTTTGATGGATTGGTTGCTTATGACGATGCCGCCAACTCGGTAGAAATTGCTGATTACATTATCAATAGAACCAAAGTTGATTTTAGCTTTGGAACCGCGGCAAGTGGGGACACTATTTACACCGGTTCTGGTTTTATTGATAGCTTAGAAGTTTCCGCTGATGCTGAAAGCCCTGTTTCTTATAGTGGTTCTATTACCATTACAGGTGCTATTGTTCCCAGTGTAAACGCATAACAATAACAAATAAACGTAGGTAGGGCAATTATGCCCTATTTGCGCTTATATTTAATTTAAACATAATGGCAACAAGGAAAAGAGGCTACTACACTTTAAAGCTAGGGGGTAAAAATAGAAATATGCACTTTTCTATGAACTTCTGGGCTAATTTTACAGAAATTTTAGGAATATCTTTAGAGGATATTGGGCAAGTTTTTAATAATGGAATGAGCATTTCCAAAATTAGAACCCTTATATATTCCGGTTTATTGGCTTACGACCAAGAGGAGGGCAATCAAATAGATTATAACGAGTTTCAAGTTGGCGCTTGGTTAGAGGATATGCCGGCCGAAAAATTAGAGGATATTATTAACGCTATGTTAGAATCTCGTATTTTAGGCAATGACCTTAATATGGGTATTCAACGTAAAGTAAAACGTACTACAAAAGCCGAGGGAAAGTAAATAGCCAACTTAATTGGGATTCCTTATTGGATTACTACATTGGGCAAGTTGGCATAAAACCAAACGAGTTTTGGTCTAACACTTGGAAGGAAAATCAATTACTAGGCGAATCGCATAATATTAAATTGAATATTCAATGGGAGCAAACGCGATATTTGGCTTCTATGATTATCAATGTTAATGTATCTAAGAAGGCTAATATGGTTTCGCCGGAACAACTATTTCCATTACCACAAGATTGCTATTTAGAAAAAGGCAAACCAAAATCTACTAAAGACCAATACGAAGCATTTAAGAAAAAGGTCGAATCTATGGCGCCCAAAAGTTAAAGGTTTATTTTTTTGTATTTTTGGAGTAAATTATAAAGTATGCCGGAAAGTATTTTAAAGGTTGTTCTACAAGGGGACGCCACCAAACTCAATGCTTCACTAAAAACCGCAAGTTCAAGGCTAGAATCTTTTGGAAAAAAGGTTCAAGGTATTGGTAAATCAATGAGCATTTACGTTACCGCTCCAATTACTTTGGCGGGTGGTGCGGCTATTAAATTTGCTTCCGATTTTGAAGAAAGTTTAAATAAAGTAGACGTAGCATTTAAAAACTCTAGCGGCGGCGTAAGAGATTTTGCAAAAACTACTTTAGAAAGTTTTGGTATTGCCGAGGGTACGGCTTTGGATATGGCCGCATTGTTTGGCGATATGAGTACTTCAATGGGTTTAAGTACTAACGAAGCTGCAAATTTATCTACTTCATTGGTTGGTTTAGCGGGGGATTTATCTTCGTTTAAGAATATGAATATTGAGGAGGTTACGACCGCCTTAAATGGAGTATTTACCGGGGAAACGGAAAGTTTAAAGCGTCTTGGTATTGTAATGACCGAAGTAAACCTACAACAATTTGCTTTAGAACAGGGCATTACTAAAAGCATAAAGAAATTTACACAAGCCGAAAAGGTGCAATTACGTTACAACTATGTAATGTCAAAAACGGCTAATGCTCAAGGGGATTTTGCTAGAACAAGCGGTGGTGCGGCAAACCAAATGCGTATTTTTCAAGAGACTTTAAAAGAATTAGGCGTTTCGTTTGGGCAAATTATTTTGCCATTATTTACAAAAATAGTAGTAAAATTAAATGCCGCTTTAGATGTTTTTAGAAATTTAGACGAAAGTACTAAATTAATAATATTAGGAGTTGCCGGTTTAGCAGCAGCAGCCGGGCCTTTAATTTACGCCTTTGGTGTTTTGTCTACGATTGTTGGTGCAATATTATCTCCGATTGGTTTAGTCGCTGCGGCCTTAGCTGCGGTTGCCTACGTTATATATAAAAATTGGAACGAAGTAGCGCCCGTAATTGTAGGTTTCTATAATCATTTTGTAGACTTATATAATGGCTCGTTAGATTTAAGATTGTCGGTAGCTATGTTAGGAGCGGCATTAAAAACCGCATTTAATTTAGCTTTATTACCAATTAAACAATTAATTATATCTTTTGAAACTTTATGGTCTTTAATACAATCCGCCTCTGGGGCGAATGATATGTCTTTTGTTGATATATTAAAAACAGGATTTGACAAACAACTTGAAAACATTAAAAATTTTGGAAAAGAAGCCGGAGAAACTTTTGCCGAAGCATATAACGACGCTTTAACTGATCAAATGGAAAAGAAAACCGTTGAGCAATTAAATGCGGGAATTTCAAATGCGGTTGATTATGTTAAAGATAAATTCAGCAATTTATTTGGAAGTAAAAAAAGCGGCACTTCTCAACAAAAAAATTCTTCTAGTTTAGATGAATCTTTTGCGGTTAAAAATCCATTATTCAATGACAATATAACTTTGCCATTAGATAATGTCTTGTTTAAATTTGAGATATTAAACGAAAAAACTAAAGAACTAAAAGATACTTTTGGAGGTTATTTCAATGAAATATCAACGGGGTTAATTAATTCTTTTGAAGCTATGTTAAGCGGGGAAAGTTTCTTTAACAGTTTTGCTAATATGCTACAAAGTCTTTTAAAAAGATTATTAGCTACTGCCGCCGCAGCTGCCGTTTTAAGTGCTTTATTAGGTGGGTTTGGTGGCAATGCTAGTTTAGTTGAAAAATTTGGTTTTAAGAAAATTTTTGGAGAACTAAGCGGTTTAAAAATTGGTGGAGGTGCTACCGCTTTTGCAAATGGCGGTATTGTTTCGTCTCCAACTCTAGGGTTAGTTGGCGAATATGCGGGCGCTAGAAGTAACCCGGAAGTAATTGCGCCACTAGATAAATTAAAGTCATTACTAGGCGATACGGGTGGCAATAGCGTTCAAGTTGGCGGGGAATTTAAGTTGAGGGGAGACGATTTATATGTTTCACTTGAAAGGACAAAAAAAAGACGTAATAGGATAGGTTAATGGCATACGGTGTAAAGTATAGGCTTGAGTTTGCCGATATAAAGGGAAACAAGCGTAAAGTTGAAATATTAAAAGACGG
>Ga0209137_1004473_pt1 | contig 11106 bp, 7 predicted proteins | sample SaaInl5LU_22_DNA_FD_184642 | JGI IMG/M metagenome (GOLD analysis project Ga0209137, IMG submission 184642) | Marine microbial communities from expanding oxygen minimum zones in the Saanich Inlet - ESP_105LU_22_DNA (SPAdes) (version 2) | ecosystem: Environmental > Aquatic > Marine > Intertidal...
TAAATGCAACTGGTGTTTGATCTAGATAAAGGATAAAAGGTTTCGCATAGGAATTTACCTGAAAGGGTTTTTCTTCGTCGAAATCTAAAAACTGAGCCATAAATTTTTGAAGCTCTTCCATTTTAATATCCGAAATTTTCTTTCCTTTTTGCATAAAGCTATTTCCGTCCACTTCGATGAAAGCGTTGTTGTCTTTGATGTCATAGTATTCGCCAATTCTGCCGTTAGTCACCATTACTTTGTTGTTGACCGGGTGGATCCCAAGTTCAGTCAATTGACCGTATCCTTTAAATTGGAAATAAATGAATGAAATACCCAAGAAAACGGTTAACGCCATAAAAAAGCGCAATCCTTTTTGATTGTCTTTTTTAACACTTTGAATGGCCAAAATGAAACTCAAACTGGAAAGTATAATCAAGGTTGTACTAATCCAGAAAGCATTCGGCATAGGTGTTTTTACCCAAAATGAATCGCCCATCATAACCAAATAGGCAGAAGTGAAGCCAGCAAAAAGCATTATGATGCTGAAAATTCCAATGTACACGAGATTCTTTTTCATTTTCAACCGAACTTCGGGTGTCAATTCTTGATCAAAATCTTTTCTCATCTTATTATTTTTTAGAGTATTTGAAGCTTATATTTTATCGAAAACATACACAAACTGTATGATTGGTAAATAAACAAACGAAGCGAACATTAGTTTTCTAGCGTCTTTGTCATCCATGGATAAAAACAATTTATAGGAAAGTAAAAAGAACCATGCACCGAGCACACTGCCGATAATCAAAGTCCATATCCCAGTCATTTCCAACCACCAAGGCAATAAACTAAAAGGGATTAAAGCCAAAGAGTAGAGTGCAATTTGAAAGGCAGATTCTTTCGATTTGCCTTTTTTGGAGGGCAAAAGACTAAATCCCCCCGCTCTATAATCCGCGTCGACCACCCATGCAATGGCCCAAAAATGAGGGAATTGCCATGTAAACTGAACGAAAAATAATATTCCTGGGATAAAACCAAATTCGCCAGTTGCAGCAATTGCTCCTAACATAGGAGGAATGGCTCCTGGAAATGCACCAACAAAAACTGCCCAAGGAGTTATTCGTTTCAAAGGAGTGTAAATGAATACGTAAGAAATGTAAGCCGCTATACCTAAATAAAATGCAGGCCAGTTGATCATGGCCAACATGATCAAACCAACAATTAAAGAAACGGCAACAACAATGTAGGCTTCTGTCAAGGACATTTCTTTCATGGGAAGCGGTCGTTTTGCTGTCCTTTTCATTAAACCATCGATGTCCTTTTCCCAAATTTGGTTGGAACCATTGGAAGCTGCTGTAACGAGCATTCCGCCAATCATCAAAAGGAAAATTTCATAATAATCTGAACCGCCGTTAAACAAATAACCAGATAGAGCGGAAACCACGACTAAAAACGATAAGCGGAACTTGGTAAATGAAATATATTGCTTCAGCTTTTTTGGCACAACAAAAGATGTTTTTTAATGCGGTGCAAATTTACGGATTTAATTTGCGTTAAGTGGAAATGAATTCGGCACAAATTGGAATTATTCTATATTTGCATCCCTATTTCGCAAGATTAATTTTATAAAATCAAAAAATGAGCATACAAAAGCTTTCTATTTTAATACCTGCGTACAACGAAGAGAATACGATTCAGGTTATCTTAGAGAAAGTACAGGAAGTTGAATTGCCGAATAATATTCAAAAAGAAATTGTGATTGTAAACGATTGCTCGAAAGATGCAACTGTTGCAAAAGTGGACGAATACATGGTGGCTAACCCAAATATGGATATTCGTTTTTTCTCCCAAGATAAAAACATGGGAAAAGGAGCAGCGATCAATCGGGCTATCAAAGAATGCACGGGCGATTATATGATCATACAAGATGCGGATTTGGAGTATGATCCGCAGGAATATAACTTGTTGTTGAAACCCGTATTTATGGATAACGCTGATGTTGTTTATGGATCGCGATTTGTTGGACATCATCCTCACCGAATCTTGTTTTTCTGGCATTCGATAGGAAACAAAGTGTTGACTACCCTTTCGAATATGATGACGAATTTGAACCTTTCTGATATGGAAACATGCTATAAGTTAATTCGCACTTCTATCGCGAAGGAAATTGAAATAAAAGAAAATCGTTTCGGCATTGAACCAGAAATCACCGCTAAATTAGCGAAGCGAAAAGGAATCCGAATTTACGAAGTTGGTATTTCTTATTATGGTAGAACCTACGAAGAAGGCAAGAAAATTGGCTGGAAAGATGGGTTTCGCGCAATTTGGTGCATTTTCAAATATCGCTTTTCCAGTTAAATAAGAAGGAAGAAATTAGAACTAAGAATTTGCTGATTCTTTAGAGAATAGTGCGAAGTTGGATTGAATTTGCTGATTTCGCTTTTTTTTGTTCAATAAAAAAGCGGCCCTTATTAAAGAATCCGCTTTAAAGATGATGAGAGAAATCAGTTTTTAAAACTTCTAACTTCTTATTTCTCAATTCTTGTTTATATGATAAGCATCGCGTCCCCGTATGAGTAGAAGCGATATTTTTCTTTTACTGCTTCTTTGTATGCTTTGTGCATCATTTCGTGACCTGCGAAAGCCGAAACCATCATCAACAGTGTTGAAAGTGGTGTGTGGAAATTCGTAATCATGCAATTTGCAATACTGAATTCGTAAGGAGGGAAGATGAATTTGTTTGTCCATCCACCGTACGTATTTAGCTTACCATCTGTAGAAACTGCGGTTTCAATCGTACGCATCACCGTAGTTCCTACAGCACAAACGCGTTTTTTATCTGCAATTCCTTTGTTGACAATCTCCGTACATTTTTTGTTAATGAAGGCTTGTTCAGAATCCATTTTGTGTTTCGTCAAATCCTCAACTTCAACAGCGCGGAAAGTTCCCAAACCAATATGCAAAGTAATTTCAGCGAAGTTCACGCCTTTCAACTCCAAGCGTTTCATCAATTGACGAGAAAAGTGTAATCCTGCAGTTGGAGCTGCAACAGCGCCTTCTTCTTTTGCGAAAATCGTTTGGTAACGTTCTTCATCTTCAGGTTCCACATCGCGTTTGATGTACTTCGGAAGAGGTGTTTCTCCCAATTCAGTGATTTTCATCTTGAATTCTTCGTACGTTCCATCAAACAAGAAACGCAATGTACGCCCTCTTGATGTCGTGTTGTCGATAACCTCAGCTACCAATGAATCATCTTCACCGAAATACAATTTGTTTCCGATTCTGATTTTTCTAGCTGGGTCAACAAGCACGTCCCACAATAAACTTTCACGGTTCAATTCACGAAGCAAGAAAACTTCGATTTTCGCACCTGTTTTTTCTTTGTTTCCATACATACGTGCTGGAAAAACTTTCGTGTTGTTCATGATCATCACATCATTCTCAGAGAAATAATTGATGATATCCTTGAACATTCTATGCTCAATTTTACCCGTGTCCTTGTGGACAACCATCAATTTCGCTTCATCACGATTTAATGTTGGATGTTCTGCAATCAATTCTTCCGGAAGGTCGAAATTGAATTCGGAAAGTTTCATTTTACTCATATGTACTGAATTTTTTCAAAAAAGATTGCAAAGTTAAGAAAAAAGGACCTGAACCTTCGACTAATTCTACGTTTGTTTTTAGAATCGGCCAAATACAGTTTTATAAAACCTTAAATTGACGGTATAATTCGACAAGATACGCCCGACAAAGTACAGATTGCTTTTTCAGATCTTCGGGCGAATAGTTTTGATCTAAATGTCTTTTTACGTCAAGATTGTAACTGAAATTTCCTTCTTCCGAAATCCAGCCATAGCCTCTATTTACCGTGTGTAAAGCAAATGATTTCGAACCTGGATTCAAAAGGTTTTTGCTCCAAGGGTAATTCGAAGCGTCGATTTTCATTTGTCCGAAAAGTGTAGCGACGATGTCGTTTTGTCCTCCAATAATATCTATTTTTTGCCCTCTCATTTCAGGCTTAATCACTTCTCCAAACATCAGAAGGGGAATGTGGAAATAACTGCCTTGGTTGGGGTCATTTTGCTCTGGCGTGGTATGGCCATGATCCGACACGAGAACGAATAAGGTGTTTTTATACCATTTTTCCTTTTTGCATTTCTGAAGGAATTTGTGCAATTCTTCATCGGCGTAAATCATGCTGTTCATGTATTCTTGTTCACGGCCTTTGTACGTCTGATTTTTCCGTTTTGGATAATCATACGGCGAATGAGTGCTGCCTGTAAATGCCGCCTGCAAAAAGGGTTCCTTGGTAGAATTGATGTTCTTGAGGAAGTATTTGTATAAATCTTCGTCGTAATAATTCAATCGTCCTCTTTCTATGTCTTTTGGAAAGTCATTTTCATCTTCTACTTTGTCAAAACCATGGTCGATGAAGAAACTGCCTATGTTTCCATATTTCAAGTCGCCACTGAAAACGTAACCAGAATAATAGCCCAACTTTTTCAAGTCCTCGTTCATCGAAGGCAGTTTCCTGTGTTTTCCCGGTTGCATGGACATAGAAATTTCAGGAAGAGCAGGGAATCCGCCGAAAATGGTTCCATTCCCTATTTCAGAAGTGCCCCCGTTGGCATAAAATTTGGAAAAAAGAACGCCTTGTTTCGTGAGTTTATCAAAATAGGGCGTTACACCTTCCACATATGTCAATGATTTCATCGCGTTTGCGGACCAACCTTCTAAAACAACGAAGACAATGTTGGGACGATTATTGGATAGAATTTGGTTTAAAGTATCAACTTCGGTAGAGTACAAATTATTTTTGATTGATACCGCTTTATTGTAATCCATCTTAGGGAAAACATCATCTAAATTGTTTCGGTTGTGCAACAAGTAACTTTTAGCGAAATTGTAGGTCGTATTAACGCTAATGTCATTTGCCACGCTGGAGTTTTTTCCGCTGCTGTAATAAGCTGCGTCGATATTTATCGGAATGGGTTGTAAACCACCGCGCGCTAGAATGATAAGAATAGGTGTTAACAATAGAAAAACTAATAATGTCGGTAGAGCAACTGCCCAATTTCTCTTCGGTTCTTCGTTTAAATCTTTTTGGAACAGTTTTTTATGAATGAATTGCGCTGAAAGTAAACCGAGAATGGCATACAAACTAAACCAAAACACCATTTTCCAGCTGGCGGTTCGTCCTACTTCATCAGGATTGGCCAAATGGGTGAAAACTCTTCCGCTCAGTTTATGATTCCACTCAGGATATACATTGATTTCCCCAGCAGACAATAGAACAATCACAATAACGAAAAAAGCCAATACAACTTTGAATACGGTTTTTAGGACTGAGCTTCCTGACGTTTTCCATAATGTATAAACGATGAATGGAAGCAGGGATAAAATGGCCGCCGTTGTTAAATCTAATCGGAATGAATAGAAAAAGGCTTTGGACACTTCGCCCCATCCAGCATCGGAAACTTTTCCAGCGTTGTGCGCAATGAAAAGTATGCGCATAACATGGAATACCAGAATCCAAAAGGCTAAAAGTTTGAGTAGAAACAGAAATCTTGGTAGAGCGCGTTTGATCATCTCGACAAAGATAATGGATTGATGGAAAATTAGCCTATCAAATCAGATCTGTCGCTTTAGATTGACTCGATTCGGTTCTGGCGCATCTGACTATTTTGTTACTTTTTTATAAAAAATGGAATCAGATAAATAACTAAAGTACTGATTTTCAATTGAATTTATTTTATAGCATTTGGATTTTATCAGTTGAAATCGGTTAAATTTAGTAGATGCGACAGAACCGGAATATATGGGGAATAAAAAAAGTCAAACCATTGATATACAATGATTTGACTTTTTATTTTGTGACCCTGGCAGGATTCTAACCTGCAACCGCTGGAGCCGAAATCCAGTGCGCTATACAGTTGCGCCACAGAGCCATTTATTATTCTCCTACAAAAGTAAGGTTTTCACTCAATTCTGCGTTCAATCCCCAAAGTTTTTCGACCTTTATATTTGTATTAAAAATAAAACACATGATTTGGCGTTATTTTCGCACAATCTAGCGGGTATATGCAAGTATTTAAAACAAAAATCAAGATAATCTTTCAAGCAACTAACATTCTGCTAGGCGTACTTTTCATTTCTAACTCTACTTTTGGTCAATCAGCTATGGGAGGGTGGACGCTTCACGTACCAGCCAAAAATGCGAGTTCAGTAGTATTAGATGGCGACATGGTTTATGCAGCTTTCGACAATGGAATTCTCGCATACGACACCGATGCGAAAGAACGATCAGTTATGACTTCTACCAATAGTTTGTCTGATGTGCGCGTTTCAACTTTGGGTTATGAACCCATTTCAAAAACTGTTGTTATTGGTTATCAAAATGGAAATGTTGACCTGTTGAACGGAAACTCTGTTTTTAATCTACCGGCAATCAAACTAGCACAAATTCAAGGAATTAAAGAAATTGAAACGATAAAAAGTTACCAAGGGAAAGTGTATTTGACAACTGGATTTGGTGTTGTGGTCATTGACCCAATCAAACAAGAGGTTCGCGATACGTATTATCCAACAGAGAACAAGGAATTAATAACGGACATCGAATTTTCTGGAGATACTGTTTTTGTCTTAACGCAAAACAAGGTGCTTTTTGCCAACAAAAATAGTCCTGGATTGGGAGATTTTAATCAATGGACTAGCGACACAAGAGTTCCATTAAATACAGATGATTCATACCAACATTTGTTGCATGTAAACAATCATTTATTGATTTCGAAAATTGATGTCAGTTACGGCAATGACTCAGTTTATTCGATAACGACTGGTGGTTTGCAATTCATCGATGTAGATGGATTTGATTTAGAAATTCATTCCATTTCTAATCACAATCAGAAATTGGCTTATAACGTAGCTGGAGGAATCTTTGTAATGAAGAGTGATTTTTCAGGAATCGATTTCAGTAGAAACTATTATGATCAAGGCGAGTTTCCTGATATGAATTACACGGTTTGGCGAGATGGCACGATTTACATTTCTGATAGAAACGCAGGCCTCGTTATATTGGATAGATTTGGTGATTTTGACAGAATAGGATTTTCTGGCCCTCCAAAAAGCAGCTTTTATTCCTTGGATTGGGAAGATGGGAAGCTACTTGTTACAGGTGGTGGTTTAAGTGGAACCTTTTTCACTTTTAACAATTCTGGCTTCTATTTATTGGAAGATCAAGAATGGAGTTTGTACAACAAAGAGAGTATCGCGCTTTGGGGGGATAGCTTGCCTATTTTTGATTTTGTTACCGCAAGCATCAATCCGAAAAATCCTGATGAGTTTGCCATGGGAACATATTCTGGGGTGCCGCTCGCAGTAGTCAATAAAGCACAAACAAGAACGGAGTTGTACAACAACGCCAATTCGCCATTGGAACCAACCAGTCTAGGTAATGGCTGGTCGTATTTATCCGATATACAATATGATTCAAGAGGAAATTTATGGGTTGTCAATGCATACTGCGACAAAACTTTGAAGGTTCTCACAGATGCTGGGAATTGGGTGAACTTCGATATGGGAGGGAATTCTAAAAACAAAATCACTGGAAAATTAACCATTGATTATAACGAAAACGTATGGTTTGCCGTGGAAGGCAGAGGTCTTTTCGCTTTGGACTACAACGAGACTATTGATAATCTCGCAGACGACAAGAAAAAGCAATTTCAAAAAGGCGAAGGACAAGGAAATTTACCGTCCAATTCGGTAAGAGCGATTGCCGTAGATTTTGATAACGAAATTTGGGTAGGAACCGATGCAGGTTTCGCGATAATTTATAATTCAGACAATGTTTTTGACGCAAGTCCAGGAGATTTTGATGCGCAACGTATAAAACTGGACTTTGAAGGCAATGTGGAATATTTGCTGGGTGGAACAGTCATTAATGACATCGAAGTAGATGGAGGAAATCGAAAATGGATAGGAACAGAAGGAACGGGTATCTTTTTGATGTCGGCGGATGGGACCACTATTTTAGAGAACTATACCGTTGAAAATTCTGCCTTGATTTCGGATGTTATTTTAGACTTAGAAATTGACCACAATACAGGCGAAGTGTATTGTGTGACGGACATTGGTTTAATTTCGTTCCGCACAGATGCCAGCTATGAAGACCCTGATTATGAAAATGTAAACGTCTTCCCCAATCCTGCTACACCTGATTTTGACGGACTAATCACCATTCAAGGTATTCGGTACAATTCGGATGTGAGGATAACCGATATTGGCGGAAATTTAGTGTACAAAACTACCTCAAATGGCGGCACTGCAGTATGGAGCGGTAAGAATCTAGATGGAACAAAAGTTGCCTCTGGTGTTTACTTAATTTGGACCGCAGCCAACGAAGGAAAAGGCCGAAAAGTAGGCAAAGTAGTAGTAATCAATGATTAAAAATGAAGGAAAGTGATGTAGGTATTTTCATTCAGCGCATACCGTTTTCCGAAACAAGTGCTGTTGTTAGCTACTTTACGCAAAACCACGGATTTCAGAAATTTTTATTTCTGGGCGCAAAAAAGAAAGCGAATCTGCTTTTCCCACTAAATGTTCAAGAACTCGCCTATTTTTTTCGCAATGAAAGCGAATTGGGGAAATTGACCCAAGTGGAATCTACCATGGAAGTCACACAGATCCCTTTCGATCCCTTTCGCTCTAGCATAGCCTTTTTTGTCGCTGAAGTCTTGGAGAAATGTCTGAACCATACTGAGAAAGATGAACAACTATTTTTTTTCCTACGGAATAAAATTCAAGAACTTGAAACGCAAGAAAATCTCGCTATGTTTCCAATTCGTTTTCTCTTGGAGTTAACATTTTTCTTGGGAATCGAACCGCAAATCGAAGAAGAAACGAACGTTCATTTCAATATGGAGGAAGGCGTTTTTGCCCGTAATGTGCAAAAGGATAAATACTGTTCTGAAGAATGCAGCGCCATTCTTTTTAGCTTGTTGATGAACCAAGAAGTTAAAATCAATCATGCACTGCGCAAAGAAACCCTAGAAGTGTTATTGGTGTATTACAAATTGCATCTAGAGCATTTCGGGAACCTGAAATCGAAGGAAGTTTTGGAAACCATCTTAGAACCATAAAAAAAAGCCGAACGCGAGGAACGACTTTTATAATTGCAAGCTGAGAGCCATTTAATTTAACAATAGTGTGTCTCTGTCTATCGAGACAACTTTATAAAAATAGTCGATATATCTAACAATTCCATAGGATTCGGTTGAAAATTCTTCACTTTTTTATTAATCAACACCAAAAAGTCACCCGTTAAAATCGGCATAACTACCGCGTCGTCTACGATTTTTTGATCACACATGACAAACAACTGATTTCGTATATCTTCATCTTGTTCCTTATTGGCTTGTTCTAGGATATGATCGTACTCGGCATTTTTGTACCGGAAGGAGTTAATGGTATTGTTGTTGGCGCTAATGTTGCTGCCGTAAAAGATACTCAAGAAATTTTCTGGATGCGGATAATCGGCAATCCAACCAGCACGCCAAAGTTTGGCTTCACCTTTCTCAATAGCTTTGTCTCTTTGGTCTGTGCTACACAGTTTAATGCCCAATTCAATCCCTAAATTTTTCTTCAACTGCTGAACCACTCCTTTAACTAGGTTGTGCGATGCAGAATTTTTCAAAGCGTTGACGTATATATCAATTTTCGGAAAGTCTTTACCATTCGGGTAACCGGCCTCAGCCATTAGTCTTCGGGCTTGAACCGTATCAAAAGCCAAGTTTTTTACATCGTCATTTGGATAAAAATCGAGTGGTGGCAAAAACCCATTTGCAGCTGGCCAACCTTCACCTCCCAGCCATGCATTAACCAATTCGGTGCGGTTGATAGCTTGATTAAAGGCTCTACGAACACGAACATCTTGACATTCTTTACTTTGATTGGCAAAACCAATATAGCTTACGCTCATACTTGGCTCTGAAAACACTTTGTGTATTACGTTTTCACCATTTTGGGCTTCTTCTAATGTTCCCAATAAGTGATTGATTTCTTCAGCTGGGATATTTAATACGATATCAGTTTTTGAATTTTGAAAATCAGCTAACTCGCCCTGTTTGCTGCTGTAATATCTCATTTCAAACCCATCCAAATAAGGCAATTGATTACCTAGTCTGTCCTTTTTCCAATACTTCGGAAAGCGTTTCAGTTTTAAAAATTCAGCCGTGTTTTTTTCCAACATAAACGGCCCCGTGCCTACAGGATTTTTCGAAATATCTTTTCCATACATTTCAAATGCTTCCTGCGCGACCATTCCTAAATTACTGTGGGTGAGTACTTTTTCGAATCCGGCAAACGGCTCTATTAATTCGATCGTAATTTGGTTTTCTCTGGATACTTTAATTCCAGAAACACCATTTTTCGTCAGTTTTGTTCTTGTTTTCTTATTATATTCTTTCGCTCCTTTAACTCGGTTGATCAATAAAAAACTGGATTTATTGGCGCTTAGCCCTGAGCAAGCCAAATCCAAGGAGAATTTGACATCTTTTGCTGTCAATAATTTAATTTCACCTTTGAAACAGGCATTCGGTTGAAAGTAGACATCTTTTCGAATATCCAGCGTATAGGTTAAACCATCTTCACTGACTTTGTAATTTTTTGCAATGTTTGGAATCGTTTGCATGGTTCGGGTATCAAGCCGCAAAAGTGATTCGAAAATCTGATAGGTAATGTCTCTCGTAAATTTGTTGGTTCCTCCGTGCGGAAAGAGTTCGTCCACTTTCTCTAGTGATTGCATTTTTAAAATACCACCATACCAAACGTCTCCTTTGCCTTGCTTTTGCATAGCCGACTGGTCATCATTACCACAAGAAATCACTGCAAATACAAGGGATATCTGCAAAAACAGATTAAAAAGGGTCTTCATTTTTCTATCTAGATAGAACGAATATACTGAAAATCAATGATTAAAGATATCCCAATTTTTTTCTTGTTCGTTGAAGAACTTCTTTTGCTACTTTTCTTGCTTTTTCGGCTCCTTTCAACAGTTCTTTATCAATTTCAGCCTTGTTATCCATCAAATAGGTATATCGTTCGCGTTCATTTTTGAATTTTTCT
>Ga0209137_1004474_pt1 | contig 11101 bp, 7 predicted proteins | sample SaaInl5LU_22_DNA_FD_184642 | JGI IMG/M metagenome (GOLD analysis project Ga0209137, IMG submission 184642) | Marine microbial communities from expanding oxygen minimum zones in the Saanich Inlet - ESP_105LU_22_DNA (SPAdes) (version 2) | ecosystem: Environmental > Aquatic > Marine > Intertidal...
ACCATTGATCTGCCCGGCAAAATATAGGTTTTCAATAAAGCGGCTTTCCAGCGAGTAATTGAGATCCTGGGGATTGAAATAATCGTATTCAATCGCATAGCCTGGACGGGTTATGTGGGCATTTTCGAAGCCGACAATGGAGCGAACCAGATTGATCTGCACATCAAACGGCAGGCTGGTGGAGATGCCGTTGGGGTAGAGCTCGTGTGTAGTTAACCCCTCCGGCTCAACAAAAATTTGATGGCTGGTTTTTTCTGCGAAACGGACCACTTTATCTTCAATAGAGGGGCAATAGCGCGGCCCAACGCCATCAATAACTCCCGTATAAAGTGGCGATCGATCCATCCCGCCCTGAATAATGTCGTGGGTATTGGCGTTTGTGTGGGTTATGTAGCAGCTGATCTGTTGAGGGTGTTGCGCCACCGATCCCATATACGACATCACGGGGAGGGGTGTATCTCCCTTTTGTTCACTCATTTTGGTGAAATCTACTGAGCGCGCATCAATGCGTGGCGGCGTCCCGGTTTTAAGCCTATCCACTCGCAGGGGTAACTCGCGCAGTTGAGCAGCCAACGAGTTTGACGGTGCATCACCGGCGCGCCCAGCAGCATAATTCTCAAGTCCTACATGGACTTTGCCCGCCAAAAAAGTCCCGGCGGTTAATACAACCGTCCGCGCTTTAAAAGTCAAACCCATCTGGGTAATTACGCCCTCAACTCTATTGCCTGACATTAACAAGTCGTCGACTGCTTGCTGAAAAATCTGCAGGTTGACTTGGTTTTCCAATATCTCGCGAATGGCGGCCTTGTAGAGAATTCGGTCTGCCTGGGCGCGGGTAGCTCTTACCGCGGGGCCTTTGCGAGAGTTGAGAATACGAAATTGTATTCCGGCGAGATCCGTTGCCAGAGCCATTGCGCCACCTAAGGCGTCTATCTCTTTAACCAGGTGGCTCTTGCCAATACCACCAATGGCCGGATTGCAAGACATTTGACCCAAGGTTTCTACATTGTGTGTCAGTAGCAAGGTTTGGGCGCCCATACGGGCAGCGGCGAGGGCCGCCTCGGTACCGGCATGACCGCCTCCAACAACGATCACATCAAATTCTGTTGGGTAATGCATATACACCTCGGTGGGCGAGTCACCGGACATAGCGCTCGCGAGCCACGCATTATAGGCCAACTTGGCTACTATTTAACCACTTTGTTTCAGTTGGCTAACAACCCCGTTTAGTTAATAAATCTATTTAATATAATCTTTGAATTTGTTTAGGTAAGTTATAGTCTTATTGTTATTAGGGTTGATAAGAAATGTGAGTAATTCCATTTTACCCTATTTAATACAATGGCTTAGGTGAATTTTTCAGCAGTATAATTGGTGTCTTTGTGGTGCTAAATCAGCGGTATAAGCTGTGTCATAGCGGTATAAGTTTACCGATTGCTGACTATTAAATGTATAACTGGGAGAGTCAGTGGATAAATAAACTTTCTATCAACGAGTTATGGACAGTTTATGCACTTTGGAGAGTCCAACCACTCGCAGTGTGTATAAGCCTGTGCATAGTTGTGGGTAACTTCTGTGAGTTGAGTGATAACGGCCTATTTCTCCAACAGTTTTTGAATTTCGCTTGCGCTGAGTAGGTACTTTCATTAGAATCGCCGCCCCGCAGCCATTTTGCTAGGTTGCAGTACTCAATAGACCCCATTTAAGTGGACAGTTATCATGAAAAGAACATTCCAGCCGAGCGTCATTAAGCGTAAGCGCACCCACGGTTTCCGCGCCCGTATGGCCACCAAAAATGGACGCGCCGTAATTTCTCGCCGCCGCGCTAAGGGCCGCAAGCGTCTAGCTGCGTAATTAACGTCTAGCGAGGCTGCTGTGTGTCTTTATGTCCACAGCTCAGTGGTTTGAGAGTAACCTTTAGCCGCTATCAGCGGTTGCTTAAACCAGCAGAACACAAAGCAGTGTTTGACCGCAATAAGGTACGTGCGGGCAACACTGCTTTTTTGTTGTTGGTATTACCCAATCAGCTAGATTACTCTAGGCTGGGCTTGGTGGTTGGCAAAAAAGTGCTCAAGAGTGCTGTTGATAGAAATAGAGTCAAACGAATAGTGCGAGATCGATTCCGCCATTTTTCTTTCACGATACCTGTCGATGTTATTTTTCTTGCCCGCCCTGGCATTGCTGCCACAGACAAACCTCTATGGTCTCAACGTATCCCTCATGAGTTCGAGAAAATTAACCGGCAACTTGCAAAATTGGTGGGTTGAGGGTGAGGCTAACCAATTTCCCTAAGGTTTTCGCAGTCAAGTTGATAAAGTGTTATCAGTTGGCGATAAGCCCTTGGTTGGGTAACAACTGTAGATTCTATCCGAGCTGTTCTCACTATGCGGTAGAAGCCTTTCAGTTACACGGTCTACTAAAGGGGGGTTACCTTAGCTGCCGGAGAATTATAAAATGCCACCCCTTACACCCTGGCGGTGAAGATCTAGTGCCACCATTGCATAGTGGTGTACTCGGCAATCAAGGACAAAAACAACCAAGCACTTCACAGTGTGAGGCAGCTCACCCTACTAAAGAGTCACAATAATGGATTGGCAACGAAACGGTTTATTGGCAGGTATGTTGGTAGTTACTCTGCTGCTTTTTAATCAGTGGTTGGATTTTTCTGAGCAGCGTCAACCCGCATTAGTCGAGCAAGTATTGTTGGTGCCCAACCAGGCATCAGCATCTCAAAGCGTCTCAGTTGAACCTGTGACTCGACCAACCATTGCCGGTAGTGACCTTCCTGAGATCAACCGACAACCTGTCATTGAACAACTGGCGGAGCTTAGCAGTGCTCGCTTGGTGAACATTGAAAGCAATCTTTATAGTGCAGTAATTGATACTTATGGTGGCGATATTGTTCAAATACAGCTGAAAAAACATCTCACCAAACCCGCATCAAAAGGCGGCCAACCGTTTACCCTGCTGACTCGCACCGAGAAAAACACCTATATTGCCAAGAGCGGATTAGTTGGCCGGAATGCTACCGATACCCGTGATGGTCGACCACAATTCATTGTCGCGCGCGATTCGGTCGATGTTGTTTCCAGTGTTGAACAGCTGGATCTGGTCACGAGGCAGCAGGGTGTCATGCTGACAAAGCGTTTCACCTTCAGTCCCGACAGTTACCAGATTGGCGTTGAATACCTAATTGAAAACCTCACCCAAGCACCGTGGAGTGCCGTCTTCTACGGGCAGATCAACCGCGACTCGCATAAACCCCTGGTCAATGCTACTGGCGTTCAACCCTATTTGGGCGCTGCTCTGCGTACCGCTGAGAAAAATTACCGCAAAGTCAGCTTCGGTGATATGACCGATGAGAAGCTTGAAGAGAGCATACAGGGTGGCTGGGTAGCTATGTTGCAGCACTATTTTATTGGTGCTTGGGTGCCTGATCAGAGTGCTACCAATCACTTCTCCTTGCGCAAATTGGCGGGCCAGGATCTCTATGTAATGGGCTACACCAGTGACCCTATAGAGGTTGCAGCCGGCCAATCTGGCAGCTACAAAACCTCTTTTTACGCCGGTCCCAAAGATCAGGACTCGCTAGCAGAGTTAGCTGAATATCTCGATCTGACTATTGATTACGGCTTCCTGTGGATGCTGGCCAAACCTATTTTTACCCTAATTCAATGGATTCATGAGTTGGTCGGCAATTGGGGTTGGTCGATTATTTTACTCACCGTAGTGATAAAGCTCGTTCTTTATCCGCTCTCTGCGGCCAGCCTCAGATCGATGGCGAAGATGCGCAAGTTACAGCCAGAAATGGCCCGTCTTAAAGAGCTCTATGGTGATGATCGACAAAAAATGTCGGGTGAACTGATGGGTTTGTACAAAAAACACAAGGTTAACCCTGCCGGTGGTTGCCTGCCGGTACTGTTACAAATGCCTGTATTTATTTCACTCTATTGGGTTCTTCTCGAGAGTGTTGAGATCCGCCACTCTTCATTTATATTTTGGCTGACTGATCTCAGCGCCAAAGACCCTTATTTTGTCCTGCCGCTAATTATGGGCGCTAGTATGTTCTTTATGCAGCGGCTGCAACCTATGCCGCCCGATCCCATGCAGGCGAAAATTATGCAGATCATGCCGATTGCATTTACTTTCTTCTTTATGTTGTTCCCAGCGGGTTTGGTGCTTTATTGGACAACCAACAACCTTCTGTCAATGGCACAACAACTCTATGTCAATCGCCAGATAGAGAGCGGCAAAGGCTAGCAAGTTGCTTGCTAATCAACGCGATACAATAGCGGCTGTCGCCACACCACCCGGGCGTGGTGGTGTTGGGATTGTGCGCCTCTCTGGGCCGAAGTCGCTCCACATCGCCAAGCAAGTTTGCAGGATTGATTTACAGCCCCGCCATGCTCATTTTAGTGATTTTAGAGCTGCAAATGGCCAAGTTATTGATCAAGGTATCGCACTTTTTTTTGTCGGTCCGCACTCTTTTACTGGTGAAGATGTTGTTGAATTGCAAGGCCATGGTGGCCCAGTCATACTAGATATTCTATTGGCGCGAACGCTCGAGCTTGGCGCTCGTCAGGCTCGTCCCGGTGAGTTTAGTGAGCGCGCCTTTCTCAATGATAAATTAGATTTGACCCAAGCTGAGGCCATAGCTGATCTTATCGATGCCAGTAGTCAGTCGGCAGCGCGCTCTGCGCTGCGCTCTCTTCAAGGGGATTTCTCCAGAGAGGTTGAGAGTCTGCTGTTCGAGATGACGCGCTTGCGGGTCTATGTAGAAGCTGCCATTGATTTTCCGGAAGAAGAGATCGATTTTCTTGCCGATACCGCGTTACATAACAAGATCGAATCACTGATATCGAGTCTAAAAACGACTCTGGCCGGCGCTCGCGAAGGCGCTCTGTTGCGCGACGGCATAAAGGTAGTGTTAGCTGGTCGACCTAACGCCGGTAAGTCGAGTTTACTTAACTGTCTGGCGGGGCGTGATACCGCTATTGTTACCTCCCAAGCCGGAACGACCCGAGATATTCTGCGCGAACAACTGGTACTCGATGGACTCCCTATAGAGATAGTCGATACTGCGGGGCTTCGTGAGAGTACCGATGTTGTCGAGCAGGAAGGCATTAAGCGCGCTCGCAGTGAGATCGATTCTGCCGATTTATGTGTTTTGTTGCTCGACGATGAGAAACTGCACAAAGCATTGCAGCCACCTGAATTAAGCGCACTTTTATCCGAGCTTCTAGGCAACGATGGGCTTCGTGAACGCACAGTGGTGGCGTTAAATAAAATAGATCTCTACCAGAGCCAAGCAGGGCGGTTGACTGCCGATTATCCGTTTTATGCTGTCTCAGCATCTTCGGGGGCAGGCATAACTGAACTGGTAGATGAGATCAAAACCCTGGCAGGTTTCAGTGGCCATGTGGGTGGCGGGTTTTCAGCGCGACGCAGACATACAGACGCACTACAGCGCGCCCTGCAACTGGTAGAGCACGGCTATCAACACCTTTTGGCAACATCTGCAGGAGAGTTGCTTGCCGAGGATCTAAGGTTTGCACAGCAAGCGCTGGGTGAGATAACTGGAGCTATGAGCAGTGATGATTTACTGGGTGAAATTTTTTCATCCTTTTGCATTGGAAAATAACAGCTCACCCATCTGACCTAAATCAGCACTTTAGTCATATTATTTCTCCGTAGCGGGGCGGCTCGTTTTATGGTGTATTGAAATCGGCCAATTTTTTTGAAAATCACATGAAAGCAAACCTCTTGCAAACAGGTTTATACACAGATTTGGTCAAAATTTAACCATAATAATTATTTTTTTTGTGGACAATCTTTTCTTCCAGTTTTTTTAACTGACTGTTTTATATGGTTATAATTAATTCCTCTGAGATTCTCCCGTATACAACTTTGTGGATAACTCATAATTTTAAGGTTAGAATACACCCCAAATAAAAGACATCTTAAGCTTTGCGCTGGCGGTGTTGAGAAAAATAGATATTGAGAGGGATCCTTGTTCGAATCTATCTGGCAGCAATGCCAACAACGGCTGCAACTAGAATTGCCGCCTCAGCAGTACACTACGTGGATTAAGCCGCTATCTGTTAACGGGGTGGGCAATGTTCTCTCTCTGTGCGCACCCAACCGCTTTATCCAAGAGTGGGTTGAAAATAAGTACCGTGAGCGAATACAGGAGTTGGTGGTCGCGCTGGGCTACACCGACACTTCTGTCGAGGTGGCCTCGAATCTAGATGCTGGGCGCAGTAACCTAGACGCAAAGATAGAGCCCGAGGCTTCTTTACAACCCGCCGATCCCGAGCTCTTCCAGAACCGCGACACACTCAATAGTGTCCTCCATCAGGACGAGCGTCGAATTATATCGAACCACTCGGTGGATATAGCCGCTAAGCCGCACATAGAGGCACCCGCTATTATCACTTCGGCGGCTGAGCGCAGCATGCGCAGCAACCTGATGGAAAACTATACTTTTGACAGCTTCGTGGAGGGTAAATCCAATCAGTTAGCTTTTGCTGCAGCCCAGCAAGTGGCTGAGAATCCGGGTGGCTCTTACAATCCTCTGTTTATTTATGGCGGGGTAGGTTTGGGTAAAACACACCTTATGCATGCAGTAGGCAATGCCTTAAGGCTGCGTAAGCCCAACGCCAAAATTGTCTACTTGCACTCCGAACGGTTCGTCGCTGATATGGTGAAAGCGCTGCAGCTGAAAGCCATCGACGAGTTTAAGCGTTTTTATCGCTCCGTAGACGCACTGTTGATCGATGACATCCAATTCTTTGCAGGTAAAGATCGCTCTCAAGAAGAGTTTTTCCACACCTATAACGCCTTGCTTGAGGGTGGCCAGCAGATGATTCTGACCAGTGATCGCTATCCCAAAGAAATAGAGGGGGTCGAGGAGCGCTTAAAGTCACGTTTTGGTTGGGGTTTGACTGTAGCGGTTGAGCCTCCCGAGCTCGAGACGCGAGTGGCGATTTTAATGAACAAAGCGGAACAGGGCGGTATGGCCCTATCACGCGATGCGGCTTTTTTCATCGCGCAGCGGATACGTTCTAATGTTCGAGAACTTGAGGGCGCGCTCAAGCGAGTTATGGCGCACGCCCAGTTTACCCGTCGAGCTATCGATATAGATCTAATCCGCGAGTCTTTAAAAGACTTGTTGGCACTCCAAGATAAGCTGGTTACCATAGACAATATTCAGAAAGTAGTGGCCGATTACTACCAGATGAAGTTGTCCGATCTGCTCTCAAAGCGACGCACTCGCTCAGTGGCAAGGCCGCGGCAAGTGGCGATGGCCTTGGCCAAGGAGTTGACCTCACACAGTTTGCCAGAAATTGGTGAGGGTTTTGGAGGTCGGGACCACACAACGGTACTGCATGCATGCCGAAAAATTAAAGAGTTAGAGGCTGCTGACCGGGAGTTAGCTCGCGATCTAAAAAACCTTTACAGAACACTTTCGACGTAATTTAAGTAATTGATTTCAAAGGAAAAAAAATGAAATTCAGATTAGAAAGAGAAGCCCTTTTGAAACCTTTGCAGATGGTGGTTGGAGTGGTCGAGCGACGCCAGACGCTGCCGATACTTTCCAATGTGCTACTTACTCTTCGCGATGGACGCCTGTCAATTACTGCAACCGATCTAGAGGTCGAGATCGTCGGTTATGCCCGTGTGGGTGGGGATATGGAAGAGGGAGAGGTCACCGTTCCTGCTCGAAAATTTATGGATATTTGCCGCTCACTCCCTGACCAGGCAGAGATCACCTTCAGTAGCGCTGAAGGTCGTGCGCAGGTGAAAAGTGGACGCAGCCGTTTCACACTCTCCACGCTCCCTGCCAATGAGTTCCCCTCGGTTGATGGTGGCGAGAGCTCCGCAACCGTTTCTATCCAGTCTGCGGATCTCAAGCGTCTGATTGATGCCACCGCCTTTGCAATGGCCCAGCAAGATGTACGTTATTATCTGAATGGAATGCTTTGGGAGATTAGTGAAGCCAACCTGCGCGTGGTAGCCACGGATGGACATCGCATGGCTTTAGCCGACCATCCCTGTGCCAGCAGTGTCGCAGAGACAACTAAATCTATCTTGCCGCGCAAGGGTGTGGTTGAGCTAGCTAGGCTTTTGGCTGATGATGAGTTAATTCAGGTGCAGCTGGGCAGTAATCACCTGCGCATTGCCACGACAGGTTTTCAGTTTATCTCTAAGCTGGTCGATGGTGCTTACCCCGATTATGAGCGTGTTTTGCCCAAAGGTGGCGATAAAGTCATTGAAGGCAATCGGGCTGAACTTAAGCAGGCCTTTAGCCGCACAGCTATTCTCTCTAATGAAAAATATCGCGGCATCAAACTCAACCTTGCTCAGGACCAGCTGTTGCTTACTGCCAACAATCCCGAGCAGGAGCAAGCTGAAGAAGAGGTGGCTGTTAGATATGCAGGCACCGAATTAGAGTTGGGTTTCAATGTTAGCTATCTGATAGACGTCGTCAATGCGCTTAAAGGTGAAACTATTCGCCTTACTTTGGCGGATGCCAACAGCAGTGCCTTGATTGAAGACCCAGACAGTAGTGGTGCAGTTTATGTCGTTATGCCCATGAGACTGTAAAGAGTTTAGCGATAAACCTCGAGTAGCGCCGTGCACATATCTCGGCTCGATCTATTTGCACTGCGCAACTTGGCAGATGTGCGTTTGCAGTGTAATCCGCACAGTAATATTCTCTACGGCCAGAATGGCAGCGGCAAAACCAGTCTTCTAGAGGGATTGTCGCTACTAAGCCGCGCGCGCTCATTTCGCCAACGTGACTCTAAAACATTAATTAACTACCAGGCCCAAGAGCTTGTGGTCTCTGCCCGCTGCGAGCCTGCTAGTGCAGAGTTCGTGCAGACTTATACTCTGGGCATCAAGCGGCCGCGTACCGGCTCCGCTCAGGCTCGCTGTAACGGCCAGCCTGTCGCCAGCGCGTTAGACCTTTCGTCACTCTTACCCCTCCAGATCATCGAACCGCAAAGTTTTTCTTTGTTGGAGGGCGGGCCTCTACAGCGCCGCCAGTTTATTGACTGGGGGGTGTTCCACGTGGAACAAGGTTACAAGGCCCACTGGAGGGCTTACCAGCGTGGTTTAAAACAGCGCAATGAACTGCTCCGGCGTGGTAGAATAAGCGATGAATTGCTGGCTCCCTGGAGTGCCATTGTAGCGGAGCACGGTACAGCTTTGGGGTGCTTCCGAGAGGATTACCTAGCGGTATTGGCGCCACTGGTTACAGAGCAGCTGTCACGCTACGGTGCGCTGGGTGATGTGACGCTGGCCTACCAGCCAGGTTGGTCTGTCGAGTATGCCAACTTGTTGGAGGCGCTGGTGGCGTCTCAGGATCGGGATAGGCGTCGAGGGATGACAACAGTTGGGCCACATCGCGGTGAATTGCGTGTCTTAGTGGCGGGCCGGGTTGCTTCCGAGGTGCTCTCGCGGGGAGAGATTAAACTCTTGGTTTACGCGCTGAAGTTAGCGCAAGCACAGTTTTACGCCAAGAAATGTGGCGAACCTTGTGTTTTGGCTATTGATGATCTTCCCGCAGAGCTAGACTATAGACACCGTGGGGAGGTTCTAGCGGCTGTCGCTGCTCTGAAAGGGCAAAGTTTTATAACAGGAGTGGATAGGGCAGATTTTTCCCCATTTCACCGAGAGATTGGGTCAGCCTCGATGTTCCACGTGGAACACGGGGCTGTCACCGCAGAGAAAGACGCGGCTTAATTAGCCGATAAAGGGAGTAAAACCATGACTGAAGATACGGAACAGAAGGGCTATGACTCTTCCAGCATTAAAGTCCTTAAAGGACTGGATGCGGTTCGCAAGCGACCTGGTATGTATATCGGTGATACCGATGACGGTACAGGTCTCCATCACATGGTTTTTGAGATTGTCGATAACTCCATTGATGAGGCGTTGGCTGGCCACTGCAGTGAGATCCGCGTAGTAATCCATCCCGATGAATCTGTCTCCGTTTCAGATAATGGGCGTGGTATCCCTACTGAAATGCACGAAGAGGGTGTATCAGCTGCTGAGGTCATCATGACGGTGCTTCATGCAGGGGGAAAATTTGACGACAATACTTATAAGGTCTCTGGTGGCCTTCACGGTGTGGGTGTCTCCGTTGTCAATGCGCTATCTGAAAAGCTGCGTTTAACTATTAAGCGTGGCGGCGAAGTCTTTGAGCAGGAGTATTCGCATGGCGTGCCACAGGCGCCTTTGAAGGTTGTTGGCAAAACAGAAGAGAGCGGCACAACAGTTCACTTTGTGCCTTCAGAAGAGACTTTTACCAATATTGCGTTCCATTTCGAAATCCTCGCCAAGCGATTGCGAGAGCTCTCTTTCTTGAACTCTGGTGTCTGTATCGTCCTTCATGATGAGCGCAGCGGTAAAGAGGAAACCTACCAATATGAAGGTGGTTTAAGTGCGTTTGTTGAGTACCTTAATGTCAATAAGAGTGCAGTAAATTCGGTGATTCACTTCTCTTCACAGCGCGAAGATGGGATTGGTGTCGAGGTGGCGCTGCAGTGGAACGACACGTTCCAAGAGAATCTGCACTGTTACACTAACAATATACCGCAACGCGATGGCGGCACTCACTTGGCGGGGTTCCGAGCCGCGCTGACTCGCTGCTTGAACAGCTATATCGAAAAAGAGGGGATTGGCGCTAAAGCAAAAATCGCCACTACCGGTGATGACGCGCGCGAGGGCTTAACTGCGATTATCTCGGTTAAAGTTCCTGATCCTAAGTTCTCATCGCAGACCAAAGATAAGTTGGTCAGTTCCGAGGTTAAAACTGCGGTAGAACAAGAGATGGGCGAAAAGTTCTCTGACTATCTGATGGAGTTCCCTCAGGAAGCAAAACTGGTCGTCGGCAAGATGATCGATGCGGCGCGCGCGCGTGAGGCTGCCCGCAAAGCGCGCGAGATGACACGCCGCAAAGGCGCGCTAGATATCGCCGGCTTGCCTGGTAAATTAGCTGACTGCCAAGAGAAAGACCCTGCTCTCTCTGAACTTTACTTGGTGGAGGGTGACTCTGCGGGCGGATCGGCCAAACAGGGCCGCGATCGTAGAA
>Ga0209137_1004482_pt1 | contig 11096 bp, 14 predicted proteins | sample SaaInl5LU_22_DNA_FD_184642 | JGI IMG/M metagenome (GOLD analysis project Ga0209137, IMG submission 184642) | Marine microbial communities from expanding oxygen minimum zones in the Saanich Inlet - ESP_105LU_22_DNA (SPAdes) (version 2) | ecosystem: Environmental > Aquatic > Marine > Intertidal...
TCTGACTTTTTGCGCGTTTACGGAAATTTTAGGAGAAACCAATGAGCCAGAAAAAGCGAAGCGATAAGAACAGCGTCACAGCCGCCCTCGGTGGGTTCAAAGGTGCAATCGAAAGCGTCCCTTTACCGCAGGGTGTAGAATTGCGCAGCGACGAAGAGTTAGTTATATGGGGGCAGTTCACGCGCGCACGCGCACGCGAGGACTGGCGCGATATGGATCTTCTGCTTTTGGCCAAGGTGGTAAGAATGGAGGCTGACATTAGACAGCACCAATCAGCGGTTGAATTGCAAGGTGTAATTATTGAAAACCAGAGAGGCACTCCAATCCCTAACCCACTCTTGGCGATCATTGACACCGTTGAGCGCAGGCAACTTGCTGTCATTCGATCAATGTCATTAAACCAGCAAGCAAGCGATCCTCGCACTCTCAACGGCAGCGCGAAAAATACGCAAGGAGCGAGAGATGCTGTGTCTGACGCATCAGGGGGCGGTTTGATCGCTTTTCCTAAATGATAAAAACTAGAGGTCAAAAGGTTTGCGCGTTTATTGAGGCTTTCTGTCCAGTACCAGAGGGCAAGATGGTTGGTCAGCCCTTGAAGCTGATGAAGTTTCAACGCAAATTTATTCTTGATATTTACGACAACCCAAAGGGGACCAGTAGAGCTTATCTTTCGGTTGGCCGAAAGAACGGCAAATCTGCTTTAATCGCTGCTATCTTGCTTGCTCACCTTGTCGGACCAGAGGCCAGACAGAACAGTCAAATCACAAGTGGCGCTCGGAGCCGAGATCAAGCAGCTTTGGTTTTCAAGCTGGCCGAGAAAATGGTTCGCTTGTCGCCTGAGCTAAATAAAATCATTCGCATTGTACCTAGTCAGAAGTCTCTGGTCGGTCTGCCGATGAATGTTGAATACAAAGCGATCAGCGCGGAGGCTGGAACCGCTCACGGCTTGTCGCCTGTTTTGGCTATTTTGGATGAAGTCGGCCAAGTCAGAGGTCCGACAGATAGTTTCATCGAGGCAATCGAAACTGCGCAGGGCGCTCACGATGACCCTTTGTTGATTGCTATTAGCACGCAAGCAGCGACAGATGGCGATCTTTTTAGCATTTGGCTTGATGATGCGAAGAACGCCAAAGACAAGCGAATTGTTTGTCACTTGCACACCGCGCCAGAGGACTGCGAGGTCATGGACAAAGCTGCTTGGAAGTCGGCGAACCCGGCGCTGGGCGAGTTCCGCAGCCTAAAAGACATCCAAGACTTTGCAAAGCAGGCTGCTCGTCTTCCAGCAAAGGAAAACAGCTTCCGTTGGTTGTTTTTGAACCAGCGAATTGAGGCAACATCGCCGTTCTTGTCCAGATCCGAATGGGAGGCCAACAGATCCGAGCCAGAGGTTCAGGCTGGCATGAGCTGTTATGCTGGTCTTGATCTGTCGGCCAGCCGAGATTTAACTGCTTTTGTGATGGCGTTTCCCGTTGATGACGGTTATCACATTGTCCCGCAGTTCTTTTTGCCGTCTGATGGTATTCGTGAGAAATCTAAAAATGATAAAGTTCCCTATGACTTGTGGGCAGATCAGGGCTTTCTGACTTTGATTGATGGCCCGGTCATAATCCCAGCAGTGGTTGCTCGGGCGGTTGCTGAGGCTTCCGAGCGATACGACATAACGCTTCTGGCTTATGACCGCTGGCGGATAAACGACTTTCAGCGTGAGCTGGATGCAATCGGTGCGCAGGTTCCGATGACCGCGTTTGGTCAGGGGTTCAAGGATATGGCTCCTGCGGTTGATAAGCTGGAGAGGTTAGTCGCTGAAAGAAAGTTGCACCACGGCGGCAATCCGATATTGAATATGTGTGCTGCCGGAGCTGTCGCAGAGCGTGATCCGGCTGGCAATAGAAAGTTAAATAAAAGCAAAAGTGTCAGCAAAATTGATGGCTTGGTCGCTTTGGCGATGGCTTTAGGGGCTTCTGCGCACGATGAACAGGTGGTCGCTTCGTCGCCTTGGGATGACCCAGCCTTTACGATTGCCTCTTAATAGGTTATATTGAAACAAACCATGCGCGTGGAATTTAAAAAATGGGCTTACTAGATCGTTTCCGCAAGCCGGAAAGCAGAAACCTTGAAAATCCCAGCTCACCTGTGTCTGCGGAGGATTTTCTGCAAGTTATGGGCTGGGGAGAGATGTCGGCCTCTGCTGGCGTTACGGTAAACACTGACACGGCGCTGGGCGTTCCTGCTGTTTGGGCAGCGGTAAACTTTCTCAGCGGGACATTGGCAGGATTGCCGCTTCATGTATATCGCAAGACCAACAAGGGTCGTGTTAAGGCTTCTGGACCGCTTGAGGGTATTTTGCATGACGCCATAAATGACAGCATGTCATCTTTTGAGTGGCGCAAATATATGTTTGACCAAGTTTTCACTGGTGGTCGCTGTGTGACTTACATTGAGCGTTCTCAAAATGGTGCAGTAAAAAACCTTTGGCCACTTGATCCTAAATATACTCGGGTTGAGCATCGTACAGAGGGCCGCAGACAGGTTCGCGTTTACTTGCACAATGGTCAAACATATTCAGCCAGTGAAGTGATTGACGTTCCTTTTATGTTAAAATCAAACGGCTTGGATGTTCGTGGTCCGATTGCAACAAACCGAGACGCGATTGGCATGGCTATCGCGGCCAGCAGATATGGCGCAAAGGCGTTTCAATCTGGCGGCATTCCTCCTGTTGTCCTGCAAGGGCCATTTCAGAGCGGCGCTGCGGCTGCACGGGCATCTGATGACGTTGCCAAGACCACTGCCAAGCTGGCGCGTGAAGGTCGGCCTGTGATGGCACTGCCAATGGGTCACGAAATGAAGCAAATTGGCTTCAACCCAGAGCAAATGCAGCTTCTTGAGTTGCAGCGTTTTAGCATTGAGCAGATTGCACGCATTTACAGCCTGCCGCCTGTGTTTTTGCAAGATTTGACGCATGGCACATTTAGCAACACTGAGCAACAAGATCTGCACTTTGTAAAACACACTTTGAAGCGTTGGATTGAGCAAGTTGAGCAAGAAATGAACCTCAAGCTGTTCCCCCGTGGGTCTAAGCAATACATTGAGTTCAATGTGGACGGCTTGTTACGCGGCGACTTTAAGACTCGCATGGAGGCTCACGCCACAACCATCCAGAACGCAATCCGCACTCCGAATGAAGTTCGCACGATTGAGAATATGTCTCCGCTCTCGGGCGGCGATGACCTGATGATACAAGGCGCGACCGTGCCAATAAGCAATCAAGGCGGAGGTACTGATGCCAACACCGAATGATGCTATGGCTCAAGAGGCCGAGCGTGGCCTTGCTTGGCGCAGAGAGTATGGTCGGGGTGGTACTGAGGTCGGCATTGCCAGGGCAAGAGACATCTCGAATAAAGCCAATCTTAGCATGGATACGGTTCGTCGGATGTCTAGCTACTTTGCTCGGCATGAAGTTGACAAAGAAGCTGAAGGCTTCCGGCCAGGTGAGGACGGCTATCCTAGCAATGGAAGGATCGCCTGGGCGCTTTGGTCGGGCGACGCTGGAAGGTCATGGGCGAGCCGCATTTTGGAGCAAGAGGACGATGATCGCTCCCGTGTGGACGGAGGTGAGGCTTCTGTGCTATATTCCACAAAACATATGGAGGCTACAATGGCTGAACGTGAAATCCGCGCAATAGCGCAGCCTCTCGAGGTTCGTGAGGACGAAGATCAAGCCATCCGAGTTTCGGGTTATGCCGCAGTTTTCGGAGAAGAGACCAATATTGCTGGCATGTTTACTGAGGTGATCGAGCAGGGCGCTTTTACAAACGCACTTGAGCGCCAGGATGATGTTGTGTTTCTGATTAACCATGATGGTCTGCCGTTGGCGCGAACCCGGTCAGGAACTTTGCGCTTAACCCAGGACGAGCGCGGTCTATTCATGGAGACGGAGCTTGATGGTTCTGACCCAGATGTCCGCAGCATCGTTCCAAAAATGAAGCGCGGAGACTTGGACAAAATGTCTTTTGCATTTATTCCCACCCGTCAAGAGTGGGATGATAGTGGTGATATGCCAAAGCGCATGATCCAAGACCTGCAACTTCACGATGTTGCCATTGTTACGACCCCAGCTTACGACGGCACAGAAATCGGTCTGCGCTCCCTTGAGGCTCATCGTGCTAAAGAAACAAAAAACCAAGCTGCGAGGCGACTTCGCATGAAAGCTAAGTTTTAACTAATAACGGCGGTTCCCGCTGTTTGCCCGTTTATTTCCCCCGCCCTTGGGCAAGGCATTTTAGAAGGAGGCCAAAATGGCTGATCTTAAAACACTGCGGGAGCAAATGGCAAGCATTGCCACCGAGGCCCGTTCCAAATTGAACGAAGTGACCGACGAAACTCCAGAGGCTCGCGCTTCTGAAGTGGAGCGTGAATTTGACGCCATGATGGCCGATCATGACAAGCTGGCAGCAAAAGTTGAGCGCCTGCAAAAAGTTGAAGCCGCTCTTCGCGCTGGTGATAGCGTTGATCTTGATCGTCGTCCAACATTTGAAGACCGTTCTGCGCCAGCCGTAGACGAAGGTTTCAAAATGGATTACCGCGCTGCTTTCGCTGAAATGATTGCTGCTGGTGGTGATGCTTTTGTTGACGCAGAAGTTCGCAACGTATTGCGTGAAAAGCGTGCGCAAGTCGGTTCCACTGACTCGGCTGGTGGTTACACTGTCCCAACTGAGCTGGCGACATTCATTGAGAAGTCAATGATTGCAACTGGCCCAATGTATGACAGCACATTGTTCACAGTTATCAATTCTGCCGATGGCCGTCAGTTCAACATTCCGACTGTTGATGACACAGCCGTTACTGCTGTTGCTCACACTGAAGGCACACAGCCGACAGATGATGGCGGAAAAGATGCAACCTTCGGTCAGAAGTCCGTTGGCGCATTTGCTTTTGACTCCGAGTGGATCCGTTGGTCTGCTGAGTTGAACGCTGACAGCATCTTGAACATGGAAAGCCTGTTGGGCGAGTTGATCGGTGAGCGCCTTGGTCGTATCGCCAACAACAAGCTGACAACTGGTTCAGGTTCTTCTGACGTTGAAGGCATTGTGACCAACTCAGCCGTTGGTAAAACAGCAGCCGCAGTTGCAGCCGTGACAGCAGACGAGATCATTGATCTTATTCACTCTGTTGACCCAGCATACCGCAACTCGCCTTCCACAGCCATCATGATGAACGACAGCACACTTGCTGCTGTTCGTAAGCTGAAAGACGGCAATGGCAACTACCTCTGGCAGATGGGCAACTACCAGGCCAACGTCCCACAGAACTTGCTCGGCTACAACGTAGTTGTAAACCAAGCAATGGCTGATCTTGGCACAGGCAACAAAGTCATGTTGTTTGGTGATATGTCCAAGTTCTACGTTCGCAAAGTGGGCGCACCTTCCATCTACGTTGCGCGTGAGCGTTTCGCGCCTGATTACGGCATTTTGGGTTACATCCGCTTCGACGGCGTATTGTCCAACACCGCTGCAATCAAGCACCTCGCTTGTGCATAAATAACTGGGTGGGGCTTCGGTCCCGCCCTTTCACATAAGGGGATTTTTTGATGAAAGTTCGTTTGCTAACAGGAATGGCAGGAATAAACTTCAGTCACAACGCTGGTGATGAAATTGACTGCAACGAGGCAGAGGCCAATCGCTTCATTGAAGCTGGCATCGCCGAAGCTATTGCGGCAGCTCCAACAAAGATTGAGCGAGCCACAAAGAAAATGAAAGTCCGCAAGGCGGTTTCCGAGGAATAAGTCATGGTCCAGCCTCTCTTATCGCATCACTCACTTGAGCTAGTTGACGCTCCTTTGGTCAATCCGATCTCTTTGTCGGAGGTCAAGGAGCAACTGCGGGTTGAGCATGATGACGATGACGCGATGCTGACGCGACTGATTGATGTCGCCATCGCATATACAGATGTGCGTGGCGCTCTCGGTCAGGCTATGATTACTCAAAAATGGGGGCAATGGATAAAGCCAAATCCGCCTCAAAATGTTTATTTAACACTTGGCCCTGTTCAGAGCGTGACAGCGGTGAAGTATTATGACGAGGCAGGCGTTCTTCAGGACGATGTTGTCGATAACTATCAAGTCTTCGGCACTGAATTTGCCACCACTCTCAGCCCAAAGGCTGGGTTTTCTTGGCCTACTGCGCAGCAACGTGCAGACGCAATAAAAATTGAGTATGAGATCGGATACGGCGACGAGGCATCGGATGTGCCTCAAACAGTTCGACACGCTCTCATGCTTCTTATTGGCCACTGGTATGACAACCGCGAGCAAACTGGCGTTGACGAGCTTTCAGATATTCCATTCGGATATGAGGAAATCTTAAACATTCACAGGATTTCTTGGTATGGTTAAGGCTGGCCTAATGCGTGACCGAGTTGTCTTCCAGCGCCTCTCAGAAAGTGCTGCTGATGACTATGGCAACGTGTACAGCGGATGGACTTCTCTGGCCACTAGATCGGCTGACCTGCGAGAGCAGAAGGGCCGTGAGCGCATAAATGGCGGCGCTTTGAGCGATGTAGCTTTGGCGACAATGCGTGTTAGATCAGACAGCACAACTTCAGCCATAACTTCTGCGGATCGCGTTGTCGCGCGAGGCATCACTTGGGCAATCAAGGATGTTATGCAAGTTGATGCCAAAGATACCTTGATTGAGTTTATTCTTGAGAAGGGTGTGGCGGCGTGAAGATTACTGGTCATAAAAAGCTGATGAAGCAAATGAAAGATTTGCCAAAAGAGGCCCACAAGGCTTTGGAAAACTCTATTGAGAGATCAGTTAATTATGGCGTCAGAAAGGCTAGATCAATTGTTCCTGTCGCCGACGGTGACTTGAAAAAGGGAATAAATGGAAATGTAATTGTAAAGTCTGGCGAAATATTTGGCTTTATTAACTTTTATGATGGGGACTTTAGCGAAGGTTTGGCCGCAAGCTCTATCAACTATGGCTATGGAAACATGAGGTTTGGTTATCAGTTCCGCAAGGAAGTCAAAAGTATGGTAGAAGATCGGCACAAGCGAACAGTTGCGAGAAACTTAAACAAAGCTATTAAGGATGCGACCAATGGCTGACGGGTACGCACTGGCAACTCAAGTTGGGATCTTATCTGCTTTGAAGGCAAATTCTGGCGTTACTTCTCTGGTCTCAAACCGAATTTATGATGAGCCTCCGCAGGATGTTGTTTTTCCATACTTGAGATTTAACACAATTCAACCGAATGCCTTTGACACTGATACCGCTCAAGGAGCCTTGGTTGACATCAGCCTTGAGGCTCACTCTCGCAGCGCGTCAGGTCGAGTGGAAGCCACAAGGGTTGCAGAGGCAGTTCAGGCTGCTTTGCATCGTCAGGAAGCGTTTGTTTCAATTGCAGGCTACAACTTAGTCGAATTGATATTTGAGGCCATATCGGTTACAAGAGATAGTGAGGGCCGTGGCTTTACGGCTGTCATTTCGCTTCAAGCTATGCTTGACACCGCCTAAACTCCGGCGCTCTGGGCAAGCGCACAACAATGGAGGCCAGTTATGGCTAAACAACTCGGACGCGCCTTGCTGGTCAAAATCGGCGATGGCGAAGCATCAGAAACATTTTCAAACCTTTGTGGTTTGAATTCCAAATCCCTCACAATCAACAATTCTTCAATTGATGTGACAACTCCTGACTGCACAACGCCAGAAGGCGCGTTGTTTACAGCCACCTTGGCTGGTTTAAAGAACGTCAGCGTCTCTGGCGATGGGTTCTTTGAGGACAGTACAGCAGAAGCTCGGATGAATACTGTTGCAATGGCGGCTGACAATTCAGTAAACATGCAAATTGTTGTTCCTGACTTTGGTACATATGCTGGCGCTTTCCGCATCTCATCTTTGGAATTTGGCGGCGAGACTGAGGGTGGCGTTACTTATTCCATCTCTCTTGAAAGCAATGGCACAGTGACGTTCACAGCGGCATAATGGCTATTACTGCTGAAGCACAGCGAGGTGGCATTGTCGAAACTCTCGGCGATGCCACTTATTCTTTCAAGCTCCGCAATCGTGAGATTGAGCGGTTTGAAGATAAATATCGCGGTATTTTTGACCTTTGGGATGGATTTTTCAGCCGAGGGACCAAACCGACGAGCAAAGAGGTTCGCGACCTTGTGGCCCTGGGCCTAGTCGGCGGTGGGATGAAGGATGCGCAGGCTGATGCGGTTATCAGCGACTGCACTCCAGAAGACCTAATGAGGCTTTATCAAATTGCTCAAGCTCTTCTTGGGGTTGCGTTTATGCCTGACGTTGGCGAAGAGAAAGAATTAAAAAAAAAGACGGAGGCCGGAGACATAGCCGATTAAATGTGAGGTCTATGATCGGCAACGGCATAGTCGCTGGCTTACATCCAGAAGAAATTCGTGATATGATCCCGAAAGATACATGGGTTGCATTCAAGGGTTGGTCTGATGCACATTCACCGAAAGAGGCTGGCGGAGAAGCCATGACTTCGGGTGACTACAAAGAGCTGGTGAGGCGAGTCGATGGCAATTAGTGCAGAATCATTAAACATCATTTTGGCGGCGCGTGACAAAGAATTCACAAAAGCAATGGATCGCAGCCAAAAGCGCGTTGAGCTTTTTGCCAAGCAATCTCAAAAACAACTGAGCAAAACTGGCAAGTCTTTTGAAGCCTTGTCCGGGGTCGCCTCAAAGTTTGGAGTTGCCTTGTCTGCTGGCGTTGTGGCCAGCGGGTTTGCCAGAATGATAAAAGACGCCACAGATGCGGCTGTTCGTATTGACAACCTATCAAGGGTTGCTGGTTTGAGCGTTGAGAGGTTTCAAGAGATGACCTTTGCCGCAGCTAAATTTGGAGTTCAGGAGGAAAAGCTCGCCGACATTCTAAAAGATGTGAATGATAAATTTGGCGATTTTTTCCAAACTGGCGCTGGTCCATTGGCTGACTTTTTTGAAAACATTGCACCTAAAGTCGGTCTGACTGCAAAGGAGTTTAAAAACCTTTCAAGTGAGCAGGCTCTCGGAAAGTATGTTAAGGGCTTACAGGATGCGAATGTTAGCCAGCAAGAGTTGACGTTCTATCTTGAAGCGATTGCTTCTGATGCAACCTTGCTTGCGCCGTTGTTGTTAAATAACTCTGAGCAGCTTGAGAGGATGGCAGCGGCTGGCCGAGATTTGGGTGTAGTTATGTCAACTGACATGATCCAAAACTCAGTAGCAATGCGCAGGACTTTTGATGAGGTCATGAGTGTCATGACCGCGAAATTCAACACGTTTGCGCTTAATGTTGTCGCTGGCTTTGACGAAATCTTCAACATTACTAAAGGTGAGCAGCTTCAAGAGCTTCAAAAGCAATTGCAAGACGCTAATGCCGAGGCTCTAAAGTATAGTGAACGTGTTAGAAAAATTGAAACAGGTGAAGTTTCAATTGGATTGGGCGCAAACGAAAAAAAAGATGCTGTCAGAAAGCAGGCGAGACTAGACGAGGAGCTAGCAGCACTTGCCTTGGCGCAGGAGCGTCAAAATGAGATCAGAGATAGCATTGCTCTTTTGCTTGAGCAAAAAAATGCGGCTGACAGGCTCCAAGAATCTTTAAACAATCTACGAGGCGGAACCACCACCACGACCACAACTTCTGGAGGCGTAACAACGACTCCCGCAAGCACCCCACCCAGCAGCACCGATAACAATCTGCAAAGAGCTTTGGAAACAATATTCAATCCGTTTTTAGACGCAACTGAGGATGCTGTTTTCGAAACTGGCATAAAGGGTCTCAAACCTCTTGAGCAGGAAATTGCCCGTCTTGAGCGCCGCAGAGATCAAATGATTGAAAATGCGAAGATTGCTTACAAAGAAGCTGGCGAAGAGATGGATGGCTATGATCTTGTCCAGATCCAAAACATTGCTTACGCTTGGTTCAATGCTGAAAAAGAGGCTGCGCAATTTGCAAACACGCAATCGTCTGCTCTGTCAGAAAGCGAGCTGGCTTCTTTAAGGGCCGCAAAGGCGTTAAAGGTTTACACAGATCAACTTGAGCAACTTGGCGTCACGGCGGCTGAGTTTGAAACCATTGGAAACACTATGCAGAGTTCTATGGAAAGCGCCTTTATGTCGATAGTTGATGGCACTGGAACGGCTAAGGATGCTTTCAAATCAATGGCTGCGGATGTGATTAGACAGTTGTACAGGGTTTTAGTGGTTCAGAGAATGGTGGGGCAATTAGCAACGGCAACGTCTGGTGGTTCTGGGATTATGGGCTTCATTGGAAACTCACTTGGCATAACCGGGGCAGCATCTGGACGGTCCGTCAATGCTGGCCAGCCATATGTCACGGGCGAGCATGGTCGCGAGCTTTTTGTTCCATCGAGTGCTGGTCGCGTGTTGAGCCTCGCGCAATCAAAGTCAGCCATCAATGGTGGGGGCGATGGTGTAGTTGTCAACCAAACAATCAATGTATCAACGGGCGTTCAACAAACAGTCCGCACAGAGATTAAGCAGTTGATGCCTCAAATAGCTGAGAGCGCAAAGTCAGCCGTAGTGGACGCGAAAAGGCGTGGCGGGTCATATGGAAGGGCATTTTCATGAGCATCAATTATCCTCTGAGCTTGCCAACTAACACGCGCATCAGAAGCGTTGAGTTTACTGCTATTAACGCAGTGGCCTACAGTAAAAGTCCTTTTACGTTTGCGGGACAGGCGCACGCCTATTCTGGGCAGACCTGGCAGGCCGACGTAACATTGCCGCCCATGCGTAGGTCTGATGCGGAGCAGTGGATCGCATTCCTAGTAAGTTTGCGGGGGCAGTTCGGCACGTTTTTGATCGGCGACCCTTCTTCCTGCTCACCCCGCGGGCTGGCTAATTCTTTTCTCGGCACTCCTGTCATAACCAATCAAACAGGCGGCACAATTTCTGTAACAGGTGCGTCTAGGAGCAAGTCGAACTGGCTTCTTGCTGGCGATTACATTCAGATCGACACTGCCAATGATGCTACGCTGCACAAGGTTTTGCAAAATGCCAGCACTGACGCAAGCGGTGCTGTGACCCTTGAGGTCTGGCCTCATGTTCGCGGGACACGCAGCGGCCC
>Ga0209137_1004485_pt1 | contig 11089 bp, 10 predicted proteins | sample SaaInl5LU_22_DNA_FD_184642 | JGI IMG/M metagenome (GOLD analysis project Ga0209137, IMG submission 184642) | Marine microbial communities from expanding oxygen minimum zones in the Saanich Inlet - ESP_105LU_22_DNA (SPAdes) (version 2) | ecosystem: Environmental > Aquatic > Marine > Intertidal...
GATTAATGAAAACTATCATTGTTACACTAACCATAAGCACAATTCTAGCTGTTATTTTAGCTTTTACTAAAACAAATAATCATTTATCTCTTATTCAAATTTTACCAAAAGAAAGTCTAGAAATTGGGTTTTTAATTGCCTTTATGGGATGGATGCCAGCACCTTTAGATATTTCTGTATGGCATTCACTTTGGACAGTAGAAAAAGAAAAAAACACTAAAAATATAACTCCCAAATTAGCACTCTTCGATTTTAACATTGGTTACATTACAGCAATCTTTCTAGGCATTGGTTTCTTGCTTTTAGGCGCTTTAGTAATGTTTAAAAGTGGTGAGATTTTTAGTAGTAAAGCTGGTGTGTTTTCAAACCAACTAATTATAATGTATGCAAACAGTTTAGGAAATTGGTCTTATGTCATTATTGGTATTGCAGCTTTTACAACCATGTTTAGCACAACACTTACTACACTTGATGCTTCACCAAGAGCAATGAATAGAACTTTAGAATTATTAACTAATAAAAAACAAAAACTTGGTTATGTCTTTTGGATTTTACTCTTAACCTTTGGTACAATTTTTATTTTTCTCTTTTTCGCATCAGAAATGGGTTTACTAATAAAAATAGCAACTATTCTTACATTTATTACTGCTCCTTTTTATGCCATAATTAATTATGCTCTAGTTAGCAGTAAACACACTCCAGAAAGGTGGAGACCATCTAAACCATTACATTTACTTAGCATTTTAGGAATTATTTTTCTAGTTGGTTTTAGTGTCTGGTATCTTACTATTTTATAGAATACTTCGTATCTTTGTAACTTGAAAGAAAAATTTATGAATACGGAAACTCCTTCAGTATTATCAGTTAAAGAAAGACAGCCTAAACCAAAATGGTTGCGTGTAAAATTGCCTACAGGAAAAAAGTACACAGAACTTCGTGGCTTAGTGGACAAGTACAAATTAAATACCATTTGCACCTCTGGAAGTTGCCCAAATATGGGTGAATGTTGGGGAGAAGGCACTGCTACATTCATGATTTTAGGTAATATTTGTACACGTTCATGTGGCTTTTGCGGTGTAAAAACTGGAAGACCAGAAACTGTAGATTGGGATGAGCCTGAAAAAGTTGCACGCTCTATAAAAATCATGAAAATTAAACATGCTGTATTAACAAGTGTTGATAGAGATGATTTAAAAGATATGGGAAGCATAATGTGGGCAGAAACTGTAAAATCGGTTCGCAGAATGAATCCTGAAACCACTCTTGAAACCTTAATTCCAGATTTTCAAGGTATTGAAAAGCATATAGATAGAATTATAGAAGTAGCACCAGAAGTAGTGTCTCATAATATAGAAACCGTTAAGCGTTTAACTAGAGAAGTAAGAATCCAAGCAAAATACGAGCGTAGTTTAGGTGTGTTAAAATACTTAAAAGAACAAGGACAACGTAGAACAAAATCTGGTATTATGCTAGGTTTAGGCGAAACACGCGAAGAGGTTATAGAAACATTACAAGATTTACGTGCTAATAACGTAGACGTTGTTACTATTGGTCAATACCTTCAACCTAGTAAAAAACACTTACCTGTAAAACAATTTATTACTCCAGAGCAATTTAAAGAATACGAAACTATAGGTTTAGATTTAGGTTTCCGTCATGTAGAAAGTAGTGCACTAGTGCGTTCTTCTTACAAGGCTCAAAAACATATAAATTAATATGATTACTGTTGCTATAAACGGTTTTGGTCGTATTGGACGTCGTGTTTTTAGACTATTACAAGAACACAAAAACATTAAAGTTATAGCAATAAATGACCTAGCAGATGCAAAAACATTGAGTCATCTATTAAAGTACGATAGTATACATGGTGTTTTTAAGGGTAAAATATCTTATACAGAAAATAGTATTCTTGTTAATAAAGATGAAATCACCCTTTTAAACGAAAAGCATCCTAAAACTATAAATTGGGAACCATTTACTCCAGATTTTGTTATTGAAGCGACAGGGAAATTTAAAACATCTAAAGATTTAGAGTTTCATATAAAAAATGGAGCAAAGCGTGTTATTTTATCTGTTCCGCCTGAAGATGACGCGATTAAAACTATTGTTTTAGGAACAAACGAAGGTATATTAGATGGTAATGAAACTATAATCTCTAATGCATCATGTACTACAAATAATGCTGCACCAATGATTGCTATTATTAACAAACTTTGTGGAATCAATCAAGCCTACATAACAACAGTACATTCATACACAACAGATCAAAGTTTACACGATCAACCACACAGAGACTTACGTCGCGCTCGTGCTGCAGGACAATCTATAGTACCCACAACTACAGGAGCTGCAAAAGCTTTAACAAAAATTTTTCCAGAATTAGCAAATGTTATTGGTGGATGTGGTATTCGCGTACCTGTTGCAAATGGCTCGTTAACAGATATTACGTTTAATGTAAAAAAACCTGCAACTATTAAAGCAATTAATAATGCCTTCAAAAAAGCATCAAAAAACAAATATAAGGGCATTTTAGAATATACGGAAGATCCAATTGTATCTATAGATATTGTCGGAAACCCAAACTCTTGTATTTTCGATTCTCAAATGACTTCTGTTATTGGAAACATGGTTAAAATTATAGGTTGGTACGATAACGAAACTGGTTATTCTAGCCGTATAATCGACCTAATTAACAATTTGTCGACAAAAAAAGCACTTTTATCGAGTAAATAATTATATTTGTTATAGTCAACATCGTTATAATGTATTCATTTCAGAAAACTATTTTTATATTTTTTTTGTTGTTTGTATTAACCACCTTTGCTCAAGAAGAGCTAACACAAAAAGAGATAGCCATAATTCAGGCTGAAGTAGAAGCAGACTTGTCTTTTGCTAAAAAAAACATTGAACACTATAATTATTTACAAGCAAAAATAAGTTTAGAAAATGCTATTAATAAAGCTAAAATACTAAACAATAAAAAAAGTTTAGGGCTTATTTATTATAATCTTGGAAAAATTCATCATCTGTTAGAAGAGCCTAATCTGGCTATTAGAACACTCACTAGAGCAATACAAATTCAACGTATAACAAAAGACAATACTAGTGTTGCAGAAACCTACAAAACACTTGGTGATGTTTTACTCAAAATTAAAAAACCAAAAGAAGCTTTAGAACACTATAAATCCGCACAAACCTTTTCTAGTCTAGAAAATCTACAAAGGCTAGAAAATGAGACTATTATAAAAAAAGGAGAAGCTTACCTCGCTTTAAAAGATAATAAAAATGCCGAAATAACCTTTAAAAAAGCCATTTCTTTATCTAAAAAACTTAATTCAAATAACTTACTAAGTATTAGCTTAATACATTTAGGAGATGTACAAATTAAAAATGGCGCACTTAAATCTGCACAAAAAAACATTGAAGAAGGTATTGCAATTGCTAAGAAAAATAATGCTACAGACAACCTTAATGATGGATATTTAAGCTTAAGTAATTTACAAGAACTCGATGGGAATTATAAACTTGCAAATAAAAATTTAAAAGCCCATATAAAACTAACAGACTCATTACTAGAAGCTAAAAATAAATTGTTATTAACTGAGAAACTAAACGAATCTAAAATTACAAATCAATTAAACGCTCAAAAACAAGTTAATGCAGAGTTAGAACAACAGAATGAACAGGATTCTGAAACGAGTACTTTTAATCAATTAACAACAATATTAACTATTGCTTTAATTACAATACTCTCATTACTAACATTATCGCTTTACAAAAACAATAATATTAGACTAAAATCTAATCTCATATTACAAAATAAAAACAGCGAACTTATTGAAAGTAAAGAAAAAGCTGAGCTAGCTTCAAGAACCAAAGCAAATTTTCTATCTACTGTAACTCACGAATTGCGAACACCATTATACGCAGTAACCGGATTAACAAATATACTTTTAGAAGAAGATCCAAGACCAGAACAAATACCACATTTAAACTCGTTAAAATTTTCTGGTGATTACCTTTTAACCTTTATTAACGATATTCTTCAATTTAATAAAATTGAAGCTCATAAAGTAGAGGTCGAGAAAGAAGTTTTTAATTTAAAAAAGAAAATTGAAAATGTCATTTCTGCTTTAAATAACTCAGCTAACAGCAATAATGTTAAAATACATTTTGAATTCGAAAAAAAACTACCTCACAATTATTTGTCTGATCAGCTTAAAATCTCTCAAATTTTAATTAACCTAATTGGAAACTCAATAAAGTTTACAAAAGATGGAGATCTTTGGATTAGAGTGCACAAAATAGACGTTACTAACGGTATTTATAACATAAAAATAGAAGTTGAAGACAATGGTATAGGAATTAGTAAAGAAAAGCAAGCAAAAATGTTTGATAGCTTCTCTCAAGGCTCTATTCAAATTAACAGAAAATATGGTGGAACTGGATTAGGACTTTCTATTGTAAAAGGTTTAATAGACATACTTAATGGAAAAATATACTTCGATAGCGAACTTGGAAAAGGCACGACTTTCTTTATAGAAATACCTTTTGAATTTGCAGAAGAAACAATTGAAAAAGAAAAAATAAATTATTTTAAAGACTTAAATGAAGACGTTTTAAGTAAAATCAATATTCTTTTAGTTGAAGACAACAAAATCAACCAAATGATTACTAAAAAGATTTTAAACAAACTGAAACTTAATTGCGACGTTGTAGAAAATGGTGAAGATGCCATTGAAAAAGTAAAAGTTAATACTTACGATGTTGTTTTAATGGATATTCATATGCCAGGAATTAGCGGGATTGAGGCAACAAAAATAATTAGAAAATTCAATAAAGACCTGCCTATATATGCACTTACTGCTGTAACAATAGAAGATAAAATGGTAGAGTTTGACGAAGCAGAATTTACCGATATTATTAGCAAACCATTTAAGCAAGAAGATTTCGAAAAGAAATTATTTGATGTAATCGTATTTAAAGAAAACGCTTAAACTAAATTTCGGTACTCACTAATTCGTTAAAAACTTGCGCGTTATCTATAGTAATTGTAATGGGAAGATAGAATAAATTATCTCCTAACTGCTGCTCTTCTAAAAGTCTAACATAATCCTTTTCTGTGGTTACAACAAGCTTATGTTTAGAGATAACCTCGATTTCTTTTTTAGAAAAATCATGATGATCACCATATTCTAAATGGTTAAAGCTTAAACCTTCTTTTTTTAAAAATGCAGTTAAAGGTTTTGCATTAGCAATTCCAGTTACAAGTGTAAAATCTTTTAAATCTTGTAATGCTACATTTTTTTGTTTACCTACAACTTCTCTGGAGTAACTTATGCTGCTAAAAAAAACATGTTGGTGATTTTTAGGCTTTAATTTAGATACTATAGTTTGTTTTTGGGATTGTGACAAATCACTTGGGCATTTAGTAACAACTATTATTTGCGCACGTTTTGCACCTTGTTTTGGCTCACGTAAATTACCTGTTGGTAACACCAAATCATAACAATATAAATTAGAATACGTAGTAAGTAAAATATTAAGCTTCGCTTTAACTTTTCTATGCTGAAAAGCATCATCTAATAAAATTAAATTGGGTTGTTTTTTTAACGCTCTAAGTTTAGAAATACCATTTTGCCTATTTTCATCAACAGCAACGGTTATTTCATTTTTAAATTTATTATAAAACTGAAACGGCTCATCTCCAAGAGTTTTGGCAGAAGATGTATCGTTAGCTAACAAAAAACCTTTAGTCTTTCTGCCATAGCCTCTACTTAATGTCGCTAAAGTATAATCTTTATGTAACAGTCTAATTAAATACTCAACCATTGGTGTTTTTCCAGTTCCACCAGCACTAATATTACCAATACAAACCACAGGAAAATGGTAAGATTTAGAAGCAAATAGACCTAAATCATAAAATCTATTACGCAACCAAGTAATGCCAAAATAAATAGGTACGATTGGGAATAATAAGACTCTAATAAATTTCATTAGTAAGGTTTAAGTATAACGAAAGTAAAAATTTTATATTTGTTACAAATCAATTCATACAAATAAAATGATTATTCAAGACGTTATAAACCACCTCGAAGACTTTGCGCCTTTAGCATATGCAGAAGATTTCGATAATGTAGGTTTACTTGTAGGAGATAAAAACGCTAGTTTAACAGGTGTATTAGTAACCTTAGACACTTTAGAAGCAGTTGTGGACGAAGCAATAGAAAACAACTGTAACCTAATTGTAAGTTTTCATCCTATTATTTTTAAAGGTTTAAAGAAGCTTACAGGCAAAACGTATGTAGAACGCACAGTACAAAAAGCTATAAAAAACGATATTGCTATTTATGCCATTCATACTGCGTTAGATAACCACATAAAAGGTGTAAACTATATAATTTGCGAACAACTAGGATTATTAAATAAAAAAATATTAATACCACAAGTAGAAACCATAAAAAAACTTACTACTTATGTGCCAAAAAGTGAGGCAGACAAATTAAGAGCAGCCATTTTTAACATTGGAGCTGGCAGTATTGGAAACTACAGCAATTGTAGTTTTAATGTAGAAGGTATTGGCAGCTACAATGGTAATGAAAATTCTAATCCTGTTATTGGTGAAAAAGGAAAAACACATTATGAAAATGAAACAAAAATAAGTGTCACTTTCGCTAAACATCTAGAATCTAAAGTACTAGAAACATTATTTAAAAACCATCCTTACGAAGAAGTTGCCTACGAAATAACAACCTTAGAAAACAAAAACCAGAATATTGGTATGGGAATGGTTGGCACTCTAAAAAACCCAATGACTGAACATGATTTTTTTAAGTTTTTGAAAACTACAATGAAAACCAAAAGCATACGCCATTCAAAATTTACAAATAAACAAATTCAAAAAGTAGCCGTTTTAGGAGGCTCAGGAAGTTTTGCTATTAAAGCTGCAATAGCAGCAAAAGCTGATGTTTTTGTAACTTCAGACCTAAAATACCACGACTTCTTCTCTGCCGAAAACACCATTATTTTGGCAGATATTGGACATTATGAAAGCGAACAGTACACAAAAAACGGTTTAGTTGCACATCTTACAAAAAAAATTAGTAATTTTGCAGTCGTTTTATCAAAGACAAACACCAATCCTGTTAACTATTTTTAAAGTATGGCAAAGAGTAAAGAAATAAGTGTTGAGCAACGTTTAAGAGCTTTATACGATTTACAATTAATCGATTCTAGAATCGATGAGATAAGAAACGTTCGTGGAGAACTACCTTTAGAAGTTAGTGATTTAGAAGACGAAGTCGCTGGATTAAATAAAAGATTAGAAAAACTTGAAGAGAATTTAGCAGCAACCGATACTCAAATTAGCGACAAAAAAAATCTAATTGAAGAAGCTAAAACTTTAATAAAAAAGTACAGCGAGCAGCAAAAAAATGTTAGAAATAACAGAGAATTCAACTCGATTACTAAGGAAGTTGAGTACCAAGAACTAGAGATAGAGCTTGCCGAAAAACACATTAGAGAGTTTAGAGCTCAAATAGAGCAAAAGAAAGAGATTGTAGACAAAACAAGAGCACATGCTAAAGAGCGTGAAAACCACCTTAAGCATAAAAAAAGTGAGTTGAATGCTATTTTAGCTGAAACTGAAAAAGAAGAAGAGGCTCTTATTAAAAAGTCTGAGGACTACAAGAAAAAAATAGAAGAGCGTCTAGTTAAAGCATACAACCGTATACGTACAAATGTAAAAAATGGTTTAGCAGTTGTACCAATCGAAAGAGGTGCATCAGGCGGTTCTTACTTTACTATTCCACCTCAAGTACAAATGGAAATTGCAGCTCGTAAAAAAATTATTACAGATGAGCATTCTGGACGTATTTTAGTAGACGAAGTTTTAGCTGAAGAACAACAAGCAAAAATGGAAAAAATGTTTAAAAACTTATAATTTTTTTCTTTTAAAATCATAACAAAACCTTCATTAAAAATGAAGGTTTTTTTTTAGCAAAATTTTAAAACAATTAAAATTAAGGTTACTTAACTTTACAGTAGAAAATTGAAAAATAAACCTATGAAAAAGTTAATACTATTAGTTTTAGTGAGTGTCATGTTTAGTTGTAAAAATACAGCCCAAAATACAGAGTTAAAAACAATCCAAGACAATATAAAAAATGCAAACCCTGTTGAAGTTCCAATAGAAAACGGAATGGCCAAAGCCTACTTTGCTAGTGGCTGCTTTTGGTGTGTAGAAGCCATTTACGAAAGCGTAAAAGGAGTAGAAGAATCTATTAGTGGTTATGCTGGTGGACATACAAAAAATCCAACTTACGAAGCTAGCAACACTGGAAGAACAGGACACGCAGAAGCGGTAGAAATTATTTACAACCCAGAAATTGTAAGTTTCGACACCTTGGTAGATGTATACTTTGCATCCCAAAATCCAACGCAAGTTAATGGTCAAGGTCCAGATAATGGCTCGCAATACCGTTCTATTATTTTCTATCAAAACGAAGCGCAGAAAAAAATTATCGAATCTAAAAAAGCAGATTTAGCAAGTAAACTTAACAGGATTGTTGCTGCAGAAGTATACCCATTTCAAAAGTTTTGGGTTGCAGAAGACTATCATCAAAATTACGAAAAACTACATCCAGAAAATAGGTATATCCAAGGCGTTTCAATACCAAGATTAAAACGTTTTCAAGCAAAAATGCCTGAAATTTTGAAAAAAAACCATTAATTAAAGTAATGTAAAAAATGGGTAATATTGGTTTAACGATTAATAAACCAAGGTTTTAAATAAAAATAATTAAGATTAAGCTATCAAAATTATTTTCTAAATAAATTAAACTGTTAGTATAACAATTTAAAACTCTTTGCTATATTTTCGCCTTCAGTAATATCTTTATCATAACAATATATGGTTGTTTCGTAAATAATACTTTTATCTGGATGATACATAACAACAACAAACTGGTGTTCTAATATCACCATCTATATCTGTTGCTCTCACATAATAGCCTTTAGCAACATTTCTTAATTTTTTTGGTGTTTTAACCTCATATAAAGATAATTGGCTAGCAATAACTTTTGTGGTTTTAGATAGGTCTAAAAAGTAATCACTAGCTACCTCACTTGGATAAAATATCTCTGTATCTACAGCCAAATCATTATTTTCATAACCAACAACACGAATTGATTCAGTATCATATAATTCTATGTTTTTAGTTGTTTCGTAAGAAAAAAAATATTGTTCTGAAGTAATCGTTGTTTGAGCAAAACCTATTTGAATTATTCCTATTAGAAAAACTGCAGTGTAAATTATATTTTTAATCATGTGTTTTGTTTTTATTTACTTAAAATAAGTAATTATTTATCTGTTAGTGGTTAAGTTCTAATTTTGGTTAATTCTAAATATAGTCACTTTTTAAAGAATGATTATAGAAAAATTTAAAAAATCTAAATATTAGTAGCCATACTCTTAAAAATTAAGAGATACAATTTATCTTTTGTTCTAAATATGCTTAAAAACTTTTTAACGTAAAACCAAAAGTTAAAAAACGATCCTCTTGTTTTTGATCTCCAATAACAAGGCTCTCGAAAGTGTGCCTATAATTAACTTTAAGGTTTAAAAATTTCCATACAGGAAACTCCAAACCAACATCGCCTTGCCAACGAAAGTTATCACTTTGTGCTAAAGAAGGTTGGAAATAAATTTCATGATTAAAAATCAACTTTTCTTTAAATAAATAATACTTACCGTTTACCCAAATTGTGCCTCTAAAGGTGTTTATAGACTCCATACCATCGTAGTTGTTATAATTAAAGTCTGTATTAGAAAAGTTAGTATTCTCATATTCGCTAGACAAAGACAGTTTAAGCCAATCTTTTTCTTTCTCAAGAATCTGGAATGTTACACCAGCACCAAACAAGTAACGCAAATCTATTGCTCTTCTATAATTTGTACTAACAAAACCCAAAACAAAAGGATAGATTTTTCGCTCTGGATTTAGATATAAAAAGTTAAGACTTAAAATATCTTCATCTGCTTTTTCTTTACCAAATTCTTGATATACATAAGAGTTCTGGTTTTTAAAAACCCACTTTTTCCATGGTTTAAAACTAAAGTCTGATTTTGCTCTAAATATTACTGTTTCTACATTTCCGCGTTGGTAAAAACCAGTAAGCGATATACTGGCTTTAACGCTTAGTGTATCGCTCTCATTAATTTGGGCAAACAGTACAATTGGGAAAATAAATAAAAAATAGAATCGTTTTTTCATTGTTTAAACTAATACTTTATTGCCTTTAGTTCAAAAATTAAAGGATATAATTTGTCTTTTGTTACATACATTCCAGATGGAGTCTCTATTATATTTGGCAACACATTATAAGGTGCTTCATCATGCTCCTTTAAATACTCAATATGTAATCCAGCTTCAGTTAAAGCATTAATAACTTCATTTAAACCATGATTCCATCCATATTCTTTAGTTACCATTTTAGAGTCTTGGTTAGCGTAGGTGCCTTCATATTCTTCATAAATCACTTCATCTTGCATATAACCGTATTTCATAATGGGTTTGCCTTCTAAGTAATCGAACATCCAAACTATTGGGTGAAACTCAACCATATAAAAAACACCTCCTTTGTTTAGTTTTTCGGCAATCATCTGTCCCCAAGGCTTTAAATCTGGTAACCAACCAATAACACCATAACTAGTAAAAACAATATCGAAGGTTTCTTTTATATGTGCTGAAGCGTCTAAAACATTACAACATACAAAATTAGCATCTAATTGCAACTCTGTGTTTAATTGTGTTGCTAATGCGATACCTTCGTCGCTTAAATCTACTCCAGTACATCTTGCTCCTAACCTACTCCAACTTAAAGTATCTTGACCAAAATGACACTGTAAATGTAGTAGTGTTTTACCATTAACATCTCCTAAAGCATCAAAATCTAACTCTGGATTAAGGAAGTCTTACCGTTTTTAAAAGCTTCCATTGCATACATCTCACTTTTAGCATGTACTTTTACTTTAGTATTCCAAGTTGTTTTATTTACCTCAAAATATTGAGAATTTGTGCTCATAACT
>Ga0209137_1004487_pt1 | contig 11083 bp, 9 predicted proteins | sample SaaInl5LU_22_DNA_FD_184642 | JGI IMG/M metagenome (GOLD analysis project Ga0209137, IMG submission 184642) | Marine microbial communities from expanding oxygen minimum zones in the Saanich Inlet - ESP_105LU_22_DNA (SPAdes) (version 2) | ecosystem: Environmental > Aquatic > Marine > Intertidal...
GTGTATAACATATGCAAAAATATACTTAAATGAGTTCAATAAATCAACTTTTTACAGAGAAATACAGACCTAAAAACCTAGACGATCTTATTCTACCAGATCGAGTGATGCAAAAATTCACGAGTGGTCTTCAACAAAACATGTTATTTGCAGGTTCACCTGGAACTGGCAAAACATCAACTGCTAAAGCTATTGTGCAACAATATGATTTACCGTATTTGTACATTAATGCCTCTACAGATACTTCAGTTGATGTCATTCGTACTAGAATTACAGACTTTTGTTCAACTATGTCAATCTTAGATGATAGAGATAAGTTTAAAGTTGTTATTCTTGATGAGGTTGACGGTGTATCTGATCAATTCTTTAAAGCACTTCGTGCAACTATGGAGCAATTTGCGTCTAACTCTAGATTCATTGCTACTTGTAATTACATTAATAAGTTACCAGATCCAATTCTTTCAAGATTTGAGGTGATTAACTTTGATTTTGACAAAGCTGAAGAATCTGAGCTAACTAAAAAATACATTAAGAGAGTTTATCAAATCACTGGAAATGAAGAAATGACTATTGAAAAGCCAGCTCTTGTTGAGTTTGTTCGTCGTAATTTCCCAGATCTTAGATCTACACTTAATAAATTACAAGGCTACAAGACACAGGGTACAAATAATATTACAGTTGATGACGTAAAGCGTTTTAATTCTGTTTATAAAGATGTATTTGAACTAATCTTTAATGAGACTGACCCTGCTAAAAACTATAAGCTATTAGTTTCAGAATATGCAAATAGAGTAGACGATATCTTACAAACTTTAGGTGAAGAGTTTATTGAGTACATTCAGTCAGAGAAGTCTCAGGCTGTTCGATTTATTCCACAAATAATCATTACAGTCGCAGAGCACCAAGCTCAGAGGAATCACGTCATTGATCCTGTGATTACAATGTTAAGCTGTGTTTATAAAATTCAGACAATTGTACGTCAATAATTTTTTTATATCAATTATTTTTCGTATATTAGTTAAATAAAACAAAGAATTATGAAACTAGGAAAGCATACCTTAATGATCGATGGTAATTACTTTGTCTACAGTAGACTATATGTTATGCCAAGGCGCAAAGGTCAAAAACTATTAGAAAGCGATAAAGATCAAGGCCAATTTATGCGTAAGCTATGCATTGACTTTGCTTCAGAAGTTCGTAAGATGAAGCCATTCATTGATCAGATTGTACTTGCAGTCGATTCTAAATCATGGCGTAAAGACTTTTATCCAGAAGCTGAATACAAAGGTACTCGTAAAATGGATGAAACTGTAAATTGGGACGCAGTCTACAATATTTATAATGAGTTTAGACTATTAATGGCTAAACAAGGTGTTCAAGTGCAACAAACTTCAGGTGCAGAAGCTGATGATGTTCTATTCGCAAGAGCTACTGAATTAAACAATGAAGGTAAGAATTGTATTGTTTGGACTGGTGATAGAGATATGATTCAATTGGTTGACTACACACAAGCGACTGACGGTTACACACTTTGGTATTATAATACTAAACGTAAACTAATTGCATTTGAAGGCTTTAATGACCTTCTAAATACTAAGACATCTGATAGCCTATCAAACGATGATTTATTGTTCAATCTCAATAATGATAACTTAACTTCTGATAGTATTAAAGTTCAGATTAACGAATGGGTTAAGAAAAACAAGGTTGTAATTGAAGAAGTCGATGCTAGGGAATTTATCTTTAAGAAGATGCTAACAGGCGATAAGTCTGACAATATCCCCTCAGTTGTTACTTATAATAAAACAATGAAGAATGGTAAGATTCGCACATTCTCTATCACAGAAAAACAAGCTGATAAGATTCTAGCACAATACGAAAAAGACTACGGGCATTTTGAAGTTGAACAGTTATTTGTACCAGAATGCAAGTCTCAAATGGCTGACACTATTTATAGAGTTGTTGGTAATTCTACAGTTGATCAAATCATTAGTGGCTTAACAAATAACATTCAACTTATGTTATTACACGTTAGAACTATACCAGAGCCAATCTTAAAAGCGATTTACAGAGACATGACAGAGAGCGGAGTAGATCTACACCTACAAAATCTTTCTCAGATGGAACGCATCTTAGAAGGTACTGGATGGTCTGATAAAGCAGGTGCAGGAGTTCCTGATTCAGTTGACCCATTTAGCGGTTTGAAAATAGTTGATGAAAAACCTAAACAAAGGGATCAACCTAAAGTAAAAAAGCTAAATGATTTGTTCTAATGCTAGATGAAACTAAACTATTCGACTTTGTAAAGATACTGTTTACCAAGCCAAACGACTACAAAAAAATAAAGCAACACAACAAGAAGCGCCATCATTTTATGATCAATCGTTTCTTTGCTATCAAATACCCTGAAAATGCTCAAGCATTTAATATTAATGGCATTGATGGTGCTTCAGTCATAGATGCGTGGGCTTTAGTAGCTCGTAGATTCACAAGTGTTCCTGCTTGGATTTATACTAAAACCAAGAAGGTTAAAAAGACGGCATCAACATCTAAAGAATATATACCCAGTGATAAAGCGCTTGAAGTTTACATGTATCGCTATGATATTGGCAAACGTGAAATTGAAGAAATGAAGCGCTTTGCACTGAAAGAGTTTAAGACTGAACTTCAGTCTATCGAAAAAAGCATTGAGGTATATTAATATGAAAAACTTTAGAACTTCTTCTATGTGTGATGTCATCGATGTCATGCTATACAAATTTAATCATTATGATAATTTGATCTGGACAAAATGTCTGAATCAAATAGATTATGCTATTGTAAATGAAGACTCTATTCTAATCACTCCACAACAACTCATAGCTTTGTTCGAATATAACTTTGAACGAGAGTTGAGAAAGATTGAGGCTACTACATCTGATTTAATTCATAGAGATGCCAATTCATTATACTTCTTAAATAAAATTCTAGAAGATTTTGATAGACTTAAATGGATTAAACTAAGCCTTTCTCGTAGTCGTAAATTCTCTAGATTGACCGATACCAATGGTAGTAAAAGTATCAGATACTCATTTAAAGTTCTTAAGACTACTCTTAGGCTAAATGAACTTTTTGATGAAAAGGATATTGATACACTAAATCCGATTCTTAAAGAATTAGAATTAATTGGTGATCTTCATTATAGTCGTATTTCAGTTCATCATTTAATTGATAGCTTAGATAACGCTATTAACGGTGGAATGGAACTAAACGATCACGAAGTAGAACTAATTGCCTCTATTATGGAATTAGTTGAAATGAAATTCGAACAAGATAACCCAGATCTTTTACTAGTTACAGATTGGTAGATATATAAAAGAAAGTCTACCGACTGATATGTTTAATTTTTTTAAGGACTTTGGTAAAAGAGAGGCTCTAGTTTACATCGTTGTTACACTTTGGATAGCTGGTGGAATCTACGCCACAATTAAAGGCACTGATTTTACTCAAATGGCCGCATATTTTGGTTCTTTAACTGCATATGTTGCTACTTACATTTGGGCTGAAACTAAAAGACCTTCTAAAAAAGGAAAACTATTAAGTAGAGGTAAATCTTCTAGAAGAGAAGTCATGATATACTTAGTTATAGTATTATGGGCTCTCGCTGGTGCTTTTGGAATATATTATATGTCAAACATGGCTAGCCTCGCGACATACTTTATATCTCTATCAGGCTTCATTGCATCTTGGATTGCAGGTGAAGTTTATAAACCACAAGACGAAGTTAAAAAAGAAGTTGAGTCTGATAAGCCAAGCTTTTCAGATGATGAAATTGTATAATGGTTACAGGACAAACAGCGAATGAAATCGGAGATTGGTTAATTGCTTCGATTGTAGATCCATATAAAAATGTAGTTAGAGTAATTGATTACGAAATACTATATGGTGTAAATAATGCAAATACAGTAGGTACTATTAACTTAGTAGAAGGTGCTACTACAGTTTCAGGCTTTGGTACAAACTTCAATCTTTCAGCAGGTGATAACATTATCATCGGCAACACAGTTCTAGAGGTTGCAACTCAAGTGTCACCAATTCACATTGAATTAGCAAACCCAGCACCGTTTTCAGCAACTAAAGCTAAATTTATGCTAGACGCTGACAACAATAACTCATTCACATTTAAGTACAGATACTCTAACAACAATGAAGAGTTTTCAGAGTGGAAAGATCTAAATAAGAATAATAACCCTGGTGATTTATTCTTTTTATCATTCGACGGTGAAACAGACTTATACCTAAATGTCAGAGCAGAAGTTAATACACTTGGTATGGCGGCTTCTCTAACAATGATAGACGTTAACTTTACTTTAGAATATGGTGATGGTTCTGTTGAAGCATGTCCGCAATATTGTGTTGACTGTGAAGATCCATATGCATATTCAGGATGTGCAAACATTAAAGTTGATTGTGTTGATTCAGCTAATCAATTTCAACCATATGCTCTAACTAAAAACAATAACTTATACAATCAACTTGTAGAAATTACAAGTGATGTATTTGGTCACGAGGTTAGGTATTATAGAACTGAACCAAGCGAGAGAACTAAAGACGTAATCTTTAAGGAATATTCTCTATTTAAAGTTGCTGAAGTTGGTAATCTTAAAGTTTCTGTTCCGGATAATGAGTTTCCAACTGAAGCGTTTGAATATGATATCTTTGGTATGGGCTTTGAAGACTTTGAGATTCACATTACAGACTATCAATTTCAAAAAACATTCGGTGAAAAGCTAAGACCAAGGACAAAGGACTATTTATACTTCCCTATCAATAATAAGATGTACGAAGTTAAGATGGTTGAATTAGCTGATGAATTTAATGTTCAGCACACTTACTGGAGAGTAATGTTAACTAAATACCAAGAAAGATCTGCAGTTCAAAAGTCAGATGCTATTGAAACTGAAATGCAAGACTTAGTAGTTGGTGTTGAAGATGTTTTTGGAGAAGAGATTAAACAAGAGCACGAGAAAACAACGAAGCCGCAACAACTTAAAACAACATCATTCCAGTGGGACGATGGTGTTAGAAAGTCTTCAAGAAAAGAGCTTATCATTAAAGACTACGATCTTAAAAACAGATGGACTATTGTCTCTAAAAACTATTATGACCTATCATCAGTTGCAAACGATGAAGTTGCAGTAGACTATGTTCAAATGTCGAAACAAGATATTGATAAGAATTTAGCTTTTACAGCATGGTTCTCGCCAGTATTTGACTCTAACTCTGATACTAACAAATATCAGTTGATTAATGGAGAACAATTTGGTAATGGTTTTGTTGCTAGAATATCAGGTACAAAGGTTGAGATTGTAATTAACGGTCAAGTCCATACATTCTTACATAATATGATCCTTGGATCTCATGAATGGTATGGCATTATTATTAATATGTCAAATACATTTAGAGAGCTTTCAGTTCATATCTATCACTTAGATGAATCTAATAATAGAAATAGACCACAAGACGCAACTAATAACTTAGACCTACAATTTACAGAAACAAGATCTCTAACTCAAGCATACATTTGGGATCTTGATAAAAACTATGAACTTAGAGGTGGTCAACTTAAAATGACTAACATTAGACTTTGGGAAAAAACTGTTGAAGAAGAACAACATAGTAATATCTTAAATCAGTCACTTGTTAGAGATGCTCACCTTGCAAAAATTATTGATAATGCAATTCCATCATTATCATACCAAAGATATTATAACGCTAGATAATTAGTAACAAATTTAATCTATTTTTGTTACATATTAATTTGCTAGATATATACAACATAATATCATATTAACAAGATATATTTATGGCTAACGATAGAAGAAGTATCAGTCAACAGGCTGATGAGATACGCAATGAATTAGATAGCCTTATTGGTGACGATGAGTCATTAGAAGGTATTGAGGTAGATCCAAAACTACCAGTTGCAAATGATCACTACGAACCATTTGATTATGGTGTGGCAAAGGGCAACGCTAATTCACAAGCTAAGAAAACAATTACAGCATTGATGCGTTTTTATCTAGACGCTGATATTATAGAACATGATGAATATGTAAAGGCCAAAAAGAAGATGGACGAAATGACAATGTCATCTTTAGTTTATCAGCTTCAAGCTGGTGAAAGAGCACTTACAACATTATTAGAAACTATTGAAGGTGGAGAACTAGCACCTAGAATGTTTGAAGTACTAGCAACTCTACAAAAATCAATGCTTGATATTATTAAATCGCAGACGATGTATTTAATGGCAACTGAAGAATCAGTTAAAAGAATTGCCAGAGATGCAGATATTTATAAAGAAAGAGCAAATCGAGAAATCACAGAAGAAGCTTCTGGTGGTAAAAACGACGGTGGAAATATTCAAAGAGGTACTAAGGATCTAATGGCTAAAATTAGAGCTGGTATCGATAACGATATTGAAGACGTTGAAATAGAAGATAATGAATAATGTCGGATTATACTGGAGATAATAAGTGGATCCCAAAATCTGAATCTGAGGCATCTGCTGAAAAATTAGTTTGGTCTACTAAAAGTATTAATGATTTAGTATTAGCAATGGATCAGGGGTACAAGCCCAAGGTTCAAATGCCCTTTTATGAAGGTAAACAATTCTTAAAAAGAGGTAATATTGTCTTTGAATATACTGATGAAGAAATTGCAGAGCTAGCTAAATGTGCAAGTGATATTGTATATTTTGCAGAGAAATATGCAGTGGTTATGACCGATGAAGGTATTCAACAAGTAACACTAAGAGATTATCAGAAGGACTTATTAAGAGACTTTCAAAATAATAGATTTAATGTTGTACTTGCATCGAGACAGATGGGTAAAACAGTTACAGCGTCTATCTTCAATGCATGGTATTTAGTCTTTAACTTTGACAAAACAACATTACTGCTTGCCAACAAATCAGATTCAACTAAAGAGATTATTGATAAGGCTAAAGTTGTACTTGAAAATCTACCGTTTTATATGAAACCTGGTATTCTTAAGTATGACGTTATGAATGTTAGAGCTGATAATGGATGTCGTCTAGTCGGTCAATCAACTACTGCAAAGTCAGGTATTGGTTTTACAATTCATAATCTGTATCTTGATGAGTTTGCACACGTTCACCCAACTATTGTAGATTCATTCTATGAAAACGTTTATCCAACGCTATCAGCTTCTAAGGTATCTAGAATTAATATTACTTCAACACCAAACGGCTTTAATAAGTTTTATGAGATCTATGCTGGTGGAGAAAAAGGCGAAAATGCATATAAAGCAACTCGCATTGACTGGTGGCAACACCCCGATAGAGATGACGCATGGTACGAAAGAGAATTAGGAAACTTAGGCTCTGAAGAAGCATTCAACCGTCAATACGGTAATGAGTTTGTAAGTTCATCTAACCTATTATTTAGTCCACAAACAACTAAGATTCTTAGAAAGAATATGAAAGACTATGTCTATAAAGAATTAGACGAGTTTGATAATATTCAAATTGATGTTAAAGACTATTTATCGTTTCACCCTGATTTTGATCCAGAGTATGCAAAAGAGTCAGATCGCTACTTTGCATTTTCAGTAGATATTGCAGAAGGCAATGGTGGAGATTATTCAGTTATTAACATGTTTGAGTTAGTACCTCAAAATAAAACTGAGATAGGTAGCAGTAAGAATCCAGGTGCAATGTACGATTTCTTTAAACTACAACAGATCGGAGTATTTAGGTCTAACGAGCATGTGATTGAAGATTTTGCTAAGATTTTATACACCTTAGCAATTGATATCTTTAACTCTGAAAACATGAAGCTTATCATAGAATACAACACATACGGCTCGGTACTGCTTAAGTATATGGAGACCGTGTTCCCTAGAAGAAATGACTTTGATGAAGAGATGATTGTAAGATTTAAACACCGTCACGATGCAAAAGCACTAAAACCTGGGATTAAAATTAAATCAGATAATAAAGCTGTAATGTGTCAAAACCTAAAGAAGCTAGTTGAAAATAGTAGAATGTGGTTTGATAACAAAATGACAGTTCAAGAAGCTTCAATGTTTGGTACTTTAAAAAATGGTTCATACGGTGGGCAACATGGTAATGATGATGTTATTATGACATGTGTTACACTAAGTGAATTCTTTCAAACTACTGATTATGCTGATTTTGTTGAAGAGAAATTAGACTTCATTGAAGAAGATTTACACGAATATATGGAAGAGATACTATATGGCAATTCATCAGACGACGGTGATATGCAATTTGATATTTATGATCTTCTTTCATAATAAATTAAAACCAAAGGCTGATATATAGATAAAGCTAAAAAAATAAATTTATAATCATGGCATTAAGTCCTCAATTATTACAGTACAAGAGCTCTGGTGTTTATAGATTAGAATTCGATAAGTCTCAAACTGCTAACATCCCAGCAGGTACTTTAAGACTTGTTGTTGGTCACTCAAGAAAAGGACCATACAACTCTCCAGTTCTAATTAGCACAACAGAGCAATTTATCGAGGTATTCGGTTCAATTGACAGAAACCTTGAGAAAAAAGGTATGTTCTTCCATAGATCAGCGCTTGCTGCTCTAACAAGAGGTCCTATCTTAGCATTAAACCTAGCTAATTTTACATCTGACGATAAGATCAACTACACTGCAATGGTGACAGATACTCATTCTGCAGCAGACGGTGAAGCATCAAACATCACAGTTCCAGTTACAGCTGATGACTACTCAAAATTCTTTAATACAGAGAAATTTTGGTCACCATCTGATGAAGAACTAAACGCAGTTGTAGGTACAGCAAGAGTTAAAAATGCACTTAGATTTGCAAACATTAAGCAAGACGATATCACAGTTATCGTAAGACAAGCTCAGGGCGTTAAGGCATTTGAAGTCTTAGCGAGAGATTGGTATGGTGAAGGTGAAGTTCCAGCATATATGAATGCATTTGATTACATTTCTGACTACATGGTAGACATCTTTGTATTCAAAGGTGATTTCAATACTGCTGCAATGGCAACTGACCCAGTTTACGGTGAATACTTTGATCAAGGCGCAGGTCTAAAGAAAGACAAAATCAATGAATTTGCTAATCTAAGACAAGTTTCTTTACTAGCTAAATACACTGGTTCAATTCTACCAGGTTTTTCTGATAAAGAAGGTAATAACCTTTACATCGAATCAATCGTTAACGCTGAAGCTAGAAGAACAGGTTTATTCTGTGCAGTTCTAGAAGATGCAGTATTAGACGGTCAAATTGATCTAGTTGGTCACGATTACGATGCAGTAAGCTCATTTGAAATGCTTTCATATAATCTAGGCCCAGCTGAAAGAGAATATGCTCTAGATGCAAATCTAGTATATGACAAATCTTCTAGCAAGTTTGTAACATTTACAGCTTCTCCGGGAGCACCAGTTGTTTCTTACAACCCAACTGCAATTAACTTACCAGAAGTTGGTGATGATACAATTAACGAAGTAACTACATCAGTTGTTGGTGATACACTATCAATCGTAAATTACGACATTTCAGGTGATATCGCAGTTGGTGATTTCCTACAAGGTGTTACAGGATATGTTGAAGTACTTTCAGTAAGTGCAACTGTAAGTGGATCAGATGTTGTATGTGATGATGATATCAATTCAGTATATGATGCAATCGATACAACAGGTATCGTAGCTGGTGTTAACATCAATAAGTACGAAGAAGTAACTACACCAGGTGGTGCGGCTCCAGCTTTAGCATTATCTGTTGGTGATTACATCAAAGCAGCTGAAGCTCGTAGAATGGTTAAAGTTACTAGAATCGCAGCTCAACCAGCTGACGTTAACGGTAACATCGTTTATGAAGTATACACTTCAGGCGAAGCGGCTAATACAACTGATTACAAAGGTTACAAATCTTTTGAATCAGCTGAAGCTAACTACGTACCATTTGCACTTCCAGGCGCAACGATTATACCTGAATCAATTAAAGGTTGTCTTAATGCACTTGCACTAGGCTCAGGTCTAGCTAACGCATTAATTGATAAAGATACAATCGACTTCAGATATATCGTTGATACATTTGGATCATGGGACACAAATGATTCAGAACTTCTAAACAAAGTTCAACTTTCAGCTCTAGCAAAAGAAAGACAAAACGCATCTGCTATCGTAAATGCACCTTCAATTGCTGACTTTAAGAAATCAAGCAACCCAACATTCAAAGATGATAACGGTAAATTCGATATCAATTACATTACAACTGGTGGTAACTTAGATAAGAATCCAACTTCTTTATTCGCTCTACCTGGTATCAATGATGGTGCAAACTATGCATTCTACTACACAGCACTTATCGCAAGAGAAAATAACAAAGATATCGTAGTTCCTTCGGCAGCTTACGTATCAAACAACTTTATTGACAAGTACACTGACTCATCTCCATGGGCAATTGTTGCAGGTCCAAGAAGAGGTGTTATCTCTGGCTCAGGCATTGTAGGTGCAGAATATGCATTTGACAAAGCAGATAGAGATGTACTAGAACCATTCGGAATCAATCCAATCGTATTCCAAAGAGGTGCTGGTCTAACTATCTTAGGTAACAAAACGGCTCAACAGTCTGTACAATCAGCGCTTTCTTCAGCTCACGTGAGAGAAGTTCTAATTTACATCCAAGACGGTTTAGCGGCAATCCTAAAAGACTACGTATTTGAATTTAATACACCACAAACAAGACTTGAAATCAAGACACTAGCTGATTCATTCCTAGAGTCTGTTAAAGCTGATTCAGGTGTTTATGAGTTTAAGAACGTAATGGATTCAACAAACAATACGAATGAGGTAATCGACGCGAATATTGGTATCTTAGATACTTTTGTTGAGCCAGTTAAAGGTCTAGAAATCGTTGTTCAAAGAACAACAGTTCTAAACACTGGTGAAATAGCGACAGGTAACTTCAGTTAATCGGATATATAAAAAAAGATTAAAGAAGATATGCCACTTCCACATTATTCACAAGATCAAACAAGTAGAAAAGGTAGAAACTTTGAACCAGTACAACA